>Ga0256407_10012109_pt1 | contig 11791 bp, 8 predicted proteins | sample RumenRJG_04DNA_FD_193489 | JGI IMG/M metagenome (GOLD analysis project Ga0256407, IMG submission 193489) | Bovine rumen microbial communities from Lethbridge, Alberta, Canada - RJG_04 | ecosystem: Host-associated > Mammals > Digestive system > Stomach > Rumen | place: Canada: Alberta | collected... | reverse complement strand
TACAACTAAGAAACTGCTTGGAATTGATGATGAAACTGATTTTGTTCCATATATTATGCTTCACAGTGTAAGCCGTGATCTTCCTGCAGAAGAAATTAAACCTGTTTATACATATAATTTTACCGACGATACTTCTGGCAATTCAGATTTTATGATGCTTCCAATTCCTTACAACGATTTTGTAATGCTTGAATCATCAACTAATAATCCTTCTATTTTGCCGTTGCTTTCTCTTTACAAACTTGTTTCTAAGGCTGCTGAATACGGTTATTCTGCCGAAGTTTACGGTCAGGTGTTATTGAACAGACTTTTTTATCCATTATGGATTTTGATTTTCTTTATTTTTATGGCTTCGTTTGGCTGGAACAACAGAATGGATGGAAATCAATATTTTAAGTTTACATGGGCATTTAGTTTTCCATTTTTTATGATTGTATCACTTTTTCTGTACAGAATTGTTCTTTTTGTATTTAAGCTTTTGAATTATACGATTTTGGGAACTCTTGGAAGTTTTGCGGCAATAACAGGTTGTCTTGTTGCTTATACGTTTATTCTTGTTGTTGTTTCGCTTTACTTCCTTTCCCGCAGTACAAAAAAATAAGATTTTTTATCAGTAAAAAATCAGTAAAAAAAATCCGGCTTTGCAGGTGCTATAAGTCTATTTTGTATTGCAGTACTTGCTCTAAATCTTTTATAACACTAAAATATTTAAGTTATGAGTTTAGAGTTACTTGATAAGGCTATACGCCGCGTTCCTGATTTTCCAAAACCAGGAATTCTTTTTTATGATATTACCGGCATTCTTGTTAATCCGGATGCGTTTAAATTCTGTATAGATCAGATGGCTTCAATCTACAAAGATGCACAGGTTGATGCTATAGCTGCTGTTGAAAGCAGAGGTTTTTTGTTTGCAGCACCACTTGCCGAATGTCTTAAGAAACCTCTCGTTTTGATACGCAAGAAAGGAAAACTTCCTGGAGATACATACCAGTGTTCTTATTCTCTTGAATATGGAACTGCCACTGTTGAAGTTCATAAGGCAGATGTAAAAAAAGGCTATAAATATATAGTTATTGACGATTTGATTGCAACAGGAGGAACTCTTCTTGCCGCAAAAAATCTGATTGAGCAGGGGGGCGGGGAAGTTACTGATTTCTTTGGCGTAATCGGTCTTCCCGGTTTAAATTACAGGAAGGTACTTTCACCATGCAACGTAACAACTCTTATTGATTACGATGGTGAATAAAAACGCTCAGAGGTAAGTTTCGCTTGCCGTTTCAATAAAGTTAAGGATATAGATTATGATTAAGTTACCTTCTAAATATAAGTCAATTTTAAACACAAAAGAAACAGAACATGCAATTGTTGCTATAAAAGATTTTTTTCAGCTTGCGCTTAGTACAGAGCTGAATCTCAGCCGCGTAACTGCGCCTCTTTTTGTTGGAGCAGGAACTGGTATAAATGATGATTTGAACGGAGTTGAACGCCCTGTATCTTTTCCTGTAAAGGCTTTGAACGATTCTAAAATGGAAATTGTTCAGTCGCTTGCAAAATGGAAGCGCCTTAAGGTTACAGATCTTGGTCTTGAACCTGGTTTTGGAATTTACACAGATATGAATGCTCTTCGTCCGGACGAAGAGCTTGATCCAATTCATTCAATTTACGTAGACCAGTGGGACTGGTGTATGGCGATTGATCCTAAAGAACGAACAGTTTATTATCTGCACGAGGTTGTAAAAAAGGTTTACCGCTGTATTCAGAGAACTGAATTCTTCCTTTACGACCGCTATCCTGCAATAAAGCCTGTTCTTCCAAAAGAAATAAAAATTCTTTATGCAGATGATTTGCAGAAGCAGTATCCAAAACTTACTCCAAAAGAGCGCGAAGATAAAGTTGCAAAGGAATACGGGGCTGTATTTATTACAGGAATTGGTGGAAAACTTGCAGACGGTTCAATTCATGACGGTCGTGCTCCGGACTATGATGACTGGATTACAGAAAGCGGCGACGGTCATAAAGGCTTGAACGGAGATATTCTTGTATGGAATCCTGTTCTTGATTCTGCATTTGAACTTTCTTCTATGGGAATTCGAGTTTCTCCTGAATCACTTAAACTTCAGCTTGAGGAACGCGGCTGCACAGAACGAGCAAAATTGCCTTTCCATTCACGACTTTTAAAAGGCGAACTTGCACAGACTTTGGGCGGCGGTATTGGACAGTCTCGACTTTGTATGTTCCTTTTGAGAAAAGCTCACATCGGTGAAACTCAGGTAAGTATCTGGACCGATGAAATTAAAAAGGATTGTAAAAAACGCGGAATAGAACTTCTGTAGTATAAAATACAGTGTTTTTCTTTTGACGGAGTTTTAAAGTTTCTGTAATTTTAAAACTCCGTTTGTTTAATAACTGCTATGAACAAAGAATATAAATTTTCTGCAGCGGAACTGGAAGCTCAAATTTCTCATCTTAAAGAAAAGGAAATTACTGAGCTAACTGTTACTGACCCGGATGTTGCTTCGAATAAACAAAAATTACTTTCCCTGATTAATAAAGTTTTGCAGTTTGCGCCGGATATTTTTGTTTCTTTTACAGTTAATGCTTCTGTTTTAGACCGCGAGGTTGCAGCTGCGGCGCAGAATATTTTCTGTTCATTCGAGATTCCGCTTGTGTGTTCACAAAAAGGCGGAAAGCTTCTTTTTGACAAGAAATTTTATGCCGGAAAACTAAGACTTTTAAACGATCTTGGTCTTGTTTTTGGTCTGGACCTTACTTATGCAATTTCCGAAGGTGATTCACTAAAGGCTTTTATGGACAGACTTGATTTTGCCATTCAGCAGTATCCGAATCACATTAATTTTGTTCAGACAGAAATTGCCGTTTTTTCCGGAGAAATGCAGGAATTTGAGCCGCATGTTACAGGAACTTTTTCCGCAAAGGATATCCGTTATGCCCGCGACCTCGCATTCGCCTGCCGCACTTTTTATTCTGCCGGTCGCGCCGTTCCCTGGTTTTTAAGTGTGCTAAAACCTTTAAAAATTTATCCTTCCTGTTTTTTTGCAGATTTTGCAGAATGGCAGCGCTGTAACAACTGTTGCTTCAAAAGTGGTTTTAATCCCGAAGCGGAAAAACATGTTTCTATAGAAAAAATGCAGCTTTTGTTTCTGGACGAAAAGTACGAAGAAAAACACTGTCACCCGATGGTACTGGCAATGCATGATATTGTAAGATTAAACGGTGCAATGTCGCGGCTTGTTGGAGAAGACGAAGAGAGTGTCGTAAAGACATCTTATAATCCGGAAGATATTTTTGGACCGGAATCTATGGATTTAGTTTCTTTTTGTGAAAACGTCTGTATGGAAGAATGCAATGTAAAAGTTTTTTTTAATGGAAATTCTCCTGATTTTGCATTAAAATAACTCGAAATCTTTTATGAAAAATATAGCAGTCTTAGTTCATGATTTCGCGGTTGAATATGCAGATCTCATACTTTCCGGCATTTACAAATTTTTTGCCGAACGAAAGGATGTCCGCGTCTTTTTTGTTCAGACCTGGCTTCCGCATGAACAAAGAGGGCTGTTTGATTATCAATACTGGTCATCTATTGAATATCTTAAGTCTGATTCTATTGATGAAATAATCCTTGTTTCAAATACTTATTCTTACGCGTGTTCCTTAGAAAATATACGTGATTTATTTGAATGTTTCTTTAATAAAAAAGTAATATCAGTAGGCTTTGATCTTGATCCTGAAAAAACTCATTTTATTTATGCAGACTGCTCAAAATCTTATGAGGAAGTTGTTTCTCATTTAAAAAATGAACATAACTGTAAAAATATAGCATTTTATTCAGCAAATAAACTTGATTCACCGGAAGCGCATGCACGATACGCTGCTTTTAAAAATGCTTTGAAAAAAAATAAGCTTGAATTTCATAAAGACTGGGTGTTTGCCGGAAACTTTACACCATATGGTATAGAAGAAACTTTAAGTGAAAAGTATAAATGTCGCGCAGACGTTCCGTTTGATGCAATGATTTGTGTAAACGACATAATGGGAATGGCGGTTATAAACTATTTTATTTCCATAGGTCTTAAAGTTCCTGAAGAGTTAAAAATTATTGGGCTTGACAATACATATCATTCAGTTTTGTGTACACCATCGCTTTCTACAATAGATCAGGATATTGAAGGACTTGGATACAGAACGGCAAAATTCGGACTTGAACTTTTTAAGGATAAAGAACATCCGCACTGCATTGTAACAGAAATGAAGCCTGTTTACCGTCATTCGTGTGGTTGTTCAGATCAGGTAGAGCAGAAAAAACGAGATATTTTTAAGGCTGTTTATAACAGGTACAGTGAATTCAGACGGCTTAAAGACATTTTTGATTTAATTCAGGGCGCCTCATCCATTCAAACTTTTGCAGATTCATTAAAATCGATTGTAAAATATACTGGTTTTACAAATCTTGTTGTTTTTGTTTTGCCGGAACCACTTTTTATAGAGCGTAATGATGAAATAGAACTTCCAGGCGAAGCAAGAATTCTTCTTGAGGTAGATACAGAAAGCGGTGTTTCGGAATATTACGAAAACAGTGAATATTTTGATTACAGGAAAAGTCTGTTTATAAAACAAAAGATAAATAAAAATCCGGGTTGTTTTGTTTTTCAACCGTTATTCCAGAAGGACGAACATTATGGCTATTTGATTTGCAGAGTGGAACACACGGATTTTACATTAAACAGCCTTCTCTTAAAGGTTATTACAAGTGTAATTGTCCAGAACTACAGCTATACAAAAACTATAGATCAAAAACAGCAGCTGGAGAACGTAAATAAAGAACTTAAACAAAAAGCAACAGAGCTTCATGTTCGGTCCCAGTCCGATGAACTTACTGGCATATTGAACAGGCGCGGCTTTATGGAATATGGCAGGCGTTTTATAAGTCTTGCAACGGACATGGATACTACAGGTCTTGTCTTTTTTGCAGATTTGGACGGATTAAAAACCATAAACGATACATACGGCCACGATTATGGAGACAGAGCTATAAAAGCGGAAAGTGAAGTGCTTCGTCTTGCGTTCCGTAAAATGGATATTATTGGAAGACTTTCCGGAGATGAATTTGGTATTGTTGCAACCGGAATGGATTTTGATTTTATTGATAAGCTTCGTGAAAAAGTTGATAAGCTGAATGAAGAAATTTCCAGAGAAAATAATTTTCCTTTTACGCTTTCCATAAGTCTTGGCGCTGTAAAATTTGATGAAAATAACTGTGACCTTGAAGAACTTTTAAAAATTGCTGATAAAAATCTTTATGAACAGAAAAAAATACATCATGCAAGAAATAAGCAGTAATATATGATTCAGAAATTTACGTTCAATACAGATAAAAATTGCCGGCTTGATGAATTTTTGCGCCAGAAATTACCTGCCCAATTACAAAAATCAAATGAAAATAATACTGTTTCAAATTCTAAAATCAGAAGGCTTATAGTTTCCGGGTTTGTAAGTGTAAATTCTAAACCTGTTACACGACCTGCATTTGAACTTCGCGGAAAATCTGTTGTTATTGTTTCGTTTGACAGTGAAAAATTCTTTTATGAAAAAAAGCCGGATGATGTTGTTTTTGAGGTTACCGGCGATGCAGTTTTGTATGAAGATGAAAATTTAATTTTTATAAATAAGCCTGCAAATTTTCCTGTTGAGCAGACTATTACAGGAAATAGAGCGAATCTTCATGATGCTGTTGTTGATTATTTATGGAAGAAAAATCCAGCGCTTAGAAACCCGCCTTACGTTGGAATAATGCACCGTCTTGACCGTACAACAAGCGGAATAATCGTTTTTACAAAAAATCGAACTGTAAACAAGAGTATTTCCGAAATTTTTCAAAGCCATAATTTGATAAAAAAATATCTTGCCGTTGTCAAAGATGACGGAAAACTTTCTGATGGTGAAAATTTTACAGTGGAAATGTTTATGGGGCGCATAACAGGAAAATCTCAGCAGGGAAAATGGGGTAAATTAAGTGAAACTCGCGGCGGTCAGTATTCAAAAACCTGTTTTAGAGTTTTGCGCCATTTGACTGTCGAAGGTTGTAAATCTCTTTTGCTGGAATGTACGCTGTTTACCGGACGTACGCATCAGATTCGGGTTCATCTTGCAGAACAAGGTCTTGCAATACTTGGTGATGAACTTTATGGCGGAATTCCTGCCAGCAGAATTTTTCTTCATTCCAAAAAACTTGCCTTTACGCTTGAAAAAAAACAATACGATGTTGAAAGTCGTTTTGATTTTTAGACAGATATTTTTTATGTTTTTTTAAACTTTTTTTCACAAATTTATTGACGATTTAAATACAAAATTATTAATTTATACTATAAGATACATTTTTTAATGGTGGAAAAATAATGGCAGAAGAGAAAACAGAACAGGCTGAGAATCAGACAGAAGAAAAAGCTGCTGCTGAAGCTCAGAATGAAGATGCGGCAAAAGGAGATGAAAAAAAAGAGCAGACTCCTGAAGAAAAAATTGCTGCGCTTGAAAAAGAAAATGCTGACCTTAAAGATCAGCTCTTGCGCCGTGCTGCGGACTTTGATAACTACCGCAAGCGCATGATGAAGGAAAAGCAGGATACTTACGATTATGCAAATGCATCTTTACTTGGAGATCTGCTTGAAACTCTTGATAATTTTGACAGAACTGTAGATGCTGCTTCGTCTGCAAAAGACGTAAAATCTATGGCAGACGGCATTAAAATGGTAAACAGCAGCCTTGTAAAGCTTCTTGAAGATAAATACGGGCTTACAAGCTTTGGAAAGGAAGGAGATGATTTTAATCCTGACGAGCACGAAGCAATTGGTCGTACTGAAGATGAAAAAGCTAAAAAGGAAACTTTGGCTCAGGTTTACCTTAAGGGATACAAACTTAAGGATAAAATTATAAGACATGCGAAAGTTATGGTTAAGGTACCTAAAGCTTAAGTGTGTGACAACGGGGCGTTGCGGGGTGTCCCCGCTGGAAGGGGTAGCGAGCAACGCGCACAATTAATTGTGCGAGCCGTTCTTTCGTAGAACCTAAAAAATGCGATGCATTTTTCTTAACGGTTCTTCGATTTTTGGCAAGTGCGAGCGAGGGATTTTTCATCGTTCAAAACAGAAAAAATAGTCCGCTGGACTGTTTCTTCTGTTTTGTTCGAGAATATAATTTCCCCTCCTGCTTAAAATAGTAAACAAAGAAAAGAGGTAAATAAAATGGGTAAGATTATTGGTATTGACTTAGGAACAACAAACTCTTGTGTTGCCGTAATGGAAAACGGTGAACCAGTAGTAATTCAGAACTCAGAAGGCGGAAGAACAACCCCTTCTATCGTAGGATTTACATCAAAAGGAGACCGTATTGTAGGTCTTCCTGCAAAAAACCAGATGGTAACAAATCCTAAAAATACAGTTTATTCTGTAAAGCGTCTTATTGGACACAGATTCGGCGAATTGAAAGGAGAAGCTACAAAACTTCCTTATACAGTTGTTGATAACGGCTCTGACTGTCGTATTGAAATTGACGAAAACGGAAGCAAAAAGCAGTACTCTCCTCAGGAAATTTCTGCTTTTATTCTTCAGAAAATGAAGAAAACTGCAGAGGATTATCTTGGACAGGAAGTTACAGAAGCTGTAATTACAGTTCCGGCTTACTTCAACGACTCTCAGCGCCAGGCTACAAAGGATGCTGGTAAAATTGCAGGTCTTGATGTAAAACGTATTATCAACGAACCTACAGCTGCTTCTCTTGCATTTGGTTTTAATAAAGATCAGGATAAGGAAAAGACAATTGCTGTTTACGACCTTGGTGGTGGTACATTCGATATTTCTATCCTTGAACTTGGTGACGGTGTATTTGAAGTAAAATCTACTAACGGTGATACACACCTTGGTGGTGATGACTGGGACCGTGCAATTATCAACTGGCTTATTGCTGAATTTAAGAAGGATACAGGAATTGATCTTTCTGGAGATCCAATGGCTATGCAGCGTCTCCGCGAAGCTGCTGAAAATGCAAAAATCAGTTTGTCTAACCAGACAACTGCTGATATTAATCTTCCATACATTACAGCTGATGCAACAGGTCCAAAACACCTTCAGAAGTCTTTGACACGTGCTCAGTTTGAACAGATGACAGATGACCTTTACGAAAGAACAAAGGAACCTTGTCGAAAAGCACTTGCAGATGCAGGTATTTCTGCCAGCGATATTGATGAAGTTCTGCTTGTTGGTGGTTCTTCTCGTATGCCAAAAGTTCAGGAAGTTGTAAAGGCAATTTTCGGTAAGGAAGGAAGCCGTGCTGTAAACCCAGATGAAGCTGTTGCAATTGGTGCTGCAATTCAGGGTGGTGTACTTGGTGGAGATGTTAAGGACGTTCTTCTTCTTGATGTAACTCCTCTTTCACTTGGTATTGAAACAATGGGTGGCGTATTTACAAAGCTTATCCCAAGAAATACAACAATTCCTACAAAGAAGAGCCAGATCTTCTCTACAGCTGCTGATGGACAGACTGCTGTATCAATTCACGTACTTCAGGGTGAACGTGAAATGGCTGACCAGAACCGTACACTCGGTCGCTTCGACCTCGTAGGTATTCCAGCCGCTCCTCGTGGTGTTCCACAGATTGAAGTTACATTCGATATCGATGCTAACGGTATTGTACACGTATCAGCTAAGGATCTAGGAACTGGTAAAGAGCAGCATATTCAGATTACTTCTTCTTCTGGACTTTCTGATGAAGAAATTGAGAAGATGGTTAAGGATGCTGAAGCAAATGCCGCTGCTGATAAGGCAAAACGCGAAGGTGTTGATGCACGTAACGAAGCAGACAGCTTGATTTATGCTACTGAAAAATCTGTAAAAGATCTTGGAGACAAGATTGACGGTGCAGAAAAGCAGAAAGTTGAAGATGCAATTGCAGCATTGAAGCAGGCTATGCAGGGCGACAATGTTGAAGAAATTAAGTCTAAGACAGAGGCTTTGAAGCAGGCTTCTTACAAGATTGCAGAAGAGCTTTATAAACAACAGGGTGCCGCTGGTGCTCAGCCGGGAGCTGAAAGTGCTGCTGGTGCTGATGCTGGCGCTGCCGGAGCAGATGCAGGTGCTGAAAAAAAATCAGGTTTTGATAAAGGCACTGCAGACGATGTTGATTACGAAGTAAAAGACGAGTAAGCCGGAAAGAGTCAGGCGGTAAGTTTATTCGAGCTGCCTGAAATATAGAATCTGCCCGCTTGCGGGTTTATAAATGTCCTGTTCTTGTAGGCAGGACATTTTTTTGATATATTAATCAATATTTATTTTTTACGGACATAAAAGATGGCAAAACGTGATTATTACGAAGTATTAGGTGTTGAAAAAACAGCAGACCAGGATGCAATTAAAAAAGCTTATCGAAAACTTGCTGTAAAATATCATCCTGACAGAAACCCGGGAGATAAGGCTGCTGAGGAAAAATTCAAGGAAGCAACAGAAGCTTACGAAGTTCTTTCTGATGAAAAGAAACGCCCGCTTTATGATCAGTACGGTTTTGCCGGTCTGGATGGCATGGGTGGACCTGGTGCCGGTGGTGCACAGTATTCTCATGCATTCCACGATTTTAGTGATTTGTTCGGTGGTGCAGGCGGTGGTTTCTCTGATATTTTTGACAGCATTTTTGGCGGCGGGTTTGGAGGCGGTTCTTCGCGTTCAGCTCGTGGCGGTGCTACGGCAGGTTCAAGTCTTCGTTACAACCTTCATATTCAGTTTAAAGATGCTGTTTACGGAACTTCTGCAGATATTCATTTTAAACATAACGAGCAGTGTTCAGAATGTAAGGGAACGGGCGGTGCTCCTGGTTCTTCTAAAAAAACTTGTCCTACCTGCGGAGGTGTTGGACAGATTCGACAGGGATCCGGCTTCTTTACTATTCAGCAGACATGTCCAACTTGCCGCGGAAAAGGTACTATTATAGATAAGCCTTGTTCGGCTTGTCGTGGAACTGGAATTCAGGAAAAATCAAAGCAGATGTCTTTGAAAATTCCGGCAGGTGTTGACAATGGAAAACGTATTGTAATACGTGGTCAGGGTGATGCCGGCGAAAACGGAGGTCCTGCAGGGGATCTTATTGTTGTTCTTCATGTAGAGGATCATCCATATTTTGAACGTGATGGACAGGATTTGTATTGTGCAGTACCGGTTTCTCTTGCACAGGCTGCACTTGGCTGCGATATTACAATCAAATCTCTTGATGATAAAAAGCTTACAATAAAAGTTCCTGAGGGAACTGCAAACGGAAAACTTCTTCGCATAAAAGGCGAGGGTGTTCCTGTTTCAGGTTCTTCCCGCAAAGGTGATTTGTATGTAAAGATTATAGTTCAGGTACCTTCAAAACTTTCTTCAAAGCAGAAAGAAATTTTAAAGCAGTATCTTGAACTTGAAAATCCTCCTAAAGAACCGCAACTTATCAATCTTTCAAAGCTTGGTGAATAACATTTCTGTGTAATGTATTTTCTCTGTGTATAAAATTCTATTTTTTTTCGCAGGGAAAATGCCTTTACACAGCGTTCAAAACTTTCTTTGTTTTTAAACTTTTTCCGCAAAAATGCCGATTATGTGATAGAATAGTACTAACAGGGGTTCTTATGTATAAGACACGGAAATCAATAGTATCGGTAACACTTTATATTCTGGCAATAGTGCTTTATGTTTTTATTCTTTTAAACTTGTTGCCCGAAAAGAACGGTTCGGAAAAAGCCTATATTCTTTTTATTATTCCGGCCCTTATTTTTACAGTTGTTACAATCTGGCTTCAAAGAATAAAACACTTCTGCATAAAAAGAGTTCGTAAGGATACTATTGAATCCGGTGAAACAATGATTCTTAATGACTTTATCGAAAAGTTAAGATCCTGCTATTCTCTAGAAGATTTTTATGGTGTAATAGGTGAAAATCTTGAAAAAAAAGGTGACTGTGCCTGTATTCTGGTAGACAGAAATAAGAATTACATTTTGTATAACAGTCCGAACAGAATTTCTTCATCAGAAGCAACAAAAAATAAAATCGACTTGAACTTTAACTCCAGCTGGAAAGATGGTCATTTCTTTTTTGACCGTCATATTGGGCTTACAAATTATAAAAAATCGCGAGGATTCTTCCTCTGTTACAAAAATCAGCATTTCTTTGTTTTCTGCCGCTATACACGACTTTTTGACTTGTCTGTTTATGACAGACTTTACGAGGAATACAAGCGTTTTATTTCGCGAATGTATACAATTTCAACCTTGTCTGAAATTTCTGCAACTACAAAAGAGTGGGAACAGCTTGCAGAAACCCAGCAGTCATTTTTGCCGCAGAAAATTCCTGCTATTCCAAAACTTAAGATTGCAACATATTACAGACCTCTTGTAAACGTTTCCGGCGACTATTATTCAATTCTTCCTATTGATCAGAATAAAACACTTTTAATGCTGGGCGACGTTTCTGGTAAAGGACTTCCGGCCGCCCTTATTATGGGTCTCGTTATGAACACTGTAAAAATCCTTGAAAATAAAGAGGATTTGATTGGTGTAATAAATGCGGTTGATCATGCAATTAAAGGTATGCACCTTCAGGATAAATATACGGTTCTTTTTCTGGGGATTGTTGATACTGAAAAAATGCGAATTAAATATATAAACGCTTCCATGTCAGATCCTATTATTCTTTCTCCTTCTCCGGACGGGTATCGCCTTAAGCCACTCACTTCAAATGCAAGTATTGTTGGTATTCTTGAT
>Ga0256407_10012108_pt1 | contig 11791 bp, 22 predicted proteins | sample RumenRJG_04DNA_FD_193489 | JGI IMG/M metagenome (GOLD analysis project Ga0256407, IMG submission 193489) | Bovine rumen microbial communities from Lethbridge, Alberta, Canada - RJG_04 | ecosystem: Host-associated > Mammals > Digestive system > Stomach > Rumen | place: Canada: Alberta... | reverse complement strand
CGACGCCGTGGCCTACGTAATCTCTGATTACGCTGAAGCCCTCGCCCTCGGCAGATACCTGAATCGCGTGGGATATGTCGGACAGTCTGCAGCCGACCTTGCAGAACTCGAGTCCCGCAAAAAAACTGTCCCTGGTAGCTTCTATCAGATGCTTCGCCTCCTCACTGATCTCGCCTACGGCGTAGGTCCTGGCGGCGTCGCTCACATACCCTTTGTGCGTGGATCCAACATCAACGCTTACAATGTCGCCTTCTCTCAGAATTCTTTTCTTGTCAGGAATCCCATGAACGACTTCTTCGTTGATTGAGACGCAGGCGCTGGCCGGAAATCCGCCGTATCCCAGAAAGGTCGGGATCATTCCGGCTCCGCGTATCGTCTTCTCAACGAAATGATTTACATCGGCGGTTGAAATGCCTGGTTTGATGACATTCTCCAGTTCTTTAAGAATGTATCCTGTCACCTTACCTGATTCTCTCATCAGCTCTATCTCTGAGTCTGATTTGATAATTATCATGCCTTATTCTCCTAAAATGCCGACTATTGTATTGAATACACTTTCAAGTCCTGTTGTTCCGTCAATATGCGCGATATTGCCGGCCTTCTCATAGTAGTCTATGAGAGGTTTTGTCTCCTTGTTGTAAACCTCGATTCTGTTTGCCGCGGTCTCTTCGTTGTCATCCTTTCTCTGGATGAGCTCAGCTCCGCAGACATCGCAGATGCCTTCCTGCTTTGGAGGGATGTTCACAACGTGGAATGACGCTCCGCACTTGGAGCATACTCTTCTGCCTGTAAGTCTGACCATCAGCTCTTCTCTGTCGACGTCGATGTCAAGCACGTTGTCGATCTTTGAGCCTCTGGCTGCGAGGAACTTGTCCAGCTCCTCAGCCTGGAAAACTGTTCTTGGGAATCCGTCGAGCAGGAATCCGTTCTTGCAGTCGTCCTTGGTCAGTCTGTCAGTAGCGATTTCCACTACCAGTTCGTCAGGAACCAGCTGGCCCTTGTTCATGTATTCCTGGGCCTTCTTGCCGAGTTCTGTTCCGTTCTTGATGTTCTCTCTGAAAATGTCGCCTGTTGAGATATGAGGAATGTTGTACTTCTCAATTATCCTGGCGGCCTGGGTGCCTTTGCCTGCTCCCGGAGGGCCTAATAATATTAAATTCATTTTCTACCTCCTACTTGAGGAAACCGCTGTAGTTCCTCATTACCATCTGGTTCTCAAGCTGTTTCATTGTATCGAGTGCAACACCGACTGCGATTAGAAGTGATGTTCCTCCGAAGTGGAAGGACAGACCTCCGAGCTGGCTGACTATGGTCGGCAGTATCGCTACCAGAGCCAGGAATATTGCACCGACGAAAGTGATTCTCGTCATTACTCTGTTCAGGTATTCGACAGTTGTCTTTCCAGGTCTGATACCAGGAATGAATCCGCCGTTTGCCTTCAGATTCTGCGCAACCTCCATAGGGTTGAATGTTACTGATGTATAGAAGTAAGTGAAGAATATAATCAGTACCGCGTTGAACGCCGCGTATACCCATACGCCCGGTGAACCCGTAGGCGCGAGCCACTTCTCTACCCACATCGCCGCGTCACCCTTCGCATTCATGAAGTAGGTGATTGTCAGCGGGAACTGCAGGAACGCCATGGCGAAGATTACAGGGATAACGCCGGCCTGGTTGACCTTGAGCGGAATGTGCGTGGCCTGTCCGCCATACATCTTCCTTCCTACAACTCTCTTGGCGTACTGTACAGGGATTCTTCTCTGACCCTGCTGTACCATGATGATTCCTACGATTACTGCTGCGCAGAAGAGCAGGAATACGATCAGGGTAACAATGCTCATTGTGCCTTCAGTCAGCTTGCCCCAGATTTCCTGACATGCGGACGGCAGTCTTGCGATGATGCCCGCGAAGATGATCAGTGAAATTCCGTTGCCGATTCCGTTCTCGTTGATCTGCTCGCCGAGCCACATAAGGAATGCGGTGCCGGCGGTAAGTACGAGTACGATTACGATGACTGAAAATACGTCAGTGCTGATGAGCGCCTGTCTGAACAGACCGATCGTTACGCCGATTGCCTGTACAACTGCCAGGGCAACTGTAAGGTATCTCGTGTACTGCGCTATTTTCTTTCTTCCTTCCTGTCCTTCTCTCGACAGCCTTTCCAGTGCAGGAATGGCTATCGTGAGGAGCTGGAGTATGATGGATGCTGTGATGTAAGGTGTGATGCTCAGCGCAAATATTGTGAAGTTGCTGAACGCACCTCCTGAGAACAGATTGAACAGAGCGAAGAGTCCTGTGTCACTGTCAAAGGTCTGTGCTAAAACCTCCCTGTCCATGCCCGGAACCGGTATCTGAGCACCGATTCTGAATATAAGAAGCATGCAAAGAGTAAATATGATCTTCTTACGTATGTCCGGGATGTTCCACGCCTTTGATACTGTTCTTAACAAATCCATCAGATCACCTCTGCCTTTCCTCCGGCAGCTTCAATTTTCTCAACAGCGGTCTTGCTGAACTTGTGAGCCTGAACAGTCAGACCCTTTTCCAGCTCGCCGTTTCCGAGGATTTTGATGCCGTCCTTGACCTGCTTTGCAAGTCCTGCTTCCTTCATCATTTCCGGTGTAACTGTAGCGCCCGCATCGAACCTGTTCAGTTCGCTTACGTTCAGTACTGTGTACTCCGTTCCCCAGATGTTCTTGAATCCTCTCTTAGGAATTCTTCTGTAGAGAGGCATCTGTCCGCCTTCGAAACCGAGTCTTACGCCGCCGCCTGATCTGGACTTCTGTCCGTTCATTCCTCTGCCGGCAGTCGTTCCGTTTCCGGTTCCTGTTCCGCGGCCCTTTCTCTTAGGAGCTCTGGTTGCTCCTTCAGAAGCCTTTAATTCATGAAGTTTCATCTGTACGGCACCTCCTTATAACTCTTCTACAGTTAAGAGATGCGGAACCTTGTTAATGGCTCCTCTTGTTACAGGGGAGTCTACCAGTTCAACTGACTGATGCATCTTCTTAAGTCCTAACGCTTCAACTACTTTTCTCTGCTTAGGGGAAGCGCCAATAACACTTTTTGTCAGTGTGACTCTAATCATTTTTGCCATTTTTACTTCCTCCTTATCCTAAGATTTCTTCCTTAGTCTTGCCTCTTTTCCTGGCGACTTCTTCGACAGTAGTGAGGGCCTTGAGGCCTTCCATTGTCGCGTAAGCCATGTTACCGGTGTTGTTTGAACCGATTGACTTGGCTCTGATGTCCTTGACGCCCGCGGCTTCCAGAACTGTACGTACTGATGAACCCGCGATTACGCCTGTACCAGGGGCAGCCGGCATGAGCAGCACTTTGCCTGCTCCGAATATACCCAGCTGTCTGTGAGGGATAGTTGTTCCTACTGTAGGAACCAGTATTACATTTTTCTTAGCATCTTCCGTCGCTTTTCTTACCGCTTCAGGAATCTCCAGTGCCTTGCCCAGGCCAACGCCTACGTGACCTTCGCCGTCGCCGACAACCACTGTTACGGAGAATCTCATGTTTCTTCCGCCCTTAACGGTCTTGGCAACTCTTCTGATGCTGACGATTGTTTCGTTTAACTCCAGATTTGAAACGTCTAAAGCTCTTCTCATCTTGTTACCTCCCGTTAAAAATTCAGTCCTGCGCTGCGGGCTCCGTCGGCCAGTTCCTTCACTCTTCCGTGATAGAGGAATCCGCCTCTGTCGAAGCATACTGTTTCGATACCCTTCTCCAGCGCTCTCTTGGCGATAGCTTCTCCAACTGCCTTAGCAGCTTCCTTGTTGCCGCCATACTTGATGTCGGCCTTGAGTTCCTTTTCAGTGCTTGATGCGCTTGCCAGCGTTACGCCGTTGACGTCATCAATAATCTGAGCGGAAATGTTCTTGTTACTTCTGAATACGCAGAGTCTAGGCATTTCAGGAGTGCCGCTGAGATTTTTTCTGATGCGCGCGTGTCTGACGAGACGCTTGTCATTTCTGCTTTCTCTTGCCATTGTGCTTTACTCCTTTCCTTAACCTGCAACGCCGGTCTTACCTTCTTTTCTACGAACGTATTCGCCCTCGTATCTGATACCCTTGCCCTTGTAAGGTTCAGGCTTTCTCCAGGCTCTGATGTTCGCAGCATAGTTTCCGACCAGTGCTTTGTTTATACCTTTAACGACTACTGTGTTTGCGTCCGGGCACTCGGTTTCGATTCCTTCCGGATCAGGAAGTTCGATCGGGTGTGAGTATCCCAGATTCATAACGAGTTTATTACCCTTCTTTTCGGCCTTGTAGCCAACGCCGACCAGCTGAAGCTTCTTCTGGAAACCGTCTGTTACGCCGACCACCATGTTGTTGATGAGTGTTCTGGCCAGACCGTGCTGTGATCTGTCTTCAGCATTGTCGCAGCTTCTCTTGACTTCGAGAACGCCGTCATTGATCTCGACCTCGAGCAGGTCGCTGATCTTTTCCTGCAGCTGTCCCTTAGGACCCTTGACGGAAACAACGTTGCCGTCAACTTTTACTTCTACGCCGGCAGGAATGTTTATTGTCTGAAATCCTATTCTTGACATTTTATATACCTCCTACCATACGTAACAGATTACTTCGCCGCCGATTCCCAGTTTTCTGGCTTCCTTGTCGCTGATGACTCCCTTTGAAGTGGAGATGATAGCGATACCGAGTCCGCCGAGAACTCTAGGAATTTCGTTTGCCTTTGCATAAGTCTTGAGTCCAGGCTTTGAAATCTTCTTGATTCCGCTGATGACTCTTTCCTTATCAGCACCATACTTCATCGTAACTTTGATGATGCCCTGCTTGTTGTCGTCGATTACTTCGAAGTCTTCGATGTAACCCTCTTCCTTCAGTATTCCTGCAATTGACTTCTTCATCTTTGAGGCAGGAATTTCAACTGTCGGATGTCCTGCGGTGTTTGCGTTCCTGATTCTGGTCAGCATATCCGCAATCGGATCTGTCATTGCCATTTCTTAAATTCTCCTTCCTCCGCCAGTTTTGCCGGCCCATCCGGCAACTTAACGGATAGTAGTTCTAACTGTTTATTGTTCTTACCAGCTGGCTTTCTTTACTCCAGGGATCTCGCCCTTATATGCCAGCTCTCTGAAACAGATTCTGCAGATGCCGTACTTCTTCAGTACTGAATGAGGTCTTCCGCAGATTCTGCATCTTGTATATGCACGCGTTGAATACTTAGGTTTTCTCTGCTGCTTTACTTTAAGAGATGTTTTGGCCATTATTTCCCTCCTATATTACTTCTCAAACGGCATTCCGAGATCAGCCAGAAGAGCCTGCGCTTCTTCGTCTGTCTTTGCCGTCGTAGTGAATACGATGTTCATACCCTTGATTGTATCAACCTTGTCATAATTGATTTCAGGGAAAATAAGCTGTTCCTTGATACCCATTGAGTAGTTTCCTCTACCGTCGAATGAGTTCTTGCTTACGCCTTTAAAGTCTCTTACTCTAGGAAGAGCGATGTTGATGAGCTTGTCGATGAATTCATACATGTTGTCGCCTCTGAGAGTAACCTTGGCTCCAACCGGCATGCCCTGTCTGACCTTGAAGTTAGCGATGGACTTTCTTGCCTTCGTAACTACCGGTCTCTGACCGGTGATCAGCGCGATTTCCTCAACTGCGCTTTCCAGCACTTTCGCATTTTCCTTAGCTTCGCCCAGTCCCATGTTCAGGGTGACTTTCTCAAGCTTAGGAACCTGCATGACGTTATCGTATCCGAACTGTTCCATCAGCTTCGGGAATACTTCGCTCTTATACTTTTCTCTCAATCTTGCTGTCAAAACCGTCTCCTCCTTTCTTAATCAATTTCTGTTCCGGTTGCCTTTGCAACTCTGATCTTCTTGCCGTCCTCGATCTTGTAACCGATTCTTGACGGCTTCTTAGCCTTTGTGTCATAGAACATTACGTTCGATGCGTCGATAGGGCCTTCCTGATGCTTGATCTCAGCAGCGACTTTCTGAGTCTGCTTCTGATGCTTTGTCTGGATGTTTACTCCCTCGACGAGCACTTTGTTTTCCTTAGGCATTGCCTTTAATACTTTGCCAGTCTTTCCCTTATCTTTTCCGGCAAGTACGATTACTGTATCATCTTTCTTGATCTTCATTTGATACCTCCTATAATACTTCCGGTGCAAGGGATACGATCTTCATGAAGCCTTTTTCTCTGAGCTCTCTTGCTACAGGTCCGAAAATACGTGTTCCGGCAGGCTGCATGTCTTCCTTTATAATAACTGCTGCGTTCTGGTCAAACTTTACATAGCTGCCATCTGCTCTTCTGGCACCGGTCTTCGTTCTAACCACAACGGCTCTGACTACGTCGCCCTTCTTGACGACGCCACCCGGTGTTGCGTCCTTGACTGCGCAGACGATGACATCGCCGATGTTCGCATACTGACGGCTTGTTCCGCCCAGGATGCGGATGCACAGAAGTTCTTTAGCTCCGGAGTTGTCAGCCACCCTTAATCTTGTTTCAGTCTGAATCATTTCGTGGTGCCTCCTTTACTTAACCTTCTCAATGATGTTGACAAGTCTCCATCTCTTGTCCTTTGACAGAGGTCTTGTCTCCATAATTCTAACTTTATCTCCGATTTCACACTCGTTGTTCTCATCATGAGCCTTGATCTTCTTGGTTCTCTTTACTGCCTTGCCATAAAGGGAATGTCTTACGAAGTCTTCAACTGTGACAACAACTGTCTTATCCATTTTGTCGCTCGTTACGATGCCGACTAATGTCTTTCTTCTGTTTCTGTCAACTGCCATAATTCATCCTCCTTTCCTTTAGCCCTGAACCTTCTGAAGTTCTTTCTCTCTCATGATAGTTTTAACTCTTGCGATATCTCTCTTTGTATCTCTCAGCAGGATAGGGTTTTCGAGCTGTCCGGTCACATGCTGGAACCTGAGATTAAAGAGGTCTTTTTTCATTTTGTTCAGTTCAGCGTTCAGTTCCGCTTCTGACATTTCTCTGATTTTCTTTAATTCCATTACTCTTCACCACCCTTTACCTTGTCTGCGATGGCAAACTTACACTTTACAGGCAGCTTGTGTGACGCGAGTCTCATGGCTTCCCTTGCCTGTGCTTCGGTTACGCCTTCGATCTCGAACATTACTCTGCCCGGCTTAACTACTGCTACCCAGTACTCAGGAGCACCTTTACCGGAACCCATACGTACTTCTGCAGGTTTCTTTGTTACTGATTTATGAGGGAAGATTTTGATGTAAACCTTACCGCCTCTTTTAACAGATCTTGTCATGGCAATTCTGGCTGCCTCGATCTGGTTTGAAGTGATCCAACCGCACTCTGTTGCCTGAAGGCCATAATCGCCGTAAGTGACTGTGTTGCCCTTTGTGGCTTTGCCCTTCATTCTGCCTCTGTGGACTCTTCTGTGTTTAACGCGCTTAGGCATTAACATGTCGCGTTCCTCCTTCCGTCTATTCTTCTGCTGCTGCAGTCTCTTCTGCAGGAGCCTGAGCTTCTTCAACTTGTGGCGGAGCCGGAACTTCCTTAGGCTTTCTGATTCTAGCGTTTGCAGCCTTTGGAATCTCAGCTCTCTCGTCTCTTCTGTTGTCTCTTCTAGGTCTTCTGTCTCCGTCTCTTCTGCCGGATCTGCCGCCTTCTCTTCTCTTGCCGCGGCCTCTTTCCTTTCTTTCTTCAGGGACTGCTGACTTCAGATCCTTGTCGAGTCTTTCACCGTGGTTGATCCAGACCTTGATACCCAGCTTGCCGTAAGTGGTATCTGCTTCTGCAAAACCATAATCGATGTCAGCTCTCAGAGTGTGAAGAGGAACATTTCCTTCGCTGTACTTTTCGGATCTGGCGATTTCGGCGCCGCCCAGTCTTCCGGAAGTGAGGACCTTGATGCCCTTTGCTCCGGCCTTCATGGTTCTGCCGATGGCCTGCTTCATGGCTCTTCTGAAGGAAACTCTTCTCTCCAGAGCCTGAGCGATGGATTCAGCTGTCAGCTGCGCGTCGAGCTCAGCTCTTCTGATCTCTCTGATATCCAGTACAACGCTCTTCTTTGTCATCTTCTCCAGTTCAGCCTTCAGATCGTCGATTCCTGTTCCGGATCTTCCGATTACCATACCAGGCTTAGCTGTCATTACGATGACCTTGATCTTGTTGTCCGCTGCTCTTTCGATAACTACCTTCGAAACGCCTGCAGCGTACAGCTTTTTCTTTACATATTCTCTTATCTTGTTGTCTTCAACCAGGAAGTCTGCAAACTTTGACTTGTCTGCGAACCATTTTGAATCCCAGTCTTTGATGACGCCAACTCTTAATCCGTGTGGACTTACTTTCTGACCCATTAGTTAACCTCCTTTTCTCTGAGCGTGCAGCCTACGTGGCTTGATCTCTTCAGGATTATCGATGCTCTGCCCTGTGCTCCGGCCTTCCATCTCTTCATAGTCGGTCCCTGATGAGCGTAGATCTCAGCAACATAGAGGTTATCTGCGTTCATTTCCTTGACATCTGCGTTAGCTGCCGCGGACTGAACGACCTTCTCAACGATCTCAGCTCCCTTGCCAGGAGTGAACTTCAGGATCGTCAGCGCCTCGCTTAAGTCTTTGCCTCTTACTAAATCAACAACAGGCTTGATCTTCGAAGGAGACATTCTTACATACTTTGCAACTGCTTTTGCTTCCATTTGTTATCTCCTTTCTTACTTAGATTTCTTGTCTGCTGCGTGGCCTCTGTATGTTCTGGTAGGAGCGAATTCTCCTAATCTGTGGCCAACCATATCTTCTGTGATGTATACAGGCACATGCTTTCTTCCGTCATGCACCGCGATTGTATGTCCAACCATCTGCGGGAATATTGTGGATGGTCTTGACCATGTCTTGATGACCTTCTTTTCGTTGGCTGCGTTCATGTCGTCAATCGCCTTAAGCAGCTTCTTGTTTACGAAAGGGCCTTTTTTCAGTGATCTTCCCATTTATCTTTTGCTCCTTCCTTCTTACTTCTCGTTTCTTCTCTTGACGATGTACTTGTCTGACGGCTTGCCCTTCTTTCTCGTCTTGTATCCGAGTGCAGGCTTGCCCCAAGGAGTTACCGGGCTTACACGTCCGATTCCAGCCTTGCCTTCGCCGCCGCCGTGAGGGTGATCGTTAGGGTTCATTACGGAACCTCTTACTGTAGGTCTGATTCCCATGTGACGCTTCCTGCCGGCTTTACCGATCTGGATGTTCTGATGGTCAATGTTTCCTACTTCACCGATGGTTGCTCTGCATTCCTGTCTGACCTTCCTTACCTCTCCGGACGGAAGTCTCAGTGATGCGAACTTGCCTTCCTTCGCCATGAGCTGAGCGCCGTTTCCTGCTGATCTTACGAGCTGAGCGCCCTTGCCAGGCTTCAGTTCGATGTTGTGGATGATCGTACCAACCGGGATGTTCGCGACCGGAAGAGCGTTTCCGATCTTGATGTCTGCGTCCGGTCCTGACACGATTACGTCGCCGACTGCCAGCTTGTTAGGAGCAACGATGTATCTCTTCTCACCGTCTGCGTAGTTTATGAGCGCGATGTTCGCACTTCTGTTAGGATCGTATTCGATAGTGGCTACCTTGCCAGGAACACCATCCTTATCTCTCTTAAAGTCGATTATTCTGTACTTAGGTCTGTATCCGCCGCCTCTGTGTCTGACTGTGATCTTACCTCTTGAGTTTCTTCCTGAGTGCTTCTTAAGAGTTACTGTCAGGGACTTCTCAGGTTTGTCTGTCGTGATTTCCTCAAAAGTGGAAACTGTCATTCCTCTTAAACCAGGAGTGGTCGGATTATATTTTCTGATTCCCATTTCTTCTTACCTCCTGAATTACAGACTCTGGAAGAATTCGATTTCCTTACTTGCCGGAGTAAGTGTTACGATCGCCTTCTTGGTTGCGGCCGTCTTTCCTACGTATCTTCCCATTCTCTTCTTCTTGCCTACAACGTTCATGATGTTTACTTTTTTAACTTCCACATCGAAGATCTCTTCAACTGCGTGCTTGACTTCTGTCTTGTTAGCATCTACAGCAACCTTGAATGTGTACTTTTTGTTTGCCGCATCGTCCATTGATTTCTCGGAGATGACAGGCTTTATTATTACATCGTAAGGAGTTTTCATTATGCGTACACCTCCTCAATCTTCTCTACCGCATCCTTTGTGAGGATCAGGCTGTTGTGGTTGATGATCTCATATACGTTCATCGTTCCTACAAGCGCTGTTCTGATTCCCGGAATATTGGCTGCGGACTTGATTATGTTCTCATCCTTATCTGCTGTAACGATCAGGGCCTTCTTCTCAGCCTTGACGTTTTCGAGCATCTTTACCATTTCCTTTGTCTTAGGCTCATCGAACTTGATCTCGTCCATTACGATCAGCTCGTTTTCCTGTGCCTTTGACGAAAGCATTGACAGCATCGCCAGTCTTCTGAGCTTCTTGTTTACTGTGTATCTGTAGCTCCTAGGCTTTGGTGCGAATACTACTCCGCCTCCTACCTGTGATGGGTCTGTCGATGAACCCTGTCTGTGACGGCCTGTTCCCTTCTGTCTGAAAGGCTTCTTTCCGCCTCCTCTGACTTCAGCTCTGGTTTTGGCAGACTGTGTGCCCTGTCTCTTGTTGGCCAAAATGTTCTTTACTACTGCGTGAACCGCGTTCTGGTTTGGCTCGATTCCGAATACCGCGTCGTTCAGTTCGATGGTACCGGCTTCCTGGCCAGCCATGTTCAGCATTGTCACTGTTGACATTTCACTTCCTCCTTTCTGAAGTCATTCTATTTGTCCTGACCCTTTACTGCGTACTGGATGCGAACGATTCCGCCCTTGTTGCCCGGAATGGCACCCTTGATCAGCATAAGGTTCCTGTCTGCAATAACTTTTACCAGCTCTACGTTCTGAACCGTAACTGTTTCGCGTCCCATTCTTCCCGGGCCCGCGTTACCCTTGAATACTCTTGAAGGATATGTACCTGCTGCAAGGGCTCCTGCCAGTCTCTTGTGCTTTGAACCGTGGCTCATCGGGCCTCTGTGGTGTCCGTGTCTCTTGATGTTGCCCTGGGTTCCTTTACCCTTTGAGGTTCCTGTTACGTCGAGCTTCTTTCCTTCTTCGAAATCAGCGACTGTGATCTGCTGTCCGATTTCGTATGTATCGCCTTCATCCGGTCTGAATTCGATCAGATTTCTCATAGGCTTCAGGTCGTTCTTAGCGAAGTGGCCTGTCATAGGCTTGTTCACTCTCTGCGGCTTTGCTTCTTCAAAGCCCGCCTGGATACCTTCGTATCCGTCTGTTTCAACAGTCTTGATCTGTGTTACTGTCATTGGGCCTGCCTCAACTACTGTTACCGGAACTACCGCTCCTGTTTCAGTGAAGATCTGAGTCATTCCCAGCTTTCTTCCTAAAAGTGTTTTCATGTTTTTATCTTTCCTCTCTTTCTTAACAGCGGGCCGGTGCACCTTCTGATTCGCTGACAGATTTTACTGCCTTTGCAACTCGTGCGTATCATGTCATGCGCCGTCCATTCTTAAGGGTGAGTCCCTTGCGCTTTCTTAGAGCTTGATCTCGATGTCAACGCCTGCAGGCATGTCCAGCTTAGTGAGGGCATCCGTAGTCTTGGCAGTTGCGCTCGTGATGTCGATCAGTCTCTTGTGTGTTCTCTGCTCGAACTGTTCTCTTGAATCCTTGTACTTGTGAACAGCTCTCAGGATAGTGACAACTTCTTTTTCCGTCGGAAGCGGAATCGGACCTGATACTTCAGCTCCTGTCTTCTGTGCTGTCTCAACGATCTTTGCCGCTGAAGCATCCAGAAGTTTGTGATC
>Ga0256407_10012106_pt1 | contig 11793 bp, 7 predicted proteins | sample RumenRJG_04DNA_FD_193489 | JGI IMG/M metagenome (GOLD analysis project Ga0256407, IMG submission 193489) | Bovine rumen microbial communities from Lethbridge, Alberta, Canada - RJG_04 | ecosystem: Host-associated > Mammals > Digestive system > Stomach > Rumen | place: Canada: Alberta | collected... | reverse complement strand
CTTTAAACAGAAAGAAATAAAATATTTTAAATATTGTCTCCTCAAAAAAAAAATAATAAAATTAAAAAAAAAAAAATACCAAAATAATAATATTTTTCCATATTATTACCTATCCAAAAAAAAACAAATTTAAAAAAAAAAAATGGGAATTTCCAATTTACTTAAAGCTCTAGAAAGCATCCAAATAAACCGTCACTTATCTTATTATAAAGGTAAAAAAATGGCAGTAGACGGATATTGTTGGTTACATAAAAGTGTATATTCAATGACAAATGAGATTTTTGATAATCCAAATTCAAAAAAATATCTTCATTACTTAAATAAAAGATTAGATCAACTAATAAAATTTAACATAATTCCAGTAATAATATTTGATGGAGATAAATTACCAATGAAAAAAATGGAAGAAGAAGAAAGACAAAGAAGAAGAAGTGAAGTAACAATGCAAAGTATTTCATTAAGAAGAAGTGGTTTAGAAAATTTAGCTAAATCAAAGAGAATTGAAGGAATTGATATTAATCCAAAAATGGCTTTTGAATTTATTAAAATATTAAAATTAAAAAAAATTGAATTTTTTGTTGCTCCATATGAAGCGGATATACAATTATGTTATTTAAGTAAAATTGGTTATGTTGATTGTGTTTTAACTGAAGATAGTGATTTATTAGCTTTAGGATGTCAGAAAGTTTTATTTAAATTAAATTATGATACTAATTTTGGTAAAGAAATTGAATTAAAAAATTTGAAGTTTTGTAAAGAATATGATTTTAGTTCTTTTGATAATGATAAATTTTTAACTTTTTGTATTTTAAGTGGATGTGATTATTTTAAATTAAAAGGTATTGGGATTAAAAATGCTTATAATACAGTTAAAAATTCAAATTCTTATAAAAAATGTATTTTAAGTGTTAGTTCTAAATTAATTGATGAACCTGATGAATTGAATGAAATTATTGAAAAATTTGAAAAAGCATTTTTAACTTTTAGATATCAAGTTGTTTATTGTCCTTTAATTCATAAATTAAAATATTTTGATGATATTTATAAATCAAAATATAAATTTACTAAAAAATATATGGATGATTTAAGATTTTTAGGTAATATTAATATTAATAATGATTTAGTTCAAAAAATAGTTTTTGGAGAAATTGATCCTATTACTTATTTACCTTTTGAATATAATAATCAAGATAAAAATAATAAAAAAAATAATTTTGGAAATAATAATTATTTAAATAAGAAAAGAATATTAAAAAAAGAAGAAGATGATGATGAATTTAATTTGGATATTAATTTAGATATTCGTAATAATGAAGAAGAAAATGAAAAATCTATTAATCCTCAAATTTCAACTGTTGTTTCTTCGCCTGAATTAAAAAAGAATTTAATTAATAAGGAAACAATTGTTATTTCTGATACTTCTTCTAATCAAAATGGAAATGATAATAATTCTGTTGCTGAATTAAATGAATTTGATGATTTTTTAACTTCTTTTGATAAAACTGATAAGAAATTAAAACAAAATATTTCAAAGGAAAATATTGAGAAAATTAAAATTGAATATAATGAAAAAGTTGTTAATTTGATTAATATTGAAGATTTAAATGAAATAAATGAAATTAAAAAAGAAAAAATTAAAAAAGATAATTATTTAGAACAATATAAATTTAATCCTGAAGAATATTTGATTGGAAATATATAAATTAAAAAAATAATTTTTTGTATAATGAAATTTAATATAATTATAAAAAATAAATTAAAAACTTTATTTAAAATTATTAAAAATAATGGAAAATATTTTTACAATTCAAGAACAAGATTTTTTAAATAAAAATAAAGAAATAATAAGTAATGATGAAACTAATGATTTAATAATTCAATTTTTATATGAAAATAATTATATTGAAAGTGCAAAATTACTTGAATCAAAAACATTAGATATAGAAAAAAGAAATGAATCAGAAAAATTTTTATCTTTTTTTCGTACTCAAAATTATAAAGAATGTATGACTATGTTAAATAAATCATCTTTTTCAAATGAACAAAAAAACCAATTAATAAAAATATTAAAAATAAAAGAATTTATTCAAATGATAAAAAAAAATTTTAATGGTGAAAGTAATAAAATAGAATCATTACAATATTTAAGAACAGATTTATCACCATTTATAGAGCAAGAAAATTTAAAAAAATTATCTTTATTACTTTTTTCCCAAAATCAAGAAGAAATGACAATAACATTAAAAGAAAATTTTCAAGAATATATAGATGAACATAAATTATTATTAAAAATAAAAAAAATATTAAATATAAAAGGTGATAATAACTCAATGAGTTTTACTGAAATAATAAAACAATATAATGATATAGTATCTTTATCAAATCCACCAAATTTTATCGAATCAAAATTAATAGAAAAAATAGGACCAAATAATAAAAATATAGAAGGTGAAATTTGGTCTTTAATTTTATCTCATAAAAAAAATTATCTTGCTGCAACTTTTAGTAATGGTTATATTTCAATATTTAAAATTGAATTAATTGATAATAAATTTAATATTACTTGTATATCTTATTTTAAAGCACATCAAAAATTAATTACTTCAATTTCTTGGTCTTATAATGATCAATTTATTTTGAGTTCTTCAAATGATGGTACAGTTAAAATTTTCAATCCATTAACAAGTGAATGTATTAAATCAATAAATAATATTCATCAAAATGGGAATAATTCAGTTAATTTTTTATTTAATTCAAATGATACAATAATCTCAGGTGGAATTGACAAAAAAATTTATATAACAGATATAAATCAAAAGAATAAAAAATTAGAATTAGGAAATAATTTTAATAGAATAAGACAAATAATTTTATCAGATTTTCTTCATTCAATAATAATAGTTCCAGCATCATTAAATGATATAGTAGTATATAATATAAATTCAAATTCCATATTATTCAAATTAGAAATAACAGAACAAATAATATATGTTAACATAAGTAAATCAGATAGAGGAAAATTCCTTTTAGTAAATCAATCAACAATAAATTCAAATATTGCATTATATGATTTATGTCAAAAAAAAATAGTAAATAGATATTATGGTCACACACAAAAAATTTATACAATAGATTGTTGTTTTGGAGGAGAAAAGGATGAATATATTATAAGTGGAAGTGAAGATGCTTTAATTTATATTTGGAATAGATATTATGAAAGTTCTCCTTTATTTGTTATTAAAGGACATACTGGAACTGTTAATTCTTGTCAAATGTTTAATAAAAATATTATTATTAGTGGAAGTGATGATTTAACTATTAGAATTTGGACTTGTGGAAATTATATTGTTAATTATGAAAATAAAGTTGAAAATAATATTGGAATGGAAATTGAAAATGATAATGTTATGACTTTTATGATTTCTGATGATAATAATAGTGATAATGAAGGAAATGTTCCTATTGAAAGTGAAGCATCAAATTCTGATGCTGAAAGTTTAGAACTTTAATTTTTTTTTGATTTTTGTTTTTGTTTTATATTTTTTGGAAATTTTTATTATTTTTGAATTAGTAATTAAAAAATAATAATTTTTTAATTTTTTTAATATTTTATATTTAGTTTTTTAATTTAATTAATATAAAACTGTTTTAAAATATGGCTGATGTTAAAGAAATGAGAATTTTTTGTGCTGAACAAATTGAAGTTCCTGAAACTTTACCAGATATTCTTAAAAATTATTCTAAAGCTGTTATAAGAGCAAATCCTGAAAATATTATTTCTTTTTCTAGAAAGTATTTTGAAGATAAAAAAGCTGAAAGAGATAAAAATAAAAAAGAATCTGAGGCAACTTTAGATGTTGAAGCTAAAAAACCTTAAATAACAATTAAATATAAAATAATAGAAATATATTTTAAGATATTTTTTTTTATTATTTCACTTTTTATTTAACTTATCTTATATTTAATAGTTTTAAATTATAAATTTGATTTTTGAATATTAAATAAAAATAAAAAAAATAAAATATTAACTTTCAAAAAAAAAATTTTTAAAAATTAAATTTATATTATATTAAAAATCAAAATTATCTTTTTCTTTACTTATAATTTTCCCTGATTTATTAGTTTTATCAGGAACAAAATAATTACTAGCTATAACACAATCACTAAGAACACAATTATTTCCTATTGTAGCATTTTCTCCAATAATACAATTAGTAATATTACAATCTTTCCCAATATTAACATTATCATAAATTAAACAAGATATTATTTTACTTTTTTCTTGAACTGTTAAATTTTGTCCTCCAATTGTTCTATTAATTCTACTTCCTTTTCCAATTGAAATTACTGGATCTGCAATATAAGAATCAAATGATATTGAGGAAATTTCATTTATATGGTCATTAAAATTTTTTTTATTATTAATATTATTTTGTATTTGTTGTGCAAAATTCATAAAATAATTTTTAGTATTATTTCTTGTTTGAAAGAATATTAAAGGAATTTCTTCATATGGTTTTCTTATTTCATCTATTACTGATATTAATCTTTGATAATCTCTTATTGAATATACAAATTCTCCTTCATTTAAATTTATTAGTTTACTTCTTATATTTATTCTATTTACTAATCCTATATTATTTTTCGAAGAATTTATTAATAATGTATTAAATTCTTTTGAATAAGCTTTTTCTATTAAATAAGGAATTAAATCATGATTTATTGTTTTAAATTTTTTGGAATTATTTATATATTTTTGAGATTCTAAAATTTGGTATATATTCTTATTAAAAATATAAAAATGTATATCTTCATATGATAATAAATCAAAACCATAATTATAAGAATGCTTAAAAACTTTATTTGAAATGTTTATATTTTGACTATCATCACTTTCTCTATTTGTTAAAAATACTATTTTTTTTAAATTTGATGAATTATTATCTTCTATTCCAAAGACATTTATATCTTTTTTTTTTAAAAAGTTTAATTTTTGATTGTTATAATTATAATTATTTAAAACTAAAGTAACTAATGCTCTATTATCAATATGAGAATCTAATAATTTAAATAAATCAAAATATAAAAGTGATTCTGCTGACATTAGAATAAAATTATTATGTTTTATTTCTTTTTTAATGAAATTTAATATATTAATCCCTTTACTATTAGTTTTTAAAGTTTTTATTTGTAATTCTCCATAATAATTTGGTTCAAAAGTTTTATTAGTAATTATTGTTACTTCTTTTATATTATTTCTTTCTAAAAATTCTAATTGATATGTTAATAATGGTTTATTTAAAACATTTAATAAACTTTTATTTTCACATATTTCAGTTAATTCTTCATCATATGGTGTAACTAATATAAAAATACTTATATTTGATATATTTAAAGTTTTTCCAATAGGTTGATTTAACATTAAAACAGGAAATAAATATATCTTAAATTTAAAAATAATATAAAATATTTAATTATTATATATTAATTTTTTTATAAATATTGAACAATAAAAAGATTAAAAATTTAGAATTTAGTTATAAAAAAATAAGTTAAAGACAATATAATTAAAAATTATAATATCTTCTATCTCCAATATTCTGATAAAAATTTGTATAATTTCTTCCAAAATTATTTATATTATTAGAATAAAGATTTGTAAAAGGTCTATTTAAATTACTTCGATAATTACTAATATAATCCATATTATTATTATTCATATTATTAATAAAATTATTATTATTATTTCCAAAATTTCTGATTAAAGAATAATAATTATAACTATGGATATTATTAGTAATATTATTATTATTATTTCCATATAAATTTGCATAATTTGTATATCTATCTTTTGATTGGAAATTTGAAACTTCATTATTATTATTAATATTATTATTTATTCCATATTGATATGGTCTTCTATTTCTCATATAATCATCATAATTTATAAAATTACCATTTCCAAATTTTAAATTATTTTCTCTTTCTTGAAGATATGGTGAAGGACTTATATCAAATCTTTTAGGTCTTTCTACACTTCTACTGTTATTTAAATAATTATTTTCATTATTTATATTAATTATTTCTTCATTATATCTCCTATTAGGAGTTAATAAAATTGACCTATCAAAATTTCTTTGTGGTGTTTTAACATAGTTATTTATTGAGTAATTTGATTGTAAAAAATTTAAATCTTCTGCCTCTTCAGTTTCTTCATTTTGATTTGTATTATCTATATTAACATTTTTTCTTGGATAAAATAAACTTGAACTTCTATTTCGATTGTCAATATTTGTATTAGTATTATTATTATTGTTATTTATATTATTTAAATTATTTTTTAATTGTAAAGTATTTTCATTTCTATTATATAAATTATATTTTGCTTGATAATTATTTATTCCTTCATCCATACTTATATTATTTCTATATAATTGTGGTGTACTTGTTCTAATATTTGTTTGATAATTTGGCATAAAGTAATTTGCTTTTGTTTGATTTGATTGATTCTTATTATTATTATTATATAAATTATATTTAATTGTTTCATTACTATATTCAGAAAGTGTTTTATTTATTTCATTTATTTTATTTGTTATACTTTTTAAATTATTTAAACTATTTTGAGTATAATTTTTAAGTATATTATTATTTGGACTATTATTATTTATCTTTTTAATATTATCATTTTTCCCTCCATTTCCTTGATAATAAATAGTCTCTTTAGTTCTATCTTGTATATTATTTTTAGCTTTATTATCATCAAAATTAAAATTTTGGTTAACAATATTAATATTTATATTATTAGTATTTCTTTGAAATTCATTAATATTATTATTTTCTTGTGTAGAATAAGTATTAAAATTTGATATATCATCAAGATCATTTTTAATTTGTTCATGTCCTCTGTTTAAATACATTCCAGTATAAGAAGCATAATTTGGTATTTGTTTATCATTATTATTAAAATCTTTATTATTATTTATTTCTTTTGAATCATTTTTAACTTCAATATTCCTATAATTTATTTTTGGTGTATAAGCCAATTGTGATTTATATGATAATATATTATTATTTAGATTTTTATTTGAATTATACTCAATAGAATTAGTTTTATTATTATTATTTAAATTATTATTATACATATTAATTCTATTAATATTATTATAACTTCTAACATTTGCTGTATAAGGTCTAAATTGTGAAGATGTATTATTTGATTGGAGATTATTTGTTGTTTTTTTATTTAAGTTATTATTAATATCTGATAATATTCTACTTGGTGTATTTGGAGGAATTACAACACTTTGCTCTCTATTATTTAAATTTATATTAACATTATCTTGAAAATTAGATATATTCTCATTACTAAATCTTTTCATATTTTCCATTATATTATTATTGTTATTATTATTCTTACCTACATTTTGATTATTAACATTATTCAAATTATCAATATTAATTTTCATATTATTATTATTATTAACATTAGTATTTTTATTTTCATTTAAAATATTATTAACAATATTGAAATCAATTTCATTAGTATTTCTCTTAACAATTTTCATAATATAAGGTCTAACATCATCAACATTACTTAAAAACTCTAAAATAGGAATAAGTTTCATTAATTCATTATCATTTTTATCATAATGCCATGTTAAAATAGGAATTCCATTATCTTGATTAACAGCATAAGAGATAGGATTATTATCAATAATAATCATATTTTTTAAATCTCTTCCTAATTTCCTTAAATCTTTAATATATAATCCTCTATTTGATACACAATGTTCTCTAAATAATCTATGAGAAATTATTCTAAATTTATCTAATCTATCTAATAATGGATTTGCATAATTTGATATTGATGCAGTGAAAATTACTAATTCATAAAATTTACTCATTCTCTGTAAAAATTCATCAACATAAGGTCTTTTTAATACATGAACTAAATGATTTATTCCATCAACATTAACATTTAAATTTATATCACTTTTAATAAAAAAAGGCTTAAATGCAGAATGTACTAAAGTTTCATCTAAATCTAAAATTAAAGTTTTTTTTCCTCCTAATGTTTCATAAGGTAAAAAAGAATTATTTGTATTTATTGTATTATATCTATTTAAACGAGAACTACTTGATGATCGATTATAATTTTTAATATTATATGTTTGTAAATTATATTGAGGAATTGTAATATTTTGATTTTGAATATTTATTTGTGAATTATTATAATAATTTTCTTCATCTCCAGGAGATAAAATTTGGTCTTTTAATTTTTGCCAGTTTGATGATGATGTATTAGGATTAAAATTTGATGAAACATTATTTATTCTTCTATTTTCAATATCTTCACTTATTCCTCTTGGATGATTATTTGAGTCTATATAATTATTTTGAAATCTTATATTTTTATTTAATTGATTTTCCTTTAAAGAAGGTTGAAGAAATGTATTTGTATAATTAAGGTTGTTATTTATATATTGTTGTTGGTTATTAAAATTTGATGTTGATATATTGTTTCTTGTGTAATAGTCATTATACATTTTTTTTAATTTAATTTTGTAATTTATTTTAAATTTTTTTAAGAAATTTATTTAAAAATATGTCTAAAGAAAATAAATTTTCATATGAAAAATTAAATAATGCTGTTCATAAAATGAATAATATTATTGATAAATTTGAAACTACATATGATGATCTTAAAGAAAAAGGAACACTTTATTTAAAAAATTATTTAGATTGGGTAAAAACACAAGAGAATGAATTAATATTAAAATCATTACTTTTATATTTAGATTTAAAAAATTCTTTTTATGAAAAATATGGAAATGAAATAGTTGAAAAATTTTGGAATTTATATGATGAAAGTAAATTTAGTTTAAAAATAAATGATATTAAAAATGAATTTCCTTCATTTTTCATATGTTTATTTTTCTTAGACGATCCAATTTATAAAGATTTCAGCGAAAAAAATTTAATAGAAATAAACAAAGATGAAAAAAAATTTAAAATAAACGAAGAAAAATTAATAAATGAAAAACCATTGTTAAAAGAATCAAATACAATAATAGATTTATTAATATTTAAAATATTTACAATAAGTAAAATCCAAATATTTTATACAACAATAACTGGATCATTATTATCATTAAATAATTCGGTAGTAAAATTTTATAAAGTCTTATCAATGTTTGCATTATGTTTATGGCAAATGGATGAAAAACATAAATTTATTGGAAGTTTACTTTATGTTATGGGAGGAGTTTTAAGAGATTTTGGAAGATCTTATTTAAAAACAAAAGGAATTTATAATGAAAATTTATCTTATCATCATTGTAATGAAGGAAAAAAACATCATGATCAACATTTTTTTGAAGCAAAAATTTTATTAGAAAGTGAATGTGATTTACTTAAAATTAATTTATTACCTTCAATATTAAAATTTTTATTAAGTATAATTGAAAATTATGATAATAAAAATAATAATTCATGGGATGATTATATTGTTATTTTTGATAAATTAAATGAAAAAGGATTAAGTCAAAATGAAAAAGATGAAATAATAGAAAAAATACCAAATAATGTTCAAGTATATCATATTATAATGTTATTTTTAAGTGATTTTGTTTTTTTTTTTATAAGTAATTTTTGTCAAAATGAGAAATTAAATTTAAAAAGTGAATTTGAAGGTTTTGATGAATTTATTAAATTCTCTGAGAATTATTATATTAATTCTTGTAGAAATATTTTTGAAATTTGGAGATTTTGTTTACTTCATCAAAGATTTTTAGATGTTATTTGTGAAAAAACTGAATATGATATGAGTACTGATTTTAATCTTTATGGTATTTCTTTTATTTTTATTTTATTATTGAAAAATAAGAAATTACCTTTAATTTTTAATATTAGTGAAGTTAAAAAATTGTTTAATGAATTAATGATTTTAATATTGAAGAATGAAAATCAAAAAGATCAGAAAAATATTAAAGATTATGAAAAGATTTGTTTAAATCTTGTTGATTTGTTAAAAGATAAATTAATTTTTGAAAAAAATGATGAACTAAAAAATGAGTTTGTAAAAGCGAAAATAGGAAATGATATTTTAGAAAAATATTTTTAAAAAATAAAATAAAATAAAAATAACATATTAAAATATCATTCAAATCATTTAAAAATATTGAATGTACTTTAATTTTATAATAAAAGTTTATTAATTTAAATTATTAAGAAAAAAAATATATAAAAAATATTAAAATGAAGAATAAAAAAGTAAAAGTCTCATTATTAGCATTTATGAAATATAAATTAAGTAAAAAATATCATATATCAAAAGATTTTTATAATAAAAAAAAGATAAATGAATTAATATTCAATGATCCATCAACATACACAGCTACTTTTAAAGAATATTTATTATTAGAAGATGAAAATGAATTCTTAAGAAGATTTTATAAAAAAAGTGAACTTCCAAAAAAATTAACCAATATATTTAATTTCTATGCAAAATATTCTAAAATTTTTCCTAATTATATTATTATTCAAGAATCAAAATATATGTATAAAAATATTCAAAAAAAACAAAAAATGATTGATAATTTACAAAATATTAAAAATCAAGAAAAAAGAAACAAAGAAAAGAATAAAAATATAAGTAATGATACTATTTTTACAAATGGTGCTATTAATGATATTTTTAATCAAACTGATTCCTATTATAAAAACAATTTAAAAAATTTAATAGATATTACTTTTACAAATGAGGATACAGTTAAAGATTTAAATAATTTAATTCAAAAAATAGAAAAAAATGAACAAACTAAAAAACCATCTTGTATTAACTTAGTAATAAATAAAAATGGGAATAATTTTAATTCAGATTTTTCAACTTTAATTCAATCACCAAGAAAAGAATCAAGTAAAAAAGTAAGAAATACACATTCAAATATTTCAGTCCCAGTTTTCACTGATTATTTAAATAATAAAAACAAAATAAAAAAATCAGAAATTCCAACTCAAAAATATCCTACAATTGCTACTTCAAATTCAAAAAAAAAATTAATAATTCATCAAAAAGTTAATAGTCAAAATATAATATCAAATTCAAATTTAAAGAAAAAAATACTTCAATTAGATAATAAAAACTATAATATAAATTATCAATCAAATTTAGATAGTATTAGATTTGTTAAAATGTTATCAATTCTTGAAAAAAAAAATAAAAAGAATAATAATAATAATACAGCAAGATATAAACAGAATTTTTCTACTTCTTCCAATTTATCTTCTTCTAGGCAAAAACCTTTAATTAAATATAATAGTTCTAATAGTAGTAATAAAAAAATTACAACGTTAAGTAGTTCACCAAGAAATGGTATTATGACTGATAGATTTGAACAAAAAATGTTATCTAAAAAAGTTTTTTCTAGAAATCATAATAATTCAAAAAAAAAGAGTTTATTATTTCATAATAGCGCATTAACTGATAATCTTGGTAATTATACTAAAAATAAATTGTTTTTTGATCAAAGTACAAAATTGAAAATTAAAAAAAGTTTAAGGTTTTTTAATCAGAAATAATTTATATAGGAATTATTTTTTTTCTATTCTATTTATAAATACAATAAATTAAAAATACCACTTTTTCTTTATATAATATATTTAAATTAAATTTATTACCATTTTAAATCAGATTTAAAATTTAAAAAACGTTTTTTAAAAAACAAATCAATTCTTTAATATTAAAATAAATAAATCACATAAAAGCAAAAAAAAAAATATAAAAATCAA
>Ga0256407_10012105_pt1 | contig 11794 bp, 6 predicted proteins | sample RumenRJG_04DNA_FD_193489 | JGI IMG/M metagenome (GOLD analysis project Ga0256407, IMG submission 193489) | Bovine rumen microbial communities from Lethbridge, Alberta, Canada - RJG_04 | ecosystem: Host-associated > Mammals > Digestive system > Stomach > Rumen | place: Canada: Alberta | collected... | reverse complement strand
ACACTTCCCCCTTCGGCTCCTCCGGGTCATGCACACACCTCCAGCCTGCCGCCTCCAACTGCCGCATCACCCGCTCTGCATCCACCAAATTCTTTGAACACCCCAGCGTTATAAAATCTACTACACCCTTCTGCATTTTATTTCATCCGCTTTGGCGTATGTGCTCTGGCAAAAACATTCTTTTGCGGTTGGGGTCCGCAAAAGCATGAGTGGGGGGCACCACGTTTTTTGCAGAGCAGCATACGACATGAACATTAGTTTCCTAAATCGCAGTGGAACTTCAATCGTACCAACCGTACATGCATCTCGTCGTAGTAATCCTCGCCTAACTCCTCCATCGCCTTCTTGATATTATCGTCATCGGCGTTCTTGAAGTAGTCGTAGATCTCTTCTTCCTCATCCGGATCCACTACCTCCTTAATAAAGTAATTGATGTTGAGTTTCGTGCCGCTGAAAACAATAGCCTCCAACTCTTCCAACATCTCATCCATCGACATACCGCAACTCTCGGCTAAGTCGTCCAAATCCACACGACGGTCGATCGCCTGGATGATCTGTTTCTTTCGCGTACTCTTCTTCGCGACGGTGCGTATCCGCAGATCTTCCGGCCGGATGATCTCGTTCTCATCGACGTACTCCTTAATAATATGCAGGAACTCATCGCCGTACCGCTTGGCTTTTGCCACACCCACACCCGGAATCATCAGTAACTCTTCCATCGTGATCGGATACGTCGTCGCCATCGCCTCCAGACTCGGATCCTGGAAGATCACAAACGGCGGAACATCGTTCTTCTTCGCTACCTTCCTACGGATATCCTTTAAGATTGCATACAGCACCTCGTCGGCAGCCGCACAGGTGGCACCTGCACCGTCCATATCGATCTCATCCTCGTCTTGCACCTCAATCGGCACTTCGAACTTACCCGGTTTGCGAATGAACTTCAGTCCGTCTTTCTGCAGTTTCAGGTCACCGTAACTGTCCACATCCTTCTTGATCATCCCCACTAACAGCGCCTGTCTCAAAATAGCATGCAGCGTACTCTCTTCCACGTCACTCGCCGCACCGAAGTTATCCAGCTCATCGTGGTGGTAACTCATCACCTCGGCCGTCTGGTTTCCGTGCAGGATATCTACGATATGTTCGGCTTTATGGTGCTCGTTCACTTGCTGAATCGTCTCCAGCGCGATCTGTAACAACTCGCTCGCATCGATCTGCTTATACGTCTTCCGGCAGTTGTCGCAGTTACCGCATTTATCTTCGTTATATTCCTCGCCGAAATAGTGCAGCAACAACTTCCTACGGCATATCGTACTCTCCGCGTAACTCTGCGTCTCAAACAGCAACTGATTGCCGATTCCGATCTCCTTCGGCGTCTTGTCTTTCTGGAAACGTCTCAGTCTTTCAATATCGTCCGGACTGTAGAAACACAGACATATTCCTTCTCCGCCGTCTCGACCGGCACGGCCTGTCTCCTGATAATATCCCTCCAGACTCTTTGGAATATCGTAATGCACCACAAACCGTACGTCCGGCTTGTCAATACCCATACCGAACGCGATCGTCGCTACAATCACCTGGCACTCTTCCATCAAGAATGCGTCTTGGTTTTCAGACCTTGTCTGAGCATCCATGCCCGCATGGTACGGCCGTGCACTGATTCCGTTCACCTTCAGCACCTCCGCTAGATCTTCCACCTCCTTGCGTGCCAAACAATAGACGATACCGCTCTTGCCTTCCATCCCTCGGATGAAACGCACCAGATCCTTATCTACGTCCGCCGTCTTCGGTCTCACTTCGTAATACAGATTCGGACGGTTGAAACTGCTCTTAAACACCGTCGCATCCATCATACCTAAGTTCTTCTGGATGTCTTTCTGCACCTTCGGCGTCGCCGTCGCAGTCAACGCGATAATCGGCGCTTTACCGATTCGTTGCACCATGCTACGGATCTGACTGTACTCCGGACGGAAATCATGACCCCATTCCGAGATACAATGCGCCTCATCCACCGCGTAGAAAGAGATCTTCACGCCCTTCAGAAAGTCCACGTTCTCTCCCTTGTTCAAACTCTCCGGCGCCAGGTACAGCAACTTCGTCTTTCCTGCCAGCACATCCTCTTTCACCGCTGCGATCTCAGGCCGACTCAAACTCGAATTGATGAAATGCGCTACGCCTTCCTCCTCCGAGTAGTTACTCATCGCATCCACCTGGTTCTTCATCAGCGCTATCAGCGGCGATATAACAATCGCTACGCCGTCCATGATCAACGATGGTAACTGGAAACAGAGACTCTTTCCTCCTCCGGTCGGCATCAATACAAACGTGTCTTTCCCCTCCATCACATTACGTATGATGGCTTCCTGATTGCCCTTGAACGTATCAAACCCAAAGTACGTCCGCAATGCCTCTACTAACTGTTCATGTGTTACTTCCATAACAAAAAAATCAATTTGGGCGCAAAGATACTAAAAAAAAATTATATGTGCAAGACTTTGGTACTTTTTTTTGAAATTTAGCATTTTTTTTAAGTCATTTTTGCTCTTTTTTGATGAAAAATCGCAATATCTCCAGTATTATATACATAGTATATAATACCAATATGTTAAAGTGATAAAATTAGTGCGTGATAAGTACGAGATAAGTGCGACATAAGTGCGCCATAAGTGCGTCACTTTCGTGGTCGAAAGCATCTGTTCTACTACTCTCTACCTTGCTCCTTTCGAAAGATTTCGGTACGTTTCGAAGAGAAAAACGATATTTTTTTGAAAAAAAATCACAAAACACTTGCACAATTAAAAAAAAAGCAGTAATTTTGTCGCCGATTTGTGATGTACATTTGGCAAATTACGCAACTTAATAATAAAATTGATATCATGCAGAAACGGAATTTATCCTTTGCACAACTCTTTAATCTGAGTTTCGGCTTCTTCGGGGTGCAAATAGCATACGCCCTCCAAAGTGCCAACATTTCACGTATCTTTGCTACCTTGGGTGCTGACCCCCACACGCTGAGTTTCTTCTGGATTCTCCCGCCTTTAATGGGTATGATCGTCCAGCCGCTCGTGGGGAAGTATTCGGATAAAACATGGACGCGTCTCGGACGTCGTAAACCCTACCTGCTCGTAGGTGCTCTCATCGCTCTGGCGGTGATGATTCTCTTGCCGAATGCCGGTAACTTCAGCTTCGGTCAGTCCGTCTTCCTCGGCCTCAATGCCGCGATGTGGTTCGGCCTCTTCAGCCTGATGTTCCTCGATACATCGATCAACATTGCAATGCAACCGTTTAAGATGATGGTAGGCGACATGGTCAACGAAGAGCAGAAAGGTACGGCTTATGCCATCCAGTCTGCCCTCTGTAACGCAGGCTCGGTAGTAGGTTATCTCCTCCCGATCTCCTTGACGTGGGTAGGTATCGCGAATACCGCTCCGCAAGGCGTCATCCCCGACACCGTCAAATGGTCCTTCTACCTCGGTGCTGCTATTCTCACCCTTTGTTCGCTCTATACCTTTATGACCGTCAAAGAGATGAATCCGGAGGAGTATGCCGAGTTCCACGGCATCAAGGATAAGAAAGTGGACCCATCAGACGAAAAAGGCATTATCACCTTGCTCAAAGAAGCACCTTCTGCTTTCTGGACAGTGGGTCTCGTGCAGTTCTTCTGCTGGTCTGCATTCCTTTATATGTGGAACTATTCGAATGGCGCCATTGCCGTGAACTGCTTCGGTTGGGACGGCGTGAACGCTTCGGATGCAACCTTCCAGGATGCCGGAGGATGGGTTGGAGTAGTCTTCTGTATCCAAGCCGTAGGATCGCTCCTTTGGGCGGCTCTCCTGCCTTGGCTCGAGAAACGTTTCCATAACAAGGGTGCTTACTCCATCTCACTCATCGTAGGTGCAATCGGTTTTATCTCCGCATTCTTTGTAACGGATCAATATGTCCTCTTCGGCAGTTACTTGCTCATCGGTGCCGCTTGGGCGGCGATGCTGGCCCTGCCGTTCACCATCGTTACCAATGCTATCAAGGGCGGTAACATGGGATATTATCTCGGCTTGTTCAACTGTACGATTTGTCTGCCGCAGATCATTGCCGCACTCCTCGGCGGTGTACTCCTTACTTATATATGCGGGGGCGCGCAGGCGGGTATGCTCATCGTTTCCGGTGTGCTCCTCCTCTGCGGTGCGGCATCTGTCTTTATCATTAAAGAGAAAGAATAATATCGCATAAATATCAAACAAATAATTAATATCTATTATGAAAAACAAATCTACAATTCTAATCATGGCCTTGGCCATTGTAACGGCCCTTGTGGGCTGTAAAAGGAATGAGATTGACATCGAAGAAGAACTGAAGGAACTCTCGGAAGAGACTTTCAAAAGTCTTGAGTATTGCAGCCATGTGGATCTGAACGGCTACAATATGGATGTCATTCAATTCCATTTTAATCATGCAGACAATACGGTAGAGAAAACAGACTTCTCCTTCGGAGATGGCATGCCTTCTGTATTTGAGACGAAGACTTTCTCGTTTGAGTGGGAAGATTTTACGAGTTCTATGTTAGGAAGAAAAGCACGACTCGTTGCGGGGGATGAAGTGCTCCATTTGATCTATCTCAATAATGTCTTCACACTGTCCGATACAGTGAAGATGAATGAGAAGGAAGCACTTGCTGATATCGCTTCTTCCATTTCTTTGAATGTTGCTAACTCGGATTGGGCAGCTTATGATCCGATTTATGTAATGCAAGATCGCTGGACAATGGATACCACTTGGTATGTTACCCATCGTGAAGGAAAGAAGATTGTCGTTGATACGATCACTGGACGTTTTAAACATGAGAAAAAAGTTCCTGTAGGCGTTGCTTCGCAGAAGATTGCGTATCTTCGTTTCTACGACGATGCTACTTCGCATAGAAAATCATTGGCTTGGGCAAAAGGAGAGCAGGTGAATATCGTTACTCCGGATACAGCGATCTTACCGCAAGTACAAGACCCATCTAAGAATGATACAATTATCACATTTGCTATCGAAGAAACACCGGCTTCTCGTGTTTCTGTGGACTCTGCAAATCACTGGAGTCTTGCAGCGGTTAAAGATGGCTCATTTGATGTGATATTTAAACATACCGATGACAGCGCAGATGAGATGATGCAAATGTCCGCTTATACGGATAGTACATTTACGCTGGATAACGCGATTTATCATAACCTGAAAAAATAATAGAGTATGAAAAACGATATATTCAAACTTCGCGCTCTGCTGATTTCATGTTTCCTGTTTGTAGGACTATCAGCATTCGCACAGCTCGCTGTGCAAGGTACGGTTGTTGATGTCGAAAATGGTGAACCCGTCATCGGTGCCTCCATTCTCGAGATCGGTACAACGAATGGTACCATTACAGACTTTGACGGTAATTTTACCCTCACCGTTCAAAACGGTGCTAGACTCCAAATCTCATACATGGGTTACAAGACCCAAGAGAAAGAAGCCGCTCCCTCGATGTACATTCGCCTCGGTGAAGATACGGAATTGCTCGAAGAGGTTGTCGTAGTCGGTTATGGTGTTGTGAAGAAAGGTGATGCTACCGGTTCTGTTACTGCCATCAAACCCGATGACATGAACAAGGGTCTTACAACAACGGCTCAAGACATGCTTCAAGGTAAGATCGCCGGTGTGAACGTAGTGGCAGCGGATGGTACCCCAGGTGGTGCCGGCTCAATCACGATTCGTGGTGGTGCTTCTCTGAATGCTTCCAACAACCCGCTTATCGTCATCGATGGTCTGGCTATGGATGAGAATGGTATCCAGGGTGTATCGAACCCGCTTTCTATGGTTAACCCGAATGATATCGAAAGTTTCACCGTCCTCAAGGATGCTTCGGCAACCGCTATCTACGGTTCCCGTGCTTCCAACGGTGTCATCCTTATCACCACCAAGAAAGGTGCTAAAGGTAGCAAACCTAAAGTAAGTTACGCAGGTAACGTATCTATCGGTACGCTGACTAACCGCACGCAAGTGCTTACGGCGGATCAACTTCGTGGATATGCAACCGCTTTAGGCCATGGCGAAGAAAAGACGAATTCATTAGGTACGGCAAGTACGGATTGGCAGGATCAAATCTATCGTACAACCATTTCTACCGACCACAACATCTCGATCATGGGTGGTGTAAAGAATAAACATGTGGATATGCCGTATCGTGCTTCGGTGGGCTATACACTGCAAAATGGTGCGATTAAGACTTCACAAATGCAACGTGTTACCGCTTCTGTGAACCTCAATCCGTCCTTCTTGGATAACCACCTCGTATTTAATATCAATACCAAGGGAATGTATATCTATAACCAATATCCTGCAGGTGTTGTTGGAGCCGCTCTTTCGATGGATCCGACGATGCCCGTTAAAGGTGAGGCTGTTAACGCCAATGGAGACGTACTGGTTCCCCAAAACGTTCTCGATAATTGGTTTGACGGATACTATCAACGCGTAGTGACCCCCTCTGGCTATAACGATGATGCTTGGCCTTATACAACCAATGCACAGACTACGGGTAACCCTGCTGCTGCTTTAGCACATAAGGACGATCGTGCAAACGCTGGTTCGTTCGTGGGTAATATTGAGGCAGACTATAAGATTCACGGTTTCGAAGATTTGCACATCCACGCTAACTTCGGTGCGGACTATTCTTATGGTAAGCAGAAAACGAAAATGTCTATTTTTAGTCATGGCAATCACTATTTCGGATGGGATGGCTGGAGCGATATGAGTAAGTATAACCTGCAGTTCTCGGCATATGCTCAATACGGACATGACTGGGAGGATGCGAATCAGCACTTCGACGTGATGGTAGGTTACGAAAACCAATATTTCTACCGCCACACTCAGAGCGATGGCTCCGGCTTCTATCAGCCCACGAATAATGACCCCACATTGGCAGGTAAGCCTTATAACAGATATGCTTCCATTTATATCACGGATAATGCACTTCAGTCCGTTTATGGTCGTATCAACTGGAATGGTTGGGATCAACTCCTCGTTACAGCAACCTTCCGTGCGGATGCTTCTTCTCGCTTTGCGAAATATAATTCCAAAGGCGAGAATGCACGTTGGGGCTTATTCCCCTCTCTTGCTGTCGGATGGAAGATTAAAGAGACTTTCATGAAGGATGTGCACTGGATAAATGACCTCAAACTCCGTCTTGGATATGGTATCACGGGTCAGCAGAACTTGGGTGTAGACTATTATTATCTGCCTACTTATACCACCTCTCAGGATCATGCTTTCTATCCCGTTTTGGATGGTGGACCAGACAATCCTCTTTACGCAGGTACGGATGCGAATGGTAACGCAGTTTATTATACCAGCCGTCCTGGTGTATACAATACGGACTTGACGTGGGAGAAAACTTATACCAGCAATATCGGTATTGACTTCGCTTTCTTGAACAACCGTATCAATGGTAATATTGACTACTATCACCGTCGTACAAAAGACTTGTTAAGTACAGTCAATGTTTCGGCCGGATCTAACTTCAAGAACCAAATGCTCGGTAACATCGGTAGCCTCTACAACCAAGGTGTTGAGTTCGCTATCAATGCGGTGCTGGTGGATAAGAAGAATTTTAAATGGGACTTGGGATACAACGTGGCTTGGAATCAAAACAAGATCACCAAATTGTTGTCCGACGATCCTGACTACTTTGTACCGGTAGGTGGTATCAGCTCGGGTACCGGTAATACCGTACAAGCACATAAAGTAGGCGAAGCTGCATATTCCTTCCTCGTTTATGAGACGAAAGCGATGACCGACGAAAATGGTGTGATGCATCATTATTTCGTAGATCGTAATAAGGATGGTCAAATCAATGATAAAGATAAATATATTTATCACAACCCTGCTGCCCCTGTTACCATGGGATTCCAAACCAAGTTCCAATTCTATGGATTTGACTTGGGTATTACCCTCCGTGCTAATATCGGTAACTATGTGTACAACGATGTTTTGGCAGGCAACTTGCAGTGGGTAGAGCCGGATAAGGTTTACCAGAACCAAAATGGCGGTTATCACTCTGTTTTGACTTCTGCTTTCAATTGCTATTATGGAGACAACATGCGTAGCGATGATATTCGCACTTATGTTTGGAACGATGCAACCCAAGCTTACGAAGTGGGTGTAGATTCCAAGGGTACCGTGATAAAGAACTCGAACTGGTTCGCTTCGGACTTCTTCGTAGAGCGTGCTTCTTTCTTGCGAATTGATAACATCACACTCGGTTATAGTTTCAACAAGAAGGTACAAGGACGTGCATACGTTACCGTATCGAACCCCTGCGTCTTCTCGCCATACAAGGGACTTGACCCGGAAGTAGGAGGTGGTATTGACAACAATATCTATCCGCGTAGCATGACTACAGTGGTAGGTTTCAGCCTCCAGTTCTAATAAGCAAGAGGATTAATTGAATATGAAATCATTTAAATTATATAGCGATATGAAATACACAAAAATATTCTTTGCTGCCTTATTAGGTATAGGTATGACAGCGTGTTCGCTGGATAGAGAGCCGCTGGATCCTAATACAGACACGAATTTTAATAAAGATGCAGTGTTCGCTAAATGCTATGCTACTTTCGGTACCACTGGACAGAAAGGTCCGGATGGTAGCGGAGATGTGGATGGTATTGACGAGGGTACATCTTCCTTCTATCGTATGTTCTGGGAACTCAATGAGTTCTGTACAGACGAAGGTTGGTGGATCTGGAATGACGTCGGATTAGCGGATATCCGTACTTTGACTTGGAGCTCGAGCAATGACTTGGTTTATGGCTTGTATTCTCGTCTGAACTTCGATATTACACTCTGCAATTCCTTCTTGGATAAGACTTCCGAGTATACGGATGAAGAGACATTGGCGCAACGCGCAGAAGTACGTATGTTACGTGCGATAAACTTCTACTATCTCTTGGATATGTTCTATCGCGTACCGTTCTCTCTGACGGTATCGCCGAACAAACCGATGCCGACTACTCGCCCTGAGTTGTTCGCTTGGTTGGAGGCTGAATGTCAAGAGTTGGAGGCCGATCCGTATATTATTCAGGCAGGACAGCGTACCAATAAATACCGTGTCGATCAGGCTTGCGCTTGGTTCATCCTCATGCGTCTTTACCTCAATGCTGAGGTATATAACGAATCCGCTCTCGGTGCTCGTGATGGCGAACCGCGATATGCAGATGCGAAGAAGTATGCCAAGAAATTAATGGATAGCTCATACAACCTGCATGGCTATGACAAATCAGCTAAAGCTGCCATCGACTTGGCTGCTGAGCGGACCGCAGACCATGTGTACTTCTCTGCTTACCAGCAGTTGTTTATGGGCGATAATGATAATAATGGTGCGCAAGATGAGGCAATCTTCCTCATTTACCAAGATGCAATCCATTGCCTCAACTGGGGTGGTTCACGCTTCCTCGTTAGCGCTGTTCGTGATGCAAACTATGTTCCGTTCGGATCGACCGATACCTGGTCATGTTTCCGCTCCTCGCCTGAGTTCGTATATTATTGGGTGGACAAAAACAAAGCTTCCACCATTGCTCTCAATGAGTATCAAATGCCTATCGCTTTAGGAGATGACCGTGCAATCATGGCTTCGAAAACAACGGCAGGAAAGAAGATGTCTCTAACGGGTAATGAAGCAGCTGATTTCTATGCTTCTTGGTCGGTTCTTAAGTTTACGGGTGTTTACTCTACCGCTAGAACGACAACGCTCAAGGACATCGCTGGTAATGATTCGATCGTAGATGCTCCTTGGATCTGGGCTTCGCCTGTGGGCGAACCGAAATGGCCGGATACCGATATTCCGTTGTTCCGTCTGGCAGAGGCTTATTTGACCTATGCAGAGGCTTGCTACCGTACCGGCGAATTGGCTCCGGGTGTTGAGGCTGTTAACTGCTTGCGTCGCCGTGCAAATGCTCCTGAGCTTACTACGCTGGATGACGAAATATTATTGACCGAGTGGGCGAAAGAATTTTGGTGCGAAGGACGTCGTCGTACCGACTTGATTCGTTTCGGACAATTTGCTGGCCCAACGGCAACTATGACCTGGGAAGGTCATAAGGCAGGTAAGGATGCGAAATACAATGTGTATCCGATTCCTGAAAAAGATGTCACTGCTAATGAGAACTTAAAAGGTATCAACGAAGAAATAGGATACTAATAAGGCAACTTATTAATTAATTTTATTAACCAATTTTATTAACAAAATTCATTATGAAAAAATTATTTACATTAGTAGCAGCTGCTGTTATGAGCGTTGCTACGTTCGCAAGTCGTGAGGTGGTTCCTTCGGATGCTGATTTGGCATCGTATGCAACCGGAACTTACACGATGTGTATCTACAATGATGGCGTTTGCAATGGTATCGTGCTCAACGGTACATATGCAGGTTGGCCCAATGCTGCTGATCACGCTACTCTGCTTGACTTCGTTGCTGTAGATGGCTTCGAGGGCTGGTATGTCGTTTCTTGGGACGATACAACCGGTGCAGAAACAAAAGATGGTGGTGTACAAGCTAAGCCGATTCAATTGGACGGTAGCGGTTTGTTCAACTGGGATTATCAGCTTGGTCCGGATGCAGAGTTGATTCGCGGTACTGCAGACTTGCTTCCTGGTAACAATGGCACTGAGGTTGATATCAAGAACATTGGTGCAGGTATCGTTGTAATTGATGTAAAGAGCTGGAAGAATAATCCTTGTACTGCTGTATATCACAATTACAAAGTATCACTTGTTTCGCCGGATTGCAACGATGAGGACTATATCACTCCTGCTATCTCCGGTGGTTTCAACGGCTGGGCACAAGAGGCTATGACCATGAATGAGTTGAAGACTGCTGAGCGTCAGAATGATAACCTCCCCGGTGCTGTATTTGAAGCCAGCTTTAAAGCCGCTGAGGGCTCTGAGTTCAAATTCCGTTCCGCTGCAGAGTGGGGCGCTGACTGGAGCAACGAGCTCAAAGAGTATGACGCTGAGAATGACGAGTGGAAAGCATTTAACGGAGGTGCAAACCTTGTACTTGGCGCAGAAACCGAGATTATGTATGACCTTGGCGATCCTACCTTGTATTCATGGAACAACTGCGAGAAACCCGAGCCGGTTGACTCAACAGTTTATTACACGGTAGTACTTCTTAATGCTCCGGCAAATGGACCGGAAGCCGGTGTTGAGATTATCGGTACGTTCGATGGCTGGGCTGGTACTGCAATGGAACTCCTTGAGACTGGTTGGTACTTTGCTCAATTTGATGTTATGGGATTCCAAGAGTTCAAGTTCCGTGAGGCTGGTACCTGGGATAACGAAATCGTTTATGTAGAGAGCGGTGAGGGACTCGCAAATATGAAATTCGAGCAACTCTGGCAGGATGACACCTACAAAGGCACTCCTTGCAAGATGATCGAGCTTGATCTCAGTGGCGAAGATTATGTATGGAAAGCTAACTATCAGGGCATCGAGAACGTAGTTCTGACCGAGAAGGCTCAAAAGGTAATGGTTGATGGCGTTATGTACATCATCCGTGACAACAAGATGTTCAACGTTCAAGGAACTCAAGTTCGCTAATCCGAACCAAACATCAAAAAAGAATAGGGACGCTTCGGCGCCCCTATTTTTGTTTTACGGACTATGACTGCCCGGTTGATTGTAGCCTTACGGAGGCTTGACGTTAGCCTTGACTGTCGGTTGACCGTCGGTTGACCGTCGGGTTTCAATGCATGAAGAATGCTCCATTGTGCCTTTTTTTGAG
>Ga0256407_10012100_pt1 | contig 11799 bp, 8 predicted proteins | sample RumenRJG_04DNA_FD_193489 | JGI IMG/M metagenome (GOLD analysis project Ga0256407, IMG submission 193489) | Bovine rumen microbial communities from Lethbridge, Alberta, Canada - RJG_04 | ecosystem: Host-associated > Mammals > Digestive system > Stomach > Rumen | place: Canada: Alberta | collected... | reverse complement strand
TTTTTTTTCCTTATTATTTTCAATATAAACTTTAATTAATTCTTCAAAAATATTAACTACATTTTCATGATCAGTAGCAGTAGATTCAAAATATAAAGCATTAATATTTTTAGCATATTCTTCACCTTCTTCTCTATTTACTTCAGTATTTTCATATAAATCACTTTTATTAGCAGCAATTCCAATAATCATTTTATCTCTTTCATTCATTTTTATTAATTCTTCATAAAATTCATTTAAATTTTCAAAAGATTTTTTATTTGTTATATCATATACTATTAATGCAATATCTGTATTTTTCATAAATATTTTATTTGCACTTCTTAAATTTTCTTGTCCTATTGTATCCCATATTTCTAATCTCACTTTATTTTCATTTATTTCAATTTCTTTTATCATTTTATCATTTCCTATTGTCATAAAATATTCTTCTTCAAATTTATTATTAACATATTGATTTATTAAACTTGTTTTTCCAACTTTACTTTCACCTATTAATGTAACTTTTAATTTTTTCATTTTAGATTTTATTTTATAAATTAAAAAAAATATTCAAATATAATAAATTTAAATATATAAAATGAATATATAATAATTTGATAAGATAATCATTAATTATTAATATTTATTAATTATCTTTTATAATTTAATTCTTTATTTTGTTAAGATTAAATCTCATATATATCATTATAATTATTATAATATTAATATTAAATAAAATCTTTTATTTTCTTAAAAAAATATAAATCCTTAAATTTTAATGTAAAAAATGAGTTTATATAATTAATTAATTATATCAATTTTTACTTTATTTTCTTTTTACAAATTATTTTTTTATTTTTTTTCTTTTTGATGATAATTTTGTCTATTTTTAATAAAATTATCCAAAGAAACATCAGAAGATAAATAACAATTAGCATGCTTAAGTAATTTATCATCTGAAATAGTTTGAATAGTAATTCTATCAGAATCTTGTTTAATTCCATTAATATATAAATTATTAGAGATAATACTTAATTTATTTATATTTTCATTATTATTATTACTACTAACAGTATCTTCAGTATTAATTATACAATTATGAAGATTATGAATTAATTCGACTTCATTTAATGGTTCTTCTAAATTTAATTTTTGTTTCATATTATTTCTTTTACTTGGTTTTATTATATCACTTGCTTGAGTTTTAGGAGAAAAATTATTAAATTTTTGTTCATTTATTTTTAAATCTTTTGAATTTTTTAAAGTAGAAATATTATCATTTGATTCCCATGCATTATCATAAATAATACAAGGTGAATTTAATCCAACTTTTTCTTTATTATTATTATTATTTTTATTATTATATTCTAATAATTTTGTAAAATTTGGTAATTTAATTATTTTATTATTCTTATTTTTATTATCTTGTTTTGATTTTAAATTATTTAATAATAAACAATCATCTTGTGGTAAATTTAAAGAAATTGAATGTGATTTTATTCTTTGAGTTACTATATAATTTATTTTTGATTTTGCAGTTGTTTGAGAATTATTATTTAAATTTGTTATTGTGTTTGATGGAAATAAAATATTATTTTTTTTATTTGAATAATTTCGACTTTTTTTAGTTTTTATTTTAGATGGAAATTTTATTTTATCATTATCAATAGTTGTTGTTTTTATATTTTTTAAATATAATAAGTTTGAAAATGTATTATTTCTACTATTTAATTTATCTCTACTTTTATTTCTTGATAAGGATGCATTATAGAAACTTATTAATTTTTTGTCTTTTTTCTTTTTTTTCTCTTTATTTTTATTATTGTAATTTTCTTTAAATTCTGAAAATTTTGATGATAATTGAAATGTTTTTAAAAAGATATCAATAGTATTTTCATTATTTTTTAAATAATTTTCACTTGCATTACGAGAATGTTTTTTATTATCTTTTCTTTTTAAAGTTAATTTTGTAATTGAATAAGGATTATATTCTTTATTTATTTTTGGATGAAAAGTATAATCTACATTTTCTTTTAATTGATAAAAAATTCTTAGAGTCTCTAAATAAGATTCTTTATATTTATAATCATCATATAATCTTAAATGAACATTATCATAATAATTTTTATAATTTTCTTTAATTAAAATATTAATTCTCCATTCATTAAAATATTTTAACTTTTTAATTCTTGTAAACTTTGAATAATAAAATATTAATTTTTTAAGTAAATTATCCACTTTAATATCATCATTTTCTATATATTTATCATAAATTTGATTTGCTAAGTCTAAAATTAAGAATTTAATTAAAAAATGATTATACTCTTTGAAAAAGATCTCTGTAAAATATCTTTTATTGTATATTTAATTGAATCTATATTAGTTATGACTTTTATATGATTTATGATATTTGAGTTATTTTCTATTATTCCATTTTTTTTAAGGAAGTATGATAATTTTGATATGTAATTTATCATATTTATAAAACTTTTTTTTTTAATTTAAAATAAAATAAAAAATTGATAGAATTTTAATTTGTTAAAAATAAATTATTCTTTCCATAAAAGTACATAAAAAGAGTTATTTATTTAAAAAAAAAACTTAGTTACTTGATTATTATTTAATCAATTTTATTTTTAACTATATATTTTATTTAAATAAAATTATTATATTCTTCCCCAAAAGTTAAGAATAATTTTCAATTTTAAATTTAAATTCAATTTTACAATAATAATTTTTTTATTTCCTTAATATTTTAATCTTTTAATTTCATTTTCATTTATATTAACTTATATAATATAATGTAATTGAATTATATAATCATAAAACAATTCTTAATAATAAAAAATACTACATTTTTTTTTATATAAATATTTTCTTTCACTTATTTAATTTAATACATTTTATTTTTAAAAATTAGAAAAATAAATAAAAAAATGTATTGTTCCATAATAAAAAAAACCAAAATAACAAACAATGAAAAATTATTAAAATTTTCTTTAAATAAATCAAAAGACTTATTATCAATAGGAGGAACAAATGGTTTTGTCCAAATTCTTTCATATCCAACAAAAAAAGAACAAATATCAATAAAAGATTCTCTTAAATTTAGTTATATAGATTTAAATCAAAAATTAATATATCATAAATCAAATGTTTCAATAATATTATGGAATGAAAAAAAAGAAAAATTAACAACATGTGATGAAAATGGAATAATAGTAATTTGGTATTTTAAAAATGAAAAATGGGAAACTCAAATGATAAATAATAGAAAAAAAAGTATAGTAAGTGATATTAAATGGAGTAAACAAGGAAATTTTATTTGTTTTTCTTATTTTGATGGACATGCGATTTTAGGAAGCGTTGAAGGAGAAAGAAAATGGGGTGAAGATTTTAATAGTAAAATATATTTAATTGAATTTACTAATAATGAAAAAAATATTTTATTTGCTTGTGAAAATAATGATATTTTAATTGTTTCTTTAAATGGAACTCAAATTGGGAAAATTGAAATAGAAAATAGTTTAATTAATATTCAAATTGTTTCTTTAAGATTTTGGGATGGGTTTTTTTTTGATAATGATAATTATGATATTAATGAAAGTGATAATGATGAAGATGAAAATTTAAAAAAAAATTTAATTGTTTCTTTTAAAAATTCAAATATATTATTTTATAATAATGAAAATGACAAAAATTATAAAAAAATAAAAATTGAATATTTAAAAACAATAATTAAATCTGAATGGTCAAATACAGGTGATTTAATTGCAATATGTGGTAATTTAATAAATGATGATAAAAAAATGGGAATTTGTTTTTATAATAATCAATATGAATGTATTTATTTTTTATTATGTCCAGAAATAATTTATGATTTTGATTATTATTCAAGTAAAATTTTTTTATTATCAGAAACTTCAGTTTATTTTTGTTTATTTAAATCATTTTTTAAATGGTGTTATTTAAATGATACTTTAATTTATGCAATTTTAACAGAAGGAGATTATTATACTGTTATTTTTTGGAATACTGAATTAAATGAATATAAATATAAATATGTTAGAAATATGATTGGAATTTGTTCTTTTAATTCTCTTTGTTTAATTACTTCTAAAAATGAAGATAATAATTATCTTTTAATATTATGTAATTCAATTGGTTATGCAATTGATAATAAAATTGTTAATATTGAACCAATTTTTTATAATTTAAATGATACTCATATTGTAATTTCTAATGAAAATTATGTTTATTTATGGCAATTTAGAGAAATTGAAAAAAAAGATGAAGAAGGGAATGAATATAGTAATTCTCCTTTACTTAAATTAAATAAAGATAATCAAAAAGAAATTTGTTTTTTTATTGATGATATACCAAATTTAAATATGGAATATGATTTAGATAATTTTAATTTGAATAAAATTTCAAAAGATCAAATTTCTGCTTTGTCTTTATCAAATGATTTTTTATTTATTGTTTGTGAAAGTGGTAAAGGAATGAAATATAATTTATTATCATTAAGTTCAATTGATAAATATAATTTTGATGATAATATAAATTTAATTGGTATGAGTTTAACATCAAAATATTTATGGACAATAAATGAAAAAAATATTTTAAATTTATATGATATTGAAAAAGATGATAAAAAATATAAAGGAGAAAAAATAAATTATGAAAAAAAAGATGTCTGGGCAATTCAATGGGAAAAAATAAAACAAAATGAAAAAAAAGAAGATAATTTATCTTTCGTATATTATGAAAAAAATAAATTAAATATAATAAACAATTTAATAACTGAAGATATAAAAATAATTGATGCATATTTAGCAGATTATTCAAATATGATAATAACTTTAGTAAGATTAGAAGAATTAATGAAAAAAAATTGGGAAACAAAACACAATGTAAATGATATAATAATAAAAATAGAACATAATATTTTGAAAAAATTTAATGAATTAATAAATGATAATGATATTTCATTAACAGAAATATTAAAATATGTCGAAGAAAATCCAAGTGAAAAATTATGGAAAGATTTAGCAAAACATTCTTTAGATAAATTAAATTTTGACATAGCAGAAAAATGTTTTATTCAAACAAATGATTATAATGGATTACAATTTATAAAAAAATTAAAAAATATTGATGATGATAATTTAAAAAAAGCAGAAATTGCACAATATTTTAATGATTATGATGAAGCAGAAAAAATATTAAAAGATAATAAAAGAGATGATTTAATTGTTGATATGAATATGAAACTTGATAAATGGGATAAAGTAATTGATGTAATGAAAGAAAATGGTATAAATGATGATGATAAAAATATGAAAATTTCTTTATCAAATCAAGGAGATAAATTCTTTGAAAATAAAGAATATGATAAAGCAGAAGAATGTTATAAAAAAGCAGGAAATAAAAAAGGTTTAATTAATGTTTATTTTGCTAAAGAAGATTATGAAAAAGCAGGAGAAATTATAAAAGAATTTGAAGATGGTGATGAAAATTTAGATGAAATTGGAGATAAATTTGCAACTTTAGGTTTATTAGATGAAGCTATTGAATGTTATATTAAGAATAATAATATTAAAAAAGCTATTAATACTTGTATTACTTTAAATCGATGGGATAAAGCAATGGAAATTGCTGAGAAATATAATTATTATGAAATTAATGAATTATTAAAAAATTTTAGTGATGATTTATTAAAAAAAGGAAAAAAAATGGATTTAATTGATTTTTTCTATAAATCATATCGTTATATTGATGCTGCTAAATTAATAAATCAAATTGCAGAAGAATTTATTTTATTAAAAATGAATCCATTAACAATGAAAAAAATTTATGTTTTTTATGCTTTAACAATGGAAAATTATAATCCAAAAGTAATAAATAAACATTATAATGATAAATTAAATAAAAATGATATTCAAATAAAATCAACTTTTGATAATTTAATAAATACAGATTTAAGTAATTTAACAAGAAAAATATTAAATAATTATTGGAGAGGAGCTGAGGCATTTCATTTTTATATGTTATGTCAAGTTCATTTATATAGAAATAATTATAAAGATGCTTTAAAATGTTCTTTGAGATTAGTTTTATATGAAAAATATTTAGGTACTAGAAATGTTTATTGTTTAATTGCCTTATCTGCTTTTTTAAATAAATCTTATAAAATTTGCTCTAAAGCAATTTCAATTTTGGAAAATTTAAATTATTTAAGTAAAAGATTAAGAGATGGATATAGAAATTTAGGGATTAAAATTTTTATTAATAATAATTATGAAAATGTTGGAGAAAGATTTTTAAAATGTCCTAATTGTAATAATGAAATTAGTGAATTTGCTTTAAATTGTAATCAATGTAGAAATAATTTTAGTGCATGTGTTATTAGTGGAAAATCTATTTTTAATAAAGATTATTTTAAATGTAAGAGATGTAGTCATAAAACTTTAAAAAGTGAAATTATGGGGAAAAATATTAAACATTGTCCTATGTGTCATGTTTATTTAGGACCTAAAAAAAAAGAATAATAAAAAAAGTATTTTTTGATAATGTATTTTTTTTCTTAATTTTTTTTTTGTTTATTATAGGATGTAAATATGTAAATTAATTATCAATTTTTTTATTCAGAAATCAAATAAAAAAAAATTATAAATAAAAAATTATATTAAAAATTAATTTTTATAATAAATATTTTAATATTAATAAAAATTATTTATTTATTTAATTATAAATAGGTTCAAATGCATCAAATTGTCTCAACAGAAATAATCATTTTATTAACATCATTTATAATATATTATAAATTTCATTATGAAAGAAAGTTTATTTCACTTTTATTTAAAAAAGTTGTAATTTATTTACCTTTAACTGATAATGATTATGAACAATTAATTCAAATTAAAAAAGACAAAAATAAAAATATTCAAGCAATTGTAAGATCATGTGAAATAGATGAATATGCATTAAAGGCACAAGATGAAAATTTTTATAAATTTGATTTAATTGTCTTATTTTATTTATGTAATTTAAGTACTGTTTTAATTAATGAAATTAAAAATATTTTTATTGCTGTTTTTCTAAAAGAAGATATTATTTCTGTTAATACATTTAATGTTATTTCTTCTTTTGTTTTAATTTCTTTTACTTATTTTATTTATTTGAATTTGAGATTTTTTATTTTTAAAGAAGGATTTAAAAAAATAGAAGCAAAAACTTTTTATGTAAATTTTACTATTTGTTTTATTTCTTTTTTACTTATTCAAATATATAAAGAAGAATTTTTGAATTTTAATTATAATTCAGTTTTAGAAATAATAAATGATAGAATATATTCAATTTTATCATATACAGAATATACATTTAAAAATGAAAAAAATATGCTTTCTAAAATTCATATTCAAATATTATTTTCAATAATATTTTCATTATATACTTCAATTTTATATAGACCATCAATGCGTTATTCATATTTTGATCACTTTCTTTTAATGGCTTGTGACAAAGCAGAAGATGAAAATATTAAAAATTCAAAATTAGAATTAGTTATTAAATTCAAATCAATATGTAATATATTTTCATTATTTCTTTTATTAGAACCTATTTCAAATTTTCTTTTTGATTATTTTAATATATTTAAAACATATTCAAATGCAATTATTATAATATTTTTGTTTATAAGTTCTATTTTAGAATTAATTTGTGGAATACATGAAATTTGGTATATTGGTTTTATGTTTCATACTCAAAATTATAATGAAATATTAAAATTTTCAAAAAATCCTTCAAAAGAACAATTAAAATATCATAGATTATATATGACTTTAGTTAATACTAGATTTTGGGATATTATAAGTCATATTTTTTATTTAGTTTTTATTCCTATTTTAATTTTAATTTGTTATTTTTCAAGAAGTAATATTATTCAAACTTTAATTTTTAAAAAAAAATTAGAATTAAAAAAATATTTACTTGAAGATATTTTATATATTATTTTATTAAGTTTTTCATTTGCAAAAGGAATAATTCAAAATGGAAATTTATTTTATACTATTTTTATGAAAATTATTCATGTTCCACTTTATTAATTCGATTTTATAAATTATTTAATATTTTAATATTTAATTTTTATAATTTTTCTTTTTTTAATTATAAAAAAATGGTTACTAAAGAAGAAGAAAATGAAACTTCATATCATGATAGTTTAATAGATGTTAATAATGAAGTTTTAACTATTCAAAAATATAATTTTCCTATTTTTGATAAGAGAATAGTAAAAATAAATAATATTAAAAATATGTTTATGATTGAAATGAATAGAGGAAATGGAAAATATACATTTTTTGGTTTTTGTTGGAAATTATATTGGTATCATTTAGATAGAAAAAGACCTTTAAAAACACATGCTATAATTATTCAAGAAGAAAATAATAATATTAAAATTGGGATTACACCGGATGATTGTCAAAAATGTTTTAAAGTTTTGAATAATGTTATTAATAAAAATAAAGATTGTGAATTAAAAAGCTTAAAATAATTTTGTTTTTTAATTTTTATAATATTTGATTTTTATCTTATTTTTATATTGTAACTTTTTGAATATAAATATAAAATTGAAAAAATTATAATTTATTATATTCTAATATATAGAAAAAAGTTAAACTTATAATTAATAAATATAAATTAAATTTATATTTTATATTGTATATTTTTATTTTTATCCTCACTTATATTTATAATATTTCAAAATAATTTTTATTTTCAAAACATGAATAATTAAAAATAAAAAAAATATCTCACAATATATTAAATAATCCATTTTATAAATTTTAATATAAAATGAACAATCAAGATATAATAAATATAAGTACAAATTCTTCTTGTGACAATGACACAATTCCAGATGAAGAATATATAAATAATAATTTAGAAAAAAATAAAAAAACAAATTATTATAATATATTAGAATCAAAAGGACCAAATATCAATTTAAAATGTTTTAAAAAAAAATATAATTCAGAAGAAGAAAAACATTATATTTTTGAAAAAATAAAAATAAAAAAGAAAACTGAATTATGTAAAAATTGGGAATTATATCATGATTGTTTTTATAAAGATGAATGTTCTTTTGCACATGGAATTGAAGAATTAAGAAATAATAGTTGTTCTTTAAGTTATAAAACTCGTATTTGTAAAACTTTTTCTGAGAAATCTTTTTGTAATTATGGGATAAGATGTAATTATAGACATATTTTTAAAGAAAAAAGATTATTTACTTATACTAGTTTAATTAATAATATTTCTAAAGATTTTTTTATCGAATTAAGTAAAAAAGAAAATTATGATATAACTATGTTACAATTATATAATCAAATTATTTCTAGAAGAAAAGTTATTATGTAAGATTTACTTTTTTTATTATTTTTTTTTAGTCCTAGACTTGATATATTTCAATCACAGATATAAAAAATTTTAATATTATATGGTTTAATATTACTAATAATATTAATAAAAATTTATATGGTAAGAGATTAAAAATTAATCTTTTGATAAATATATTTTATATAATAAATGGAAAAAAAGGTAATATTTAAATCATTTTTTTAAATTCTCTGTTATGTATATAATATTTTAAAAATATAAAAAATTATAATTATATGTAAAAAATAAATTAGTCAATATTAAATTTATTTTTTTATTTTTTAAAAAGATATTAATATTAATATAATAAAAAATACATTTAAAAAACATAAAAATGATAAATAATATTAAAATTACTTCTATATATCAGAGTAAAATATTTTATAAAAAATTTAATGGCAAATTCAATCAAAATAAAATTAAAATAAAAAATATTCAGATATTTGGAAAAAATTTTCAAAAATTATTCCTTATTTCAAATCATTAATTATTATTTTGATTTTTTTTCAATGATTATTTGATAAAAACTTCATTATAAAAATTCAATTATTGGATTTATTAATTTCTAAATAAATAGCAATCATTAAAAAAATTTCAAAATATTTATATTTATATAATCAAATATTTTATTCTAAAATAAATATAAATAAATCTAAATAGACTATAATATTTTTTTATAATCTTTTTTAATATTTTAATCAATAATAGGATGATATATTAATTTATCATGTTTTTTTAATAAAATCATATAAATTAATAAATTTCTTTTTTTATCAATTAAAACATTATTCATTAAATATTTTTTCTTTTTATTTTTTATTTAAATATTAACTTCATCATAAATATTTTAAATTTCTAATTATTCATTTAACTTTCTCATTAATCATAAGTATTCTTTTTAAAATTTATTATTACAGTTATTATTTTTATATTTATTTTCATATACCTATAAAAAAAAAAATCATGATTTTTTTAATCATTTTTCCTATTTAAATAATATAATATGAAATTAATTTTGTTTATATTATCTTTCTGATTTATCTATAATAAAAGAATTTTTATTATTAATGAAATTATAAAATTAATTATTAAATTTAGTAAATATTTTTTATTATTTTTATGCTATCATTTATATAGAATCATAAAATTAATAATTATAATTAATATGATTGATTATACTTCTCAATTTGTTTATATATAATCATTCAATTATGTTAATAATAAAATGATATTTTAATTATTATAATATTTCATTCTTTTATATTTTTCATTTCATTTAATAAAATTTTTTTCATCTTTTCTTATAAAGTTTTATTGAAATTTATACTATTTTTTTTATATTTTATCTATTTTTTATAATAATTTTTTCAAAATAGATTAAATTATTTTTTTATTATAATGTATGGAGAAATTAATCAAATTGGGAATTTTATTTAAAAAAATTTAAAATTTTATTTATACTATTATAAACTTAAATTTATATATATAATTTTCTATTCATAATATGTTTTCCTATTCAAACAAATTTATACATAATAAATCTAATAATAATAATCAAAAAATGAGTTTATATAAATTGATAATAAATAGATTTTAACTCTTCTTTTTTTTAAACCTATATATCTTAAAGAAACTATTAATATTGATATCATTAATGAAAATATTAAAGAAATTAACATACTTAGCCAAGACCATTTAAACCAGATTATCTGAATTGAATTATAAATAATATAATATACTGTTAAAAAAATCCAAAAAAATATTGTAAATAAACATAAGAAAAAATAATTAAAAAAAATTTTCCATTTAATTTTTTTAAATATATTATTATGAATTTTTAATGAATTATGTCCTTTTAATTCAGATAATAAAATATCTATTAAATATGTTGATTTAAATTTTTTTGACATAAATTTAAAAAATAACCTATAAATTATAGTAGAAATTAAAATTTTCCAAAAATGATGAAATAAAGGTAAATAATTCCTATTAATTTTATAAATATCATTATTTGTTATTAAAAAAGAATTAATTGCAAAACACAAACCAAAACTGAAAATAAAAATAGTAATATTTAAAGAAAGTAATTCAAAATCTGTTTTTTTCAATATTGATCTTGTAAATGGTATTTTATCTTTTAAATTATGAAAAAACATTAAAAAATATGATCTTTTATCTTTTTGTAATGCAAATCTAAATGAATACTTTTCAATATTTTTAATTAAATTTTTAAAAATGAAATATCCCTTTTTTCCAAAATAAATATTTTCTTCTTTATATTTATTATAAATATTATCATTATTTAATTGTGATTGAAAAAAATTGTCAAATTTTAATTGAAATCTTTTATTATTTAATTCATAATTATTAATCCCA
>Ga0256407_10012099_pt1 | contig 11801 bp, 4 predicted proteins | sample RumenRJG_04DNA_FD_193489 | JGI IMG/M metagenome (GOLD analysis project Ga0256407, IMG submission 193489) | Bovine rumen microbial communities from Lethbridge, Alberta, Canada - RJG_04 | ecosystem: Host-associated > Mammals > Digestive system > Stomach > Rumen | place: Canada: Alberta | collected... | reverse complement strand
TAAATATGAAATCAAGTAGAATTCCAAGACCAATTTCATCATTTCCAATAAGAAGAAAAAATAGTCCAAAACATTTAAGAGTAAATAGTGCAGAATCAAATCTTTGTTCAACATTTAGACAAAAAAAAGCAATAACATCACGTCCAAAAACTTCAATGGAAGATATTAATAAAATGATATTATTTAATAAATCAAAAAAAGAAGCAAAATTAGATGTTTTAAATTTAATTATAGAAACAAATCCAAAAAAATTAAATTTAGATAAAATTAGTAATAAAATAAAGAAAATAAATCCAATATTTACAGATGGAACATTATTAGCATTACAAAGTCCAAAATTTAGTAGAAATACAAAAGAAACATATTATAAATATAATATTTTATATGGTACAGAAAGTAATAATTTAATAAGAACTTACTCACCTAAAATGAGACCAATGAGTTCATCAATATCATTATTTAGAAATAATATGGTATTTACTGAAGATATTGATTATTATGTTTTTAATGAAAGAGAAATTGAAAATTTAGCTTTAGCAAAATGTAAAGATATTGGTATTGAAATTAGAAAAAATATGACATATAAACTTAAAGAATTATGTAAAGCAAAATGTAAAAATAGAAAAGTAGATTTTTCTCAAAATAATTTAGGTTATTATTCTTGTAGAATAATAGCAAAAATAATATTAAAAGAAGATAGAATTTCAGTATTAAATTTATCAAATAATAATATAGGTAATAAAGGAGCTGAATTAATAGCAAATGCAATTAAAAATACAGTAAGTTTAGTTTCTTTAAATTTATCATCTAATTCAATTACTCATATTGGTGGAGAATATTTATTTAAATCATTAAAACTTCAAGAAAGTATTATTGATTTTAATATAAGTAGTTCTGAAGGGACTAATAGAAATAGAATTAGTTATTTTGGTTTAAGTGATATTGAAAATGTTTTTTGTTATAATTTATTTTTAGAAAATTTTAATATTTCTGGTAATGGAATTAAAAATGAAGGTATTAGTAAAATATGTGATGGATTAAATAAAAATCAAACTATTCATTTATTAGATATTTCACATAATGATATTAGTTCTGCTGGAATTGAAAATTCATTTACTAAATTAAAAATATGTAAATTAATTGAATTAAATATTAGTGAAAATAGATTTGGTGATGATGGTTTAATTATATTAACAAATGCTTTAAAAAATTTTCCAAAAATACATATTTTAAAAATAGCAAATTGTGGTTTTGAATTTAGAGGATTTTTATATTTATGTTCTCATTTAATTGATATGAAAAGAATAACTACTTTAGATGTAAGTGGAAATGATATTAAAAGTAGAAAATTTGAACAAATAAAACAATATTTTATGGGTTTTGGAGTTATAAATTTAAATATATCAAATTGTTCTTTAGGGGATAAATCTTCATATATTTTAGGTGAATGTTTATGTTTAAATGAAACTATTAAAAAAGTTAAAATTTGTGAAAATAAAATTTCTGATAATGGTTTTAGGACATTTATTCCATTATTTAAAACAAATAGTACAATTGAAAATTTTGATATTAGTAGAAATTTTATTACTGATGAAAGTGCAGAAGAATTTATTGAAAATATAAGATATAATCGAAATTTAAAACATTTAAATTTATTTGATAATCAATTAAAAAATGAAATGGGAAATTTATTAGTTGATATATTATCACATAATAAAACTTTATTAACTGTTAATGTTGGTTTTAATAGAATTCCAATAAAAGTAATTGATGAAATAAATAAAAAATTAAAAGTAAATGAAGAGAAATTAAAATCAAAATTTATACCGAATTTAGTAAAACAAATAAAAGAAAATAATATTCATCCTGAAATGTTTAGATTTTTAACAAAAAAAATTAAACATAGTCAAACATATCAAAGTTACATTAGTGAAAAATTAAAAGAAGATGAAGTAATGTTTAAACAATTAAAAATTGAAGAAAGTGATAAATTAAAGAATGCAATTAAATTAAATGAAAATTTAGAAATAAATATAAAAAAATATGATTTACAATTAAAAATAGTAATAGCAGAAATAAAAAAATTAAAAGATCAAATAAAATTAAAATCAAATGAAATAAATGAATTAATAGAAAAATTAAAAGAAGATATAAAAAATAAAACAATAACAGTTCATAATTTATCAGATAATTATGAAAAAATAAAAGATGAATTAGAATATAATTTAAATCAAACTGAAGCACAAGCAAAATTGAGTAGAGAAAAAATAGAATTAGCAAAAATATCATTAAATTCATTAAATAGAGAATTAAAAAAAAAAGAAGATTATCTTGAAAATGGAATTAAAATGATAAAAAGAAATTCTTCTATTATAAAAAGTCCTAGAAAAAGATCATCAATGCTTATTGGATCACCTATAAAAAAAAGAACTTCTATTGCAGGAGTTGATAATAATAATAATGAAGATAAAAAAAATAATGAAGGTAAAAATGATATTTTAGTTCAATTAAAAAATGAAGATGATAAAAAAGGAAAAAAAAAAATAAAAAATAAAAAAGGAAAAGATGATACAAAAAGTACAAATGCTGGAAATCTTACTAATGTTACTTCTAAATAGTTAATTTTTATTTTTTTATTATATATTGTAATTAATTTATTTTATTAATTGAATATGTTATATAAAAAATGAATAATGATGATTATTTTAATAATGCTGTAGAATTATATGACAACAAAGATTATATTAAAGCTCTTTCAATTTTTACATCTTTATACTTTAATCATACTAATATACAAGGTTTTTTGACAGATTATATATCAAAGTCATATTATCAATTATATAAGGAGAATTTTGAAAAAGGTAATTATTATTCATCATATGAATTATTATGTAGAGCTAATGAATATAATAATAATAAAAATGAATATAAAGATGAATTAAAGAAAGTTGAATCATTGAAAAATTATAGAGAAGGTCAAAATTTATTATATGTAAAAAAGAATTTTAAAGAAGCATTATCTAAACTCAAAACTTCATATCAACTTTATGAATATATAAATGAAGATATAAATAAAGAGAGAGAATTTGATATTAGATATGCAATTTATGAATATTGTAATTTATTTTATAATGATTTAAATGATGAAAATTTATTAAGTATGTTGAAAAAAGAAAAATATATTAATGATTTATTAAATGAAGGAATAAACAATTGTAATGATGAATTATTATTATCTAAACTTAAAAAAATTAAATCTAAAATATCATCTAAATTCAATTTATATCATTGTTTTGAATTAGAATCTTCTAATGAGTTAGATAAAGCAATTGAGATTTGTAAAAAAAGTCTATCTGATTGTGATGAAGAATTGAAAAAAAAATTTAAAACAAGATTAAGCGAATTATATCAATTAAAAGGAGAAAAGTTATATGATACATGTACTTCTTATGATGATATAAATTTATTATCAGAAATATTAGAATATTATAAAAAAGCTTTAAATTTAATAGATTATGAGAATGATAATTATGATAAATTAAAATTGTCAATTTCTACTATTGAAATAACATTATTATTAATTAATGCTAATAATTTTAAAGAACAAAAAAAATATAATGAAGCCTATGAAAATTATATTAAAGCAAACAATATAAATAAGAAATATAATGAAAGATTATATAATCCTAAAGAATTAGAAGATAGGATTAAAGAAATAGAAGAAATTATTAAGATTTAATTTTTATGATTATTTTTTAAAATAAAATTAAATAAAATATTTATAAAAAGTGTTTGTGAATCTTCACCAAAAATTTTTTTAAAATAATTATTTGATAAATGAAATTTTACAAAACTTTTTTAAAAAAATTTTAGATTTTTTTATATAAATATATATATTTTTTTCAAATGTTTTAATGAATCATTGATAAGTTATCTAAGTATCATTAAATTATAACCTATTATTACTTCATTTAAATTTATAGTCAAATTATTTTTTTGAAAAATATCTTTTTTCTTTCAGTAAAGAATTATATATATTGTTATTTAAATAATCAAAATTTTATAATTCAAATATATTAAAAAAATAATATTATTTAACTATTTTATAATTTAAAATATATTAATATTATTACTTTGTATTATTTTAAATGAAAAATAATGGAAAAATTCCTTTCAAAGATATTGTTGAAAAAATTTATAAAAGATTAAGTAATAATGAAAGTCCAAAAGATTGTATTGATGTATTTAATAAAGCAAAAAATCAATTAATAAATCATTTTGCTCAAATTGATAAACAAATGATTGATGATTTCAAAAGGTTAAAATTTTTTCAATTTTTTAATGAAAATGGAAAATTGTCAAATACAATATTGTTTTATTTAATGAATGAAAATTATGAAGATTTATTTGCTTTCATAAAAATGAGTAAATTATTGGAAATACAAGAAAATGATGATTTGAAGTTTTTAAAAAATATTATATTAATAAAGATAGATTTGAAAATTAAAATAAAAGTCATCAATGAATGTTATAATTATTTCAATGGAAATATTGAAGAATTTTTAAATATCATTAATTTAACTACAGATATAAAATCTAAATTGGAAATTATATATGAAATAATAAAAATAGTAAATTTCGAATCAGAAAAAGGGAAATCATTTATATTAAAAATATCTCTATCATTTATAAATATTTTTGAATTAAATCAAAGATTAGAAATAATTGATAATATAATAAATAAAATAAATGAAAACAATGATAATAGTATGAATAAATATGTTTTTATAAATCAATTATTGTTTATTAAAAAAATAAATTTTTTAACTCAAGGAAATTCTTTTTTAGAACACATTCAATTTGATGAAGCAATAAAATCTTTTAATAAATATATTGAAATTAGACTTAATGATTCATTTAATGATTTTTTTAAAATGGATGAAACAATAATAAAAATATTGAAATTAAATCAAGATATTAAAATGAAAATAATTAAAATTTATATTGATAAAGGAAATTTATTTAAAGATTCACATAATTTTGTTAAAGCAAAAGAAATGTATAATATTGGATTAGATTATTGTAAAAATAATTCTTTTACATATGAATGTGTTAATAATAACTCTAATTTTATTGATTTAGTTAAAAATATTTATGAACAACATTTTTCAGAGGCAATATTTGAAGAAAAAATTTTTGAAATTCAAAATTTAATATTTTTAATTGACATTGAGGAATATTCTTTAGGTGAAAATTTTGATTTTAATATATTTATTCAAAAATTTGAAGAAATATATAATAAAATGAATGAAAAAATTAATGATGATTTATATAAAAAAATATGTATTATATTTATTCATAAATTTATTATATTACAATTTGAAAACAATAACAATATTAATGAAGGCAAAGAATTTATAAATAATTTGAAGATAAAATTTAAATCAAATAATTTTTTAAGATTTTTTGAAATTTTATCCAATTATTTAGAAATATTATCCTTAAATCCAGAAGTTAGTTATAAAAATTCTGATGAATTAATTGAAAATTTTAATGAAATAAATTTAAACATCATTGATAAATTTATTCAATTACAAAATTATGATAAAGCATTAAAAATTTTAGACAATTTTTTTAATAATAACCAAGATATAGAAGATCATATGATTTTAATTGAAAAAAAAATACAAATATTATTCAAAAAATATCAAAAAGAACATTATTTTTTAAATGATAATGAATTATTATTTTTTCTTAAATATTCAAATAAGAAAATTGTTAAAAATTCATTATTAGAATTATCAAATAATGGATTATTTTCAGAAAAAATATTATTAGAAATACTTAAAGTTTTAAACAAAAATATTAATTCAAATAAACAAGAAATATTTTCTCAAATTATATTAAATAATTTACTTTTAAGAAAAAAATATATCATTTTACAAAAAAAAGAATTTATCAATGACCTTTTTAAAATATTAGAAACTCATAATATAAAAATACAATTTAATATAATTTATTGTTTATTATTGATAAATATAAATATTAATCAAACTGTTAGAATTAAAGAAATAATTGAAGATAATATATTAAATGAAATTAATATATTACAAACTCTTAATTTATTTACTTTATTTTTATCAAAATTTAATAAAATAATAAACATTGATAAAAAGATTATTGATAAATTAATGAATTTTATTATTAATTCAGATGACATAAATATTATTAATAAATCAATTCAAAGTTTTTTATTTGTCTTATCCAACAAAAATAATTTTGAAAAAATTAATTTAAATGATTTCATGAATAAATTATTAAATTCCCAAAAAATAGAATTAATATTATTTGGTTTAAAAGTAATTGAATATTGTATTTCCCAAAAATTAATTAAACTGAATATTTTGAATATTCAAATTTTTGAGACTTTTCTTCAAAATAATAATACAAATGACACAACTAATAATATAAATTTAATAAAATATATATTTAATAAAAAACAAAATCCAATTGAAAGATGGATTACAAATATTTCAAATCATAATTTTAAAAATAATGAGATAAAAAATGTTATAAATTCAATATTAAGACTTTCTAATAAACAACAATTACTTAATATAAATGATAATAAAGATAATCTAAATAATAATGAAGATAAAGAAAATGATTTATATTACTTAGCAAATTCAAAAAATGCAAAATTAATTGAATATATGAATCATGGTATTCAATTATTTGGTGATGAAAATAAAGATTATTATCAATTTATTGATGAAAAAGAATTTTTTTATCAAATAATAGAAATTGAAAAATATATTTATATATTAGAAAATAATAATGAAATTAATATTGAAACAATAATATGTTCAATTAAAAAATTGCAAGAAAAAGCAGTTAAAGGTATATTTTTAACCTATGGTATATACTTTTTAATTAAAAATAAATTACAAAATGAAAAAAATGAGATATTATTAAAGGAATATTCAATTTTAATCAGAAAAATTATTGAAAATGGACAATTATTATCAAAAGACATAATTGATTTAATTCAAGAAAATTTATTAAAATTAATTCAAGAAAATAATCTTGATGAAAATAAAATAATTATTATTGAAGAATTAAATTTTGCTCTGTTAAAAATTATAATTAATGGTGAATATATTCCTAATGATATTTTAAACACAATTATAAAAATTTTCAATTATTCTTTAGCATTAGATAATAATTATAAATATTATTCAATTACTAAAATTTGCTTATTACAAATGAATTATTTAATTAATAATGAAAATGAATTACCATTAGATTTAATAAAACAATTATTAAAAATATTTATAGATAAAATTAATGATAGAGAAAATTATAGTTTTGATATTTTATATAAAATCTTTAAAAATAAGGTATTAAATAATCAAGATTTTTTAAATGATTTATTAAAATTGTATTTTAGTGAAATTGATAATAAAAATAATGTCTATTTAATTATAAAATATTCTATTGAACATTTAACAGATATATCACAAATAGAAAATTATTTAATAAATATTGAAGATAGCATATTAAATAAAAAAAATGAAACTGATATATTAAAATTTTGTTTATTAATTCCTAAAAGATTTTTAGATGGAAAAGGAATAATAAATGATTTTATTTTATTTAAAAAATGGGAAAAAACAATCAAAGATAATGAAAATATGCCAATTTCATATTTTCTTTTAGAAATTGAAGATTATCTTCTTCACAATGATTTTACTTTAAAAAAAAATATTATTTCATTATTATTATTATATATTAAAGAGGAAGATATTAGGGATTTAATAATAAAATTAATTCAATTTAAACACGAATATTTTGAATATATTGATTTAGGAATATTAATAAATATATTAAATTTTAATGAAGATTCAAATTTTACATTTATAATTGAATTTTTAAATTCACTTCCTTTTTCTAATATACAATTTAGTCAAAAAAATTTAAAACAATTAGTAGAAATATTTTATAAATGTAAAAGAGAAGAAAATAAAAATGAATTGATTAAAATTTTTAAATCTATTGGAACATACCAATCAATTCCAAATGAATTAAAAAACATTATAACTTTTGAAGATAATAATAATTTTATTGAAAATGAAATATCATCTGAAAAATTTTTGGATTATCTTAAATCAAAATCAATTTATACAAATATTAATGATAATAGTAATCATGTTAAATATTTAGAAAATAATGTTGATATTAATAATTCAAACATAAAAAGTAATTATATACAAATTATTTGTAATTCAATTTTATCTGGAAAAGAAATAAAAAATGAATTATATAAAAAGTTTATAACAAATATTAATATAGAAGATTATATTAATGATGAAAAAATTAATAATTTATATAATGGGAAATTAACTAAAGATAGTTTTAATTTATTATTTGAAAAAATAAGTACTTTATTAAATTCATATAAAGATAAAATAGATGATTTTGATATTGAAAATAAAGTAAAAATTATTTTAGAGTTATTTAATGATATTTGCAATTTAATTGAATTTCCAAAAGAAATAAAACAATTTTTAATAGAAATAATAAAACCAGCAAAAGAAGTTTATAAAATAGATAAAATTTCTAAACAATCAATCATTATTTTAGCAAATATATATTCAGTGAAAAATAATATAAAAAATGATGAAATATTTAATAAACTTAAGTCAAAAGTTGAAAAAATTGATAAATATATGGAGTTTAAATCTCAATTTGATTTATATCTTTCTGAAAAAGAAATAATTTATGTTTTTGCTTCATCAATAAATAACTATGAAATCAATAAAAAAATTAGTTTTGATATTTTATCTATTCCGAGAAACAATTTAATAAAAAAATTTGAAGAAAAATTAAAATTTAAAATAAATGCAGAAGAATTAGAAATTATTAAAAATAATATTAAAGAAATAGAAATTGAATGTGTTTTTGGAATTTTTGATCCACAAAGAGATAAAATTTTAATAAACCTTTTCTTTAAATATAGAAATGATTTTAAGGAACTCAGACAAAATATTAAATATTTAAAGAATTATAAAAAGTTATTTTCGAAGAAAGGAAATATTAGAAAATATAATTTTGATGATAATAAATTTTGTTTATATATGAAAAATGGTGATTCTCAATTTTGTAGAATAAAAAATAATATAGTAAGTAATAAAGTCATTTATTATTCTTTAGAAAATGAATCTTATTCTGAAAAAAATATCTCAAATATTAAATTATAAAATAAAATTAAAAAATGAATATTTTTTATAGTTAAAATATAATTTATATATAAATATATATTTTTTAAAATAGAAAAAAATTATTAAGTAATTTATATGTTGTTTTTTTCCATTATGCAAATTTTTTTATTCGTTTTATTATAAAATTTTTCAAAATTTTTTATTAATTTTTTTAATTTTTTATTTTTTTGAAATATTTCTTTAATATTTTTTTTCATTTCATCAATTTGAGTTTGTAAATTTTTTCTAGTCACAAATTTAATTTGTTTTTTTTTTTTAATATTTTCATGACTTATATGTATTTTAGTTTTGTTATATTCAATTTGTTTTAAATTTAACTTAGGAATAAAATTCAAAGTTCTTTCTTTAACTTTATTGTTATCAGTTTTAATAACATATTTAGGAATTAATATTTTTTTTTCAAATCCTAAATTAATATTTTCAGTATTTAGAGAAATTGATTGTTCACTATTATTATCATTTGAATTTTCAAATTCTGAAAAATAATAATCTTCTTCTGTTAAAATTGTCTTATCTTTACTTTTTTTTTTATTTAATTTAAAATAATTATTTAATAAATCTCTACTTTTTAATATATTATTATTTGGTAATGACTTAATTGATACAGAATAATCATTAATTTCATTTTTTAAATTATTTCTTACTTTATCTAAAGAAATAACTTTATTAGAATAATTATTATGATATCTTGTATGAATTAATAATTTTTGTTGATAATCTAATAAATCTTTTTTAAGAATTGCTAATATAATTTCATTGTCTGAGTTAAAATTTGTTCTTAATTCTTCTTGAAAATATTCGAGTGCATATGAATTATGTTTTTCATTTTGTAAAATTTTTGATATTTGTTCCTTATATTTATTTTCGTTTGAAAGTATAAAATTATCTTCTTTTATTTTTTCTTTCTCTTCATTATATTTAAATATATTATTTTGAAGTAAATTTTTTAATTCTTCATTTTTTATTTCACTATTTTTATTTTCTAATTTATATTTGTTATTTATATCTTTTAATTCTGAATTTAATTTTATTATATCTGCTATTAATATTTCTTTTAATAATTTTTTATCATTTGTAATGAAATATTTTTCAAATTTTAATTTATTTTCTATTATTTTATTTTTATAAAATTCAATTGTTTGTTTAATAATTGAATTAATTTTTATTAAATGGCTTGCTTCAGAACCATAATTATAAATATCACTTTTCCTCCCAGTAATAATTTTTTCTTCATTATCCATTTAAATTAAAACTCAAAAAAAAAAAAAATAAAATATAAAAATATTTAAAACCTGAAAAATATTTAAAAAAAAAATACTTATAAATTATAATAAAAAAAATATAATATATCCATTATTAAAAATGATTTTAAAAAAATTCAAATATCTTAAAAAAAAAATAAAAAAAAAAAAAAAAAAAAAAAAAAAAAAAAAAAAAATATAAAAAATAAAAAAAAATTTAAAAAAAAATAAAAAAAATAAAAAAAAAAAAAAAAAAAAAAAAAAAAATATAAAAAAAACATGCAAAACAACATCCCAAAAGTTTATTTCACAAAAACAATAACTCCTGAGCGTATAGTTGATATATACAAAAAACTAAACATATCTCTCGAAGGGAAAATAGCAATAAAGATTCATTCAGGTGAAGATGGTAACCAAAATTTCCTTCGTCCAGACTTAATGAAAAACATAGTAAAAGAGCTTTCAGGTCAAATAGTAGAAACAAACACAGCATACAATGGTCAAAGAAACACAACAGAAAAGCATAGAAATTTATTAAAAAAGCACAAATGGGATCCAGATTACAATGTTGATATTCTTGATTCAGAAGGTAATGAAGAAATACCAATATCATATGGAAAACAATTAACAAAAAATATAATAGGTTCTCATTTAAAGAATTATAAATCAATATTAGTAATATCACATTTTAAAGGTCATGGAATGGGAGGATTTGGAGGAGCATTAAAACAACTTTCAATTGGTATGGCATCAAGTAATGGGAAAGCTCTTATTCATTCAGCAGGTAAAACTTCAGATCCAAATGAATGTTGGAAAAATTTACCTACTCAAGATGCTTTCTTGGAATCAATGGCTGATTCTGCTGCTTCTATTGTTAATAAATATAAAGGGAATATTGCTTTTATTAATATTATGAAAAATTTAAGTGTTGATTGTGATTGTGCTGCTAGAGCTAAAGCTCCTGTTATGAAGGATTTTGGTATTTTAGCTTCACTTGATCCTGTTGCTATTGATACTGCTTGTATTGATCTTGTTATTAATTCTGATGATCCTGGGAAAGTTCCCTTTTTAGAAAGGGTTAATTCACTTCATGGTACTCATACTATTGATGTTGCTGAGGAACATGGAATTGGAAGTAAGTTGTATCAGTTAGTTGATATTGATAAATAAAGAAGAATTTGATTTTGGGATTTTTTTTTTGGTTTTTTTTTTATTTATTTATTGATTTTTTTTCATTTTATTTTTTTTATTCTCATTAAATGCTTTTTTTATTTTTTTT
>Ga0256407_10012094_pt1 | contig 11804 bp, 13 predicted proteins | sample RumenRJG_04DNA_FD_193489 | JGI IMG/M metagenome (GOLD analysis project Ga0256407, IMG submission 193489) | Bovine rumen microbial communities from Lethbridge, Alberta, Canada - RJG_04 | ecosystem: Host-associated > Mammals > Digestive system > Stomach > Rumen | place: Canada: Alberta... | reverse complement strand
GCGATCATTGAAAACGGAATCGGTATGTACGCTATATGTGCCGAAGCAGAAAATGGCTTCAGTTACTGGATCGCCGGCATGTATCAGGGCGGTGATGTTCCTGACGGACTGGAGCTGTATTCATTTCCTGAGAGCAACTGGGCTGTATTCAATACAAAGGGACCGATCCCCGGATCATTGCAAACACTGAATACTGCAGTATGGCAGGATTGGTTCCCGAATGAGGGGCGGAAATATCACGCAAACGCAGCAGCGACACTGGAAGTTTATTCTGCAGGTGATCCGAACTCATCTGAATATGAATGCAGCATATGGGTGCCGGTCAGGAACAGAGTGAATGAATATATCGCGTACTGTGGATTGGACTGCGAGACATGTGAAGCCCATATTGCAACTGTAAACAATGATAATGAATTGCGGGTCAAGGTCGCAAAGGAATGGTCGGAACTGAACAAAGTGGAGATCACGCCGGATATGATCAACTGCGCCGGTTGCCGTATCGATGGAGTGAAGACTCCTTTCTGCGATTCACTTTGCCCGATAAGGCAGTGTGCGCTTAGTAAGGATATCGAGACTTGCGGAGACTGCAGCGAAATGAGCTCATGTAAAAAACTTGAGATGATAACAGGAAATAACGAGGAAGCCCTCAAACGGCTAAAAGGATAAGCAAAAAATGTCAAAAGAAATAGAACCGCAATGGAAGGCTCACTGTTGGAGGTTCGGAGAGCAATATGGAAAGATTTATTAGTATGATGAGAGAATTCAGGAAAAAAAGCGTAATTATCTGCCATAGTGAAGAAGAGATGAATCGGAAAGCAGACGCGCTTATAGAGCAAGGCTTTCAGGTGGAGCGTCAGTCAGGTGTACTGCCTGTACAGCCGTTTTGCATAGCAACATACAGAGTTGTTTTCTGGAAATAATAATAAAATACAGGGTATCTGATGTGGTGCAGAAAGCATCACATCAGGATATGGCTGAATGAAATTACTGAGATTTGCTGATCAGGAAATAGGGGTTAGATAAGAATGAATAGAAAAGCACTTGTCGTAATTGACATTCAAAACGACATTACTAAGCATTACAGGGACATAATTGAAAACATCAATTCCGCTATCGATTGGGCAATAAAGCAAGGAATGGCGATAATTTATATCAAACACAACAATTTGTCCGCCGGTACGCGCACCTTCAAGCCAGGCACAAAAGGAGCAGAACTTGTGCCGGAGCTCAAGATTGTCTCAGATCATATCTTCGTCAAGACAAAGGCCAACGCTTTGACCAGTGAGGCGTTTTCAGAATTCATCCGGTCAAAGGATATCAGAGAGTTTTACATTACCGGTGCTGATGCCACTGGTTGTGTGAAATCCACCTGTTTCAACATGACAAAGGCCGAATATGCCGTTCATGTCATCTCAGATTGTGTGACCAGCTATGACCTGAAGAAGATGCCGGCAATGCTCGCTTACTACGCTGATAAGGGCTGTGAAGTCAAGAACCTTGCTATTTATATGGGGGAATGAATTATCAATGGTATTTGAGAAAGAGACGTGCAATAAGAATCGGACTCTAGGATGGATATGGAAAGAAAACTGATCAACTGGATGGGGGTGTTGGGAATAATATCTTTGATCTCATATGCGCTGGCGGTGATCATATCTCCGGTGGCATATCCGGGATATAACTGGATGGAGCAGGCGGTCAGCGATCTGTCTGCCGATAACGCGCCATCGAAGGCTCTGTGGGATCAGCTGTCGGCACTGTACAGCAGCTGCGGACTCGTTTCTGTTACATGTGTCTCAGTGTTTGTTGCAGACAACAGAGTAGCATCCAGGCTGTTTCGCACAGGTATATATCTCTTTGCAGTCATGAACTGGGTCTCAGGAATGGGATACCGCATGTTTCCTCTCGTGGATGCCGGCAAAGAGATAGCCTCATTTCAGGAAGTCATGCATATAGTTGTAACGGCGCTTGTAGTCATTTTGTCGATCACTTCACTTGTGGTTCTGATAATAGCCGGTTTCAGGCAGTCCGAAGTCAGGACTCTCGGCAGGTGGGCAGCAATCGCACTTGCCATGATGATGATTGGAGCAATAGGAACAGGCATAGCTCCTCCGCAATACTTCGGAATAGTGGAAAGGTGCAGTGTGTTTGCTGCGACAGGCTTTAATGCCGTACTTGGCTGGTATTTGTTCAAAGGATTCGGGCAATCAGATGGACGCATATATGACTAAACTGGAAACCAGATTAACAGTGCTATATGATGAACCATTCTGAATAGGACTATCTGAAAGGGTAGAGAATGGAAAGCTCACTGTTGCAAAACATGTTTTCGGCGCAGAACCGAGCATGGCCGATATATATGAGTTCGTGCTGAATCACTCTTATGAACAGAAGTATAGTCCGCCTGTGGATGCTGAAGTGAGAAAGGAGCATACAAATCCCAAAAGACGACAGAGAGAAGCGCGAAAAATGACTGCGCAGAAGGGCGTCGGGACGAAATCACAGCAGGCACTTCAGATGCAGCGCGAAGAAAAGAAGATAGAGAGAAAACAGATCAGTAAAGAACAAAAGGAGGCGGAAAAGCAGCGCCGGTTCGAGCTGAGGCAGAAAAAGAAAAGAGAGAAGCATAAAGGTAAATAAATCGCTTGACTCTGACACTGTGTAAGATATTACGGTAATGATGAGCTCAATAATAACTCCTTGGAGGTAAAAAATAAATGCTGAGAATAGGCGAATTTTCAAAACTATCAAGAGTCAGCATCAGAATGCTTCGTCATTACGATGATATCGGACTGCTGAAACCCGCTGAAATAGATCAATTTACGGGTTATCGTTATTACAGTCCTGAGCAGCTGCCTGTGATTGGGCGGATTACAGCACTCAAGGATATGGGGTTCTCCCTGGCAGATATCGTAAAGATGCTTGAGATCTACGAAAACAGGGATGAGCTTGATGATTACCTTATGAAGCGTCAGCTCGAACTGCAGGAGATATCGGAAACGACGCAGCGGCAGATGCGGCTCCTGGATACAGCCAGGGAAAGGCTGAGAAAGGAACAGAACATGAGTTACAATGTATCGATCAAAACTATACCTGAACGTTATGCTGCAACAGTACATATGACTATACCTCACTATGAAGATGAAGGGATGGTGTGGCAGATCTTAGGCGAGGAAACAGCTCCACTTAACATGGTTCCGGCAGATCCATGCCTTGTAGCGGCAGAGTATCTGGACGATGAGTACAAAGAGGAGAATGTGGAACTCATTGCCTGGAAGACTGTCAAAGGCAAGTATCCTGACACCGAGCATGTGAAGTTCAAAACGCTTCCGCCTGTAAAGGTCGCCAGCTGTATGGTCAAGGGCGGATACGAACAGATGCCGGAAGTGTATGGAGCCGTGATTTCCTGGGTCAATGACAACGGCTATGAGTGCGCTGGACCGATGTTCAATATCTATCACGTCAGTCCGCACGAGACACATAATCCGGATGAGTATGTCACAGAAGTGTGCTATGCTGTAAAATAACAATGTAACAGGAGGAGGCTGGTGTTTCAAAATGTAACATCAGTCTCCTTATAACGTCATTAGGCATGAGAAAAAGCTTGTGGAAGAGAAGCTTTACACAACTGACAGCTGGGGACAGAAGGTCATACGTTTCTATGATCCGGACGGAAATCTGATCGAAGGTGGGACACCGGTATAGCATGGCAAACATCATAACTGGAATCAGAATATTGCTCAGTGTTGTGATTCTTGTTGTGACGACATGTTACAAGAGCATTCGACAGATCTAAATCACCAATCAATATGCTTCTTATAGTTGATGCTCTCGCGCCACTATTCATAACAAAATTTATTATCACCCAAGTTCGATATTCTGAAAATCTGACCTTGTTGACGTTTGGTTTCTTTAAAAGTAAAGTGAGTTCTTCGTCTGTATAGGTTTCTTTTACTGTTTCTTCTGTCCTATAACTAGGAATAGTTATATTGCATAACCCTTCATTCTTTGACCAAGAGAGGAAAGCTTTTAGCGCTCTGACATAACTTGCAATTGAGTTAGGGGAGAGGTTTGACTGTCTCATTTCCAAGATCATCAAGTGTATATGCTCTCTTTTGAGATCTGATAGGTTAATAGATGTATCTAAGTACTTAGAAATACTCTTAAAGTGGCTCCTATAACTTTGTAAAGTCTTATCTGTCACACCTTGAGATGTCTTGAAGTAGAGAAAACTCTCGAAAGCATTTGCCATTGAAAGGGAAGAATTGAGTTGAATGATAGCCATTTTTAGACCTCCTGATTCGTTGAAAATTGATGCAGAATCAGAGTGTCTAAAATTGATATAAGAAAAATCCGTAAGCCTTAGTTCACAAGGTTTACGGATTCTCTGTGGTGGATGATCAGGGGCTCGAATTGGGTGGACTTTTTTCGACGAAATGCTGTAAGCGTTGAAAAGAAAGGAGTTGACATCGTCTAAGGGCGTGATTTTTCTGGAACGTACCCAAAAACGTACCCAGAATGGATGCGTTTTCAATGCTTGACATTGTAAAGCATATGCTATACAATGAAATCGCAAAGAAACTGGCTAATGAAAGGGGATGATACTATGGCTCAGGTTAGTTTCAGAATAGATGATAATATCAAGGCAAAGGCAGAGAGTGCATGTGCTGCTATGGGAATGACTATGTCTGCTGCTATCAATATCTTTCTTACAAAGGTCGCAAATGAAAGAAGGATCCCTTTTGAGGTCTCTGCAGATCCGTTCTACAGCGATGAACATATTGAGATGCTTGAAAGACGCATTGCAGATATGAAAGCCGGAAGGAATATGCATGAACATGATCTTATTGAGGTGGAGTAATGAACAAACTATGGCATGATGAAGCCTGGGAAGATTATGTTTATTGGCAAACACAGGATAAGAAATACCTTAAGAAGATCAACAGGCTTCTGAAAGATATCGACAGAAATGGTTATAACTGTATAGGAAAACCGGAAGCATTGTCAGGAAATCTGGCAGGTTTTTGGAGCGTCAGAATAGACGAGAAAAATCGTATTGTATTTCGGATAGAAAATGGTTCTCTGGAGATCGCTGAGTGCGGCTCTCATTACGGAGACAAGTAAAACAATAAACAGCAGCATTTACGAACACATCCGCAAAACTTCATGTTTTGCGGATGTGTTTTATAATTTGATTATTCATTTCGTCAGAAAAAAATATGTAGTTTTTCTGACGAAATGAAAGGACAGTGTTCATCATCGTATGACTGTTAACGAATAAATGCATATGCAACCAATCAAGAACTTGTAAATTGGTCTGACTTTATAGATATTCCTTGGTGCTTTATGCTGAGATTCTCTTACTTAAGCCCTGCTAGCCGATTTCTTTTCTGTTGAATCTATAACTATGAGAGTTGGTACATCCTCCCCATCGTTATATCGCTTGTCGTGCAATTCCAAAATCTTTTTAATCTTTAATGGATGCCCTAAATCAATAAGAACATATATCATTTGATCAGTTCTTTCGGCTTTTCCATATTCCTCAATTTGCACTTCATATCCATGAAGATATTGGTTGCTTGAAGAGAGTTTAACCTCAATGATGGTTTTATCATCTCCTCTTGAGATCTTGAAATCAACAGGCCCACGGCCTTCGTTAGGTTCGCAACTTATGTCAAGTCGGTTAGCTTCTATAAAAGCTAAGGCCTGGCCATGTATCACTCTCTGAATTACTTTTTCTCTGTTTCGACTGTCAACACCAAGAATATGCTCCCACCCTTTGAGATCTTCAACCCAATGGCGGAAGAACGCTATTATTTCCATTGAAGCGTCGTATGAATCCTTGATTTCGCGTTCAATGACCCATTTGATTCCCATATTTTTAATCATTTGGTCCAACTTTTTTAGAAAATATGGGAAGCTTTCTTTTGGATCAAATATGTCAAGCTCCTCATTTCGATATCCAGCAAGTATGCGCTGACAAGCTTCCCGGTCTGTGAATATTTCACGACGAAGATATGCTTTTCGTTCATATGCGCTATACTTCCGCCACTCAGATGCTACTTCATAATTCATCTCAGCTCTTAATATGATGTTCTGAGAGACTATAAGGTCGATATCTTCCCATGATTCTGCTACGGGAAGTTTATGAAGTATGTCAACGGGGACAAGCAATATGTCATCATGTTTGTAAGGATTAATCAGAAACTCACCGTTAAAATGATATTTCTTATATTTTGCATGGTTTATCCCTAATTCTTCATTTATCCGCTTCGTATAATCCTTAATATCATCTAGGATTAATGTTGCTATCATATCAGACAGTCTATCAGCACCGACATTATCCTGAAAAAGCGGCAGCAATTCGAAAAACTCAGGATCAACGACTCCGGCCTTCACAATATCAAATGCATTGCTGATTACCTGCTCACCTAGTCCCCTACCAAAACCTGCCCCGGTTGTACCTTTTGCGTATCCAAGGCAAATACCATTTACTTCTGAGAAATTGAACATTCTAAGGGCTTGCCGATAAAAGGTGTCCGTTTTAGCCTTTCTCTCCGCTTTATTAAGAAGTTTAATAATCTTACGAAAATAATCATGGATCTTTTCATAAGATTTCAAGAACTCAGGTACATCTGTTTTCTTCAACCTCTGTAGGTTAATGAAGAAATGACTGTCTTCATTAAGAACTGGGTCAAACACACCGTTAAGATCAAGTTTGTTACCTATTCTCAAATAATCGGATAAAAGCATTCTATCACCATTCCTAAAGAATTATATTCCACCTTGTATCATAATGTTTTGCTCTGTATTCTCCACATGCTTCTCGAAATTGACTGAGAATTACTGCAACGTCGCTATAGCTGTTTCTAGACTTATCCGCATTCTCCTCTATCTCCGCAACAAGATCAAGGAACATTGCAGATGGTTCATCTTCCATGATTTCTTTAAGTGGTTTAAGAACTCTATTGATCTGCCCGACCTTAAATTTGTTTACAAGTCCATCCGGTTGTTTTTTGGATAAAGTTTCAATTTCTGTAGCTAGTCGTGTAAGCATTCCTGATAGCAAATCGAATTGTTCACGTTCAGCGGCATCTTCTTTTTCAACCAGCTGTTGCTCGTATCCTTCAACTATAAAATCGAGATTCTCCTTAATTCTGTTAGCTATTGTTGCGCATTTAGATATTCCCGGTGCTTTTACCAATTCATGTATGCGATTGTTGCGCAGCTGTTCCAAATCGTATTCAATGGCCTGAATTCTTGCTTCTATTTGTTCTTGTTCCATGGTTTGTTATCCTCATTGTAAATACTATTGTATTATTAATATTACCATAGTTATAAATGAGTTGCTAAAAGATGTGTCAATGCTTGCATTTTATGAAAACACCCGCAAAACGTCATGCTTTGCGGATGCTTCTTATAAATAATGTGATGATAAATGCACAAAACGACAATTTAAAATGATATTTAACGAAATATCGTTAAATATCAAAACAAAATGTTGAATCGTGACAGTGAAAACATTATAATAAGGGTACGTATCGACCTTTTGTATTGAGAGGAGTAAAGGAGATGCTGTTACAGTTTTCTGTAGAGAATTATCTGTCTTTTAAAGAACAGGCCGTATTGAGTCTGGTTCCATCGTCAGATAAAGAGCATTCAAATAACATTAACGACAATGGCGCGTTCAAGGGCTTGAATACCATTGCGGTTTATGGTGCAAATGCATCTGGTAAGAGCAACTTGTTTAAGGCAGCAACTATTGCATTGAATATGATTCGAAATTCGGCAAACACTCAGGTGGACCAATTACTTCCTGTCGTACCGTTTAAGCTGGACGATGAAAGCAAAAACAAGCCATCAGCATTTGAGTTCCAGTTTGTAGCTGGCAATGGAAAGAAATACATATATGGTTTCAGTGCGCTTCCAGATAGAATAGTGGAGGAGTATCTATACGGCTATAACACAAGCAGACCAACAAAGATATTTGACAGGACTGAAACTGACTCATACGAATTCTCACGCACTACTAAAAAGGAGCTTGAGCCGATAATCAGGTTTACTACAAAAAACCGACTGTTCATATCCAGTGCAACACTTATGAATGCTGAGTCTACAAGAGCTGCATATGAATGGCTCGCCAAAGGCATAGATACATTCATGAATGTAGGCGATCTGCAAAACAGAGCATACGCTTACTACATGAAAGATTACGATAGCAACAGCAGAGAGAATATAGAGTTCACCAAGGAACTGTTCAAGGCAGCGGATATCAACATTTCAGATATTGATTACAGCTATCGCAAAATCGATGAACTGCCTCCTGACGTACCGCGTATTATGATCAACAATGAGCCGATCCTCCCAGCGGTAGAAATAAGGCAAGAGGTCAACACTGAACACATAATTACAGATGAAAATGGCAACGTAAAGAAATACAACCTGTCCTTACAAGAGGAATCACTTGGTACAACTATGCTGTTCTTGTATGGCCCGTTCCTTAAAGAAACTTTGGACAAGGGTAAGGTTCTGTTCATTGATGAAATAGATAGAAGCATGCATCCGTTCGTAGTTTCATATCTGATCAGCTTGTTCTCAAGCGACAGGAATAATGGTGCGCAGCTTATTGTTACAACACATGATACTTCGCAGCTTTCTCTGGAGAGATTCCGCAGGGATCAGATATATTTCACAGAGAAGGATCCGAAGACCGGTGCCAGCGATCTGTATTCGTTGGATGATTTTGAGAAGCCAGTAAGAAAAGATGAGAACATCCGGAAGAAGTATCTTCAGGGCAGATACGGTGCAATACCATATGTTCATGCGGAGGATCTGTTATGAGCAATCCAGGTAGATCCTTTTCATCAAAAAAACGGAATAAGCAGAACCGGAAAGAAAAGCCTATGATCATCATTACTGCGGAGGGCAAAAATGAAACTGAGGCACGGTATTTTAATAACTTCAAAACGGCGGACTGCCCATATATCATCAAGTTCCATAAAGCAGGGCACTTAACAGATCCGACTAAACTGGCTGAATCTATCCGGAAGAGATGGATTGCTGAAGATGCTGATACAAGAACTGGTGATATGGCATTTGTAGTAGTTGATCTGGATAACAAAGAAAGCAAGGCCAAAGAAATACAACAGCTGGAGGCAAAGAATAGAGTAGAAAAGTTCATAGTCTCAAATCCAAGTTTCGAAGTATGGTATTTGTTGCATTATGAGTACTCAACACGCAGCTATATGAATGCAGATGCAGTTATCAGAGAACTTAAAAAGCATTACCCAGAATATGAAAAGACTTCAGACATGTATCCGTTGTTGAAGGATAAAATGAGTGAGGCTGTTGCTAATGCTGAAAAGCTGGAAGCATATCATAAAGAGGAGGCATATCAGCACCCAGATGCGAACTGCAATCCATATACAGATGTGCATAGTCTGATAAAGATACTATTAAAAAAATGATACCTGTTTCGGAGCATACAATTGTACTGCTTGATTGTGGATAAACTATTGTATATGTTGCTTTAAAAAAATATGAAATAGAAAGTGCTTGATCTAGCAAAAATATGAGAGATCTTTTGAGGAGTGTTTCGGATGAGTATAAAAAAGCTTCCTTCAAATGCGGAGTTCATATTAAGGGAATTAGTTAAAGCTGATAATCCATCAGGATACCTGAAGACGTTATATGATAACAGTTCAAAAAAAGAGCAGGATGAATTATCGGATATTATCGCAGAACTTAAGCGCGAAGGATATATTGGAGTCCAATGGGCGGATAATCTGCCTTACTTTGTTACGCTTAACAATTCTGCAAGAGCTTACGATGAAATTCACTCAGATGCTATTAGAGAAGAAAAACTCAGAAAAAACAGTGTTTTGCATACAGCCTTTGATGAATACAGAATAACTAAGTTTATTAGTGAGGGCGGAAATGGCCGGGTATTTGAGGCAGAAACGTCCTCTGGAGAAAAGTGCGCAATAAAAACTATTGATAAACAAAGGATTAATAGCAATAAGCTAAAGCGATTTAAGAATGAGCTTACATTCTGCTTAAACTCTGACCACGATAATGTTTTAAAAGTGTTGGACTTTGGCTCATCTCCAGGTGGAAGGTACCTGTTTTACGTCATGCCATTATATCCTATAACGCTTCGAGGGAGGATGGAAAAAGGGTTAACACCTGGTGATGCAATAGAAATCTTTATTAATATGATGAACGGTTTGGAATATGCACATGGTCGAGGAATAGTTCATAGAGATATCAAACCTGAAAACATCCTTTTCTCCTCAGACAGCAATGAGTGTATTATTGCAGATTTCGGGATAGCACATTTCCCAGAGAATGAATTGGCGACCTTTATTGAGACAAAAGTAAGTGACAGAATGGCGAATTTTAATTATGCTGCGCCAGAGCAAAAGGACAGGAATCAATCAGTAGATGGTAGAGCAGATTTATTTGCGGCAGGCCTAATCCTGAATGAAATGCTTACTGGGCAACTTATTGGTGGAACCGATTATAAAACAATAGGATCTATATATCCGGAATATGCTTTTCTCGATGATATTGTTGAGGCGCTTTATAAGCAGAACCCAAAAGATCGTATGTTTCCTGCGAGTCGAGTTAGACAGGAACTGAGGGCAAGAATTGAAATCCAGAATAAAGAGGCTGAGCTTGAAAAAGCAAATGCAGCTATTTTAAAGCAGGAAAATAGAGCAGTTTCTGTAATAGACATTCCCCATATAACAAATATCCAGGTGAAGGGAAATAGATTACTGTTTTATATGGACAATGTAATACCTGATGGATGGCTTGAAATAATGAGGCATGGTAGTTTTTCCCATTCAGCTCTTTGCGGTTATGAGAAACACTGCTTCTCACGGCAAGATGAAAAAACAATTTTTGTGCCAATATTTGATCATACTTCACAAGAAGCAATAAAAACGATAATTGAATACTATAAAGAATGGATTCCTACGGTTACAGCTATATATAATACTAATCAGAAGCTTGACTATGAAAAGAAGATTAGAATGGAGAAAGAGCAGATACGGCAAGAGATTGAAAAACGAAGGAAAGAGAAGGAAAGCAATTTATTTATACAAAACCTGTTACAGTAGGGGAGTTATATTGAGGGAGATGAGTGACTAAACTATTCAGGCTGCCCAGATCGGCAAAAAAGAAGATCATTTTATCAATAAAGAGAAGAAACAACGGAATGGTTTTCTGTGGGAAAAGCAAACGAAAGTCAATAACGAAGAAAAAAGAAATATATAAAAATGGATAAAAACAATACTGATATCTTAATAACAGCACTTCAAAAGATTGCCATTGATAATAGAGAATCATTAAGCCGGATTAATACTCAGACGCTTAGGTATTTTAATTCGGAAGACTTTAAAAGCAGTGTTAGTCATTTGTCAGAACTTATGATGCGTATCAGCAATAAATATAGACAAAGCAATGATTCAATACAGAAAGCATTGACTCATTTTGCAGATAGCTATAAAACTGTGCTTAATTCTACTGCTGCGCAATATGATTTTGATGCAATTTATAATGCAATGTTAAAAATCAGCTTATCAACTAGTGCAGTTCTCACACAGGCCAACCACACACCAATGATAAAAGATTTAATAAAATCTTTTGCTCAAGCTGATTACATAGCTTCATATAGCATTATTAATCAGAATCTAAAAAAGTCAATTATCAGAGGCTCGGATATAGCATTTCTGAAAGCGTCTGACATAACAACATATTCCGATACTAATTTAGAATTACCGCGCGGATTAAAAACCTCA
>Ga0256407_10012093_pt1 | contig 11804 bp, 5 predicted proteins | sample RumenRJG_04DNA_FD_193489 | JGI IMG/M metagenome (GOLD analysis project Ga0256407, IMG submission 193489) | Bovine rumen microbial communities from Lethbridge, Alberta, Canada - RJG_04 | ecosystem: Host-associated > Mammals > Digestive system > Stomach > Rumen | place: Canada: Alberta | collected... | reverse complement strand
CCTCTGGCAGGTATGCCCGCAGTGCCTAGCGGCGTTCAGTCGCTGACTCAGAACGAGTTCGTGTTCGACTATGAGTACTTCCAGTACTCCTGGGTCGATCAGGGAGATACGACTCCGTACTACTGAATAAACATATTAGTGCAAAATATCCCAGAAATGGGTTATTTTGAACATTACATTTTTATTCGGTAAATATCGGCGAATGAGTGATAAATGCTAAATGATGTGGTGAGGAGATATTATCAACTACAGGCTACCACTGATATCGGCAACGATATTGATAATTGCATTGTTATTTTCGCTCCCAGGCGAGGTTAGTGCTGAACCCACCCAAGTGAGTACAGACGTTTTTGAATCTACTGTGCCTGAATATTTTAATGGGTACTGGTTCAATCTGTATTCTCCGGAAGATAGTATTGATACAGTTGTGGTAGATGGGTTGAGGTACCGTATCGCTGCCGATAATGGCAATTGTGTAGCTCAGTTGGTTAATATTGGAATTGTATCGGAGAATCAAGTAGTTAAAGTTCCTGCCAAGATTTGTGTGAACAACAATGAGTATGATGTCGTATCAGTGGGGACGTGTTTTCAACCTTTCAAAATAACGGAATATAACTCTAATCAATACATGTACCACGTTGGTTTCACCTCCAATCTGGATTCGCAGAGCTCTGCCGTAATGAGTCACGATTTTGAAAACCTGGCAGAGCCAGTACACTACTCATTGATATTCGAGGGGCCAGTTTCGATAGAAGATTATGCATTCGGTGAGTTTAACTTATTCAGTCACACGGCTCACGCAGTTGCAGTGTATACTAAAAGTGGATTGACCTCAATCACCTTTGGAGGAGGTGTGCGGTCGATTGGGTCTTGGGCATTTGCATATTCTTGTATAAATAGCATTGAGATCCCAGAATCAACTATTTTTGTCGGAGAAAATGCATTTTTTAGAACTGTAAGTATGGACAATGTAGTATGGCATTCAGATTGTAATATCCTAGAGTCTACATTTGATGGATCAAGTATATCGTCTATTGACATCCTGGGGGATGTTGAGAGCATAGGTGAAAGAGCATTTGCAACCAGTAAATTGGAAAGTATAGTAATTCCCGATAGTACGAATGTAATAGGGGACCATTGTTTTCAGCAAAGTAAATATTTGTCAAGTGTCACGTTAGGCAGCAGTATTGAATCGATACCTGCAGGATGTTTTAGTGGCTGTACAGTTTTAAGGGATGTGATTGGTGGGGAGCAAGTTAAGACAATTGGGAAGGCAGCATTCGGAAACACTTCTTTGTCTTTTTTTGATTTTAATTCTGTAGAAACAATCGGGAGTTATGCATTTTATAATGCATTCACATTAGAACCTGCAAAAGATATTGAATTGCTCCATGTTAAGGTAATTGAGGATAGCTCATTCAGAGGATGTACTGCAGTAACTTCGGTCTCATTATGTCCAAATCTCGAAAGAATTGGCATGTATGCGTTTGAAAGAGCAGGTTTATCCTCAATCATAATTCCAGACGGGGCTATTGTGGATAAGTATGCTTTTTCTTCTTCTGCATTGGTTTCAGTAACTTTTGGCAGTCATTGTGAAATTAAGACATTAGCTTTCTACAATTGTGTCAATCTGAATAATGTTCTGTTTGGTGAAGCATGTGTTTTGGAAGCAGGTTCTAGCGGAATATTTGAAGGATCCGGGATAAGTATTATCTCTATTCCAGAATCACTTTCTGTCGGCGATGGCGCTTTTAAAAATATGTTTAGTTTGAAGAAGGTTGTTTTTGAAGGAACAAGATCCACAATAGGCGCAAATTGTTTTTCGAATTGCCAAGCCCTTTCCGAAATTGTGTTCCCGAACGGTATCAAATCTATTCAAACTGGGGCATTTTATGGGTGCACCAATTTGGATATCTCCCAGGTACCATTAGAGGTTACAGTAGAGGATGTTCTGTCATGGTCGACCAATGCTTTTGAAGGTACAGCTAGCATCAAGACTAGTCCATTATTCGATGAGGGAATCGAGGGCACGGTGTATTTCCTCCAATTAACTCTTGTAGAAAACGGGTCGAGTGTGCAGTATCAATTTATGGTCGACATCATTGGTGCCAGAAATTGTATGCAGCTGGACGCACCCTATGAGTTTGTTTATGTTATGCCAGACAATCTCGCGGGAATATACGACAGCGCAATGAGAAAACCCTGGACAAAAGTATCCTTCCCAAATGAATTGTATCAGACTTCTGATGTTGACGGGGCAGTGTACAGTTATGATGGATTCACATTGGTCAAGGTACCGTTTCTTCAAACCAGCATTATGATTTGGGAGACTACAACATCTATTGCCCCTTTTGCTGCATCGGATACTGAGTTGAAGACCGTGCATATCCCCAGTAAGGTTAAGATAATAGGTCAGTCTGCATTCTACAACAGCAAGTTGGAAATTGTAGATTTTGAAGAAGGTCTTCAGTGTATAGAAGGAAATGCCTTCTACGGAACATCAATATCAGAAGTTTGTCTGCCAGTATCTTTGGAGTATGTGGGAAATGCAGTATTCAAAGATGTAGATGTAACAATACCATGTGATTCAAAACTCAAAGCGATAGGTGATGTAGGGATATGGGTAAAAACTGGGGGCAGTGTCTTTATTCCGCAAGGTATTGAACAATGGGGAGATCTGCCATTTGGAAGTGACCTGTCTGTAATATATCTTGGCGGGCCAGTTGATTCATATCCATCAGATTTATTGAAATCTTCGACACTAGTCGAGGATGTGGGAATGTATACGGTGGCAGTTCAGGCACATGGTGTTTCATTTTATGCCCTCCTGGGTACCGATACCTCTGGAATTAATTTTACAAAGTTATTTCAATCGGAGGACAGTGTGTTCGGAGGATATTATGTAATCTCTTCGGAGGGGCCGATACAGGTGGACCATTCAGTCTCCATTGAAGATATTACATTGTATGTCTATTCATCAGTGGGATGCATTTCGAATCTCAATTATGTAAAATTGAGCGGAATGGATGTAATCACATTGTCTTTGGGTGATGGGTGGACATTAGATGATGTTATTGTGAGTGTAAGCGACGGGTCTGCAAGTCTTTTGAAACCGGATCAACCCTATCTACTTGAAATCAAATTGGAAGATATCACCAATGGATCAGTTTTGCGTATAGATGAACGCGTGGTAGATTCAACCGTCAGAGTAGTGTTTGATTCAAACGGAGGTACTGTGTGTGACGATATCGTCATCGGTGAAGGGCGTACGGTGCCATATTCCCTGTGTCCTGTCCCTTCAAAAAACAGGAGCATGTTTGTAAAGTGGGAATATGCTGACGGGACAGAATATCATCCGTATGATCCTTTGTTCAGTGATATTACTCTGAAGGCTGTTTGGGCGGATGCAAATCCCCGTATTGTCTTTGATAACAATGCCCATATGAATGTTTGTGTCAATGGAGCCCCAACAGGCAGTGATTGGAGGGTATCTGTAGTCGATAAAGTAGTCATCGAGTGGCAAAAAACAGATGGGTATCTTTTTGAGAAATGGATTGTGAAGACACCATTTGAAACAAAAGAATTATCAGATCAAATTATCACCCTTGTGGGGATTGTCGATGATACTGAAATCACACTTGTAGAATGTTATTATAACATGTCTGACAGCGTTCGTTATGAATATTCGATTGATTTCCCGAAAGATATCAACACAATGTATTTGCAATGGATTACAGAGTATACTCAGGACACTTCAGGATCAATGTGGACAGGGGGGACAGGTACACCCCTTGTTGTGAATAATCGTATGTACACATATGCAGGAGGCATTCTGTATATGAACGATTTGAACACCGGTCGGTTGCTAAAAACTGCAGATTCCAAGGATTCTTCAGGATTCTATCATTATTTAGGTTATGCAAACGGTTTCTTGTTCGACTATCAATCGAACAAAGTTTATGATCTGAATCTTGAATATGTCATGGATTCTCCTGTTAGGGCAAAGAAAGTTCTGTGGGATGATACAGGTATTTATTTGGTATCAAATGGAATCTACAAATATAGTTTGGATTTGAAACACGAGCTCTGGTCCTTTACAGGCAACGATGGTTATTATGGATATACAAGTTGGGGGGTGACTGGCGGGGTGCAGATGAGTGATGGATATCTGTATTGGGCCGGTGTAACATCAGATAAAACTATTGTATTTCAGTCGATAGATATGGATACGGGAACGAAATTCCATCAATTTGAACTAACTGCTTTCAGAAATTATTACATGGATGACGGTTGGATTTCCTGTTACGACAATACACTGTATCTGACAGTATATTCTTCAGGATTATTTGGCGACAGTTCTGGTGCTACGGGAGGAGGAATTATTGCCATTTCTGTTAATGATGGGGTTTTTGCCTCGGATTATAGTTATTACCTTCTTGCTGACGTAGCTCATTCTGAATTCATAGTTCACAATGGCCGCGGATACGTGAATGCGGGATCCGTTTTTTGGGTTTTTAATGTTAATGGTACTGAACTTGAGAAGGTTTATTCCTATAATCACGGACGTTATACACATGGGGGCATTGTGTTGAATGAGATTCCTGGTTCCGACGAAGTTCAGATCATGCTCATACCATATGATCCCGTACCATTCATTTTGGTGTTCTATGATGAACCCGGACAAACCAACACATCAGTGAAGACAATAACAGTTAATGTACCCATGCAGTACAACACTCAGGCAGTCCGTTTTACTGATGATGGTAGAATATACTACTATAACGATGCTGGAAATGCCTTCGTTCTCACAAATACAGAACCGAATATCATGTTTGTTGTATTCGAAAACGGATTATTGAGTTGCAGTGTTTACGATGTTACATTTGAAGAGGCTGTGAATGAATCAAATATCCCTGCAGTCTATTATCGTTACATGACGGCGGGAGGATTGACTCCAGCTCTGGAGTTAGACGAATCACTTACCAGTAACTACTATCGTTATTATTTCTCAGATGTGCCCCTGGACAGCAATCCGTGGGAGTTTATGTTCTATTCGGAAGAATATGGGGTAATGAGTCTTTCAAGCATAATGGACGGGCACCTATATCTAGATGGGTCCATTTTTACCCCGATTGTAGAGGAAGAAGTGGGCTATACCATAAGATATGTGGATTTGGAAGGGCAGATTATCTGCGATGATGTGTTTGGAAAGGCAACAGCAGGGTCTGTGGTGGATGTTAAGGAATTATCTAAGGTCCCAATCGAGAAGTATACATATAAATATGCATCAACCGGAAGATTCATTTTATCTCCGAATCCTGAGCAAAATATCCTGATTCTGACTTACGCATCTTCGGTTAACAATCCAACTGATTTTATTCCGACAACGATCATAGATTTAAAAGACAATACTGGTGACGTAGCCGTTTTGGATGGCCTTAATCAGTTATCTGATGATGGCGGTGTGGTGGAGATACTTTTGCCATGCGGATCAATGACTTTGAGCAACGAAGTCATTCAGGTTTTGAGTGAATTAGGAGATTTAGCATCAGTTAAGATAGAAATAATCGATATTGACAATCTTAGTTCTGTACAGCATGAAAGTGTCCCACACGGGGCAATAATTTTTGACATTTCGATATCTGTTGGTTCGCAATACATTCATGAGTTGGGGGGACAGATAAAAGTTACATTGCCTGTTTCGCTAGAAGGTAACGGTGTGAAAGTATGGTATCTGAATAATTCAGGCGAATTGAGTGAAGTTCAAAATGTAGTATTCTCTGAGGGCCAGGCATCATTTTACACAAATCATTTGTCCTATTATTTAGTAGGGGTAGTGGATGAAGACCAGATTTCAGATGATGGGCCGGTAACTATCAGTTGGATCATACCTGTTTCAATCGTTGTTATCATCGTTGCCACAATTGCATTTGTGTGCGCGTATCGTTATAGACGTTGAATAAACGCTTTCCTTTTACGGCCAGTGTTTAATTTTCCTGTTGACATTGGCACACACTCATTGATTGATCATGTCCAATTTATATCGATGTTTAAATACCGTATTTTCTAAAACCAATCACCTTCCATATGCCAATCATATGGCCGAGGGAGGAGGTTAATATGAAGAAAAGCGCATTAGCAATTGCTACACTTATGGTTATGTGTGCGTTCTCAGTCGTCTGTTTCGCGGAGCCTTCCGATGCGGATCCTCCGCAGTCCGCCCCCACGATGAAATTCTGGGTTTACGGAAACAATGGATGGGAGGCGCACGCGGGAAACGGATATGATGCAACCGTTGCCCTGGACGACAGCGACCTTACTGTCGTATGGGCCACAGAGACCGTTAACGGAACCACCGTTTCCGGAAGTCAGATGGTGTATCAGTACACATCTGGAGGATGGACCTATTCCAACATCAACCCGTATTATGGAAAGGTCACTTCGGTCAACGGCCTCTCTGCGTTCACCGCATACTATTATGACGAATCCACTTCCTCATGGGTTGTCTGTGACACCGTAATCGGAAACAACGTTCTCGGATTCTACAAGCCCTTTGACGACTATGTTCTCGCAACCGCCAACATTGCATTCGTTCCTGCTAACCAGAATGCCAACGACATCAATTCCGCTCTTCTCGCATCTGTTGCTGCTGTCACTCACATCAGCTGCTACGAGGTGACCTTCCACGTCGGATCCGACACCTACATTGGATACGGTTCCGACTGTGCAACCGCATTCAAGGATGCCATGGAGACTGCAGGACTGACCTATGCTATCGATCTTTCGATGCACCACACCTCCTACGGTCAGACCACTGTCAACAGCGGGTACTATGGAGAGGTCACAACCATCGGAAACCAGTCCAAGACTACCACCTACCACGCTGTGTACGACGATGTCGATGATGTCACCTCTGTGACCGCGGATTACTACTACTGGGGCCTTTATCTTCCCGGTTCCCCGAACAACATCTCCAGTACGTTCATGCTGGGATTCATGAGCCCTCTGGCAGGTATGCCCGCAGTGCCTAGCGGCGTTCAGTCGCTGACTCAGAACGAGTTCGTGTTCGACTATGAGTACTTCCAGTACTCCTGGGTCGATCAGGGAGATACGACTCCGTACTACTGAAAATATTTTCTCAGGCGGGGGCAACCCCGCCACTTCATAAATAGGCGTTTACGAAGCGTCTTTGTATGTTGTTGGGGGAGGTATTATTAAAAAAACGTATATTGTGTTGGTGGCAGCAATAGTTCTTTCCTTGTGTGTATTGACATTCACGGATGATTCTAGTGCTGACCCAGAAACGAAGACAGTGACTGGAACAGTAACTGTTCCTGATGCAACAGACGTAACATCTGAAAAACTATCTAAATTGAAGGTGGCTTTCGTCAGTGAGGATCATTACGCAATCGGTCTCGTGAACGGTAGTGGGGAGTACTCAGTACAACTGTTGGTTGATCACGATTATGTTATGAAATGTATTAACACTGATGGTTTAGCATCACCAAATCAGATATTCGGTCAGGACGAGATGTCTTATATCTGCTACAGGAATGTCCATATAGATTCCACTACAAGTTCAGTTGATGTTATACTGGAAAAGGGAACTGAGTACACGGATTCTCAGGGGAATCTTTATTACTTGTACCCATCCGGTTTTGCAACACTGGTAAAACTGAATGTTGAATATATTGCTGGGACAACAACTGTAACAGGTTCTGAGTTACCTACCTATTACACGAAACCTGGGCAAATCATCACGATTCCTGAAAAAGTAAATGGAACATATGATGTTCTTTTTGTGGGTGCATTTGTGACGAACAACTGCACATCAGTAATAACCCCTCCTGAAGGGTTTGTTCCTTACAACCAGATGGTACAGAAGGACATGTATTGCGGGACTTCGAGTAATGAGCTTACGATTGTATTCGAGGGGAGCGTAATTCTCAATGGACAGCCATTTACCGCACCATTTGGTTACACAGGCGGGGGTGCGCCTACTGGAGACAAATATAATTTTAATATTGTTTTCTGTAAAGACGTTTATGTTAATTCTTACGTGGCAGATGCCGGTTCTGATAAATATTCGGTATCAGCCTCGACCAGATCACTTGTTGCAGTGAAGAGTCTGACAATCGGAGGGGAATATAAAGGCACCGTAATAACAGGCAAGTCTACAAGTCTATCTGGTAGCCCCAATAGTGTTAGGACTGGGGCAGGGTTGGCTAACAGTGGAATTAAGCTAATAACCTTCGCTAAAAATATGTCTCCTGCCGAGGCGGCGGCATTACAAAATTCAACTATCGAAAAGCTCGGTTATCTGAGTGATAGTGAATTTATTGTCGAAAGTAACGCTTCTGGTGGATATAAGATTACAGGTGGTGGCAAAACATACACCTCGAGTATAGTTGCATATCGGGAGATAAACTCAGTTTCAACAGGGATAGGGACAATCATTTTTATCACGGGAGACTCATCTCCGATTGTCCCAATAGTCTGTTTTGCTGGAGACACTGTAGTCGCACCGACAAATCCTGTTAGAGAGGGCTATTCTTTCACTGGGTGGGATGCCTCGATACCTGAAACAATGCCTGCTGGTATGACTACGCTTAATGCAAACTTTGAGCCAATCACCTACACCTACACCTTCAAGAACGGTACGGAGACCGTAGGCACCGTCGAGTTCAACGTGGAGAACATGGCATCCAAGACCATGCCCGAGGTCCCTGCCAAGGCAGGATACACCGGTTCATGGGAAGTTACCGAGTTCGCCCTGGAGGACAAGACCGTCAACGCTGTCTATGTGAAGCTTGCACCAGTGTCTGAAAACGGTACCGCAGATGTAACTTTATCCGACGGAGAAACCAGTTTCATCCCTGCTGCAGGCACCAAGACCGTAAATGTCGAGATAGCAGCCGACACCTTTGTAAAGGTGGAGGATGCCACAGGTCTTGCGAACAAGGTCGTCGTAACGAAGGTCGATGCCGTAACCAACAGCACCGGTATCGCCGGTACTGCATATGAGTTTACATTCACTGCTGACGGAACCGTGTACAACGGAAAGATCCAGGTCACTCTGCCTTACACCAAAGAGGCTGGAAAGGAGCCTGCCGTTTACTTCTGGAATGGAACAGAGTCCGTGAAGATGAAAGTGATCTCCAGCACCGATACGAGTGTTACCTTCGAGACCGATCATAACTCCATGTACGTGGTCGCCTCGGAGACACCTTCCAAGGACGATGGCAACAGTTTCATGCTGTATCTCGGCATTATCTTGGTGGTAGGTATCGTTGCGGCGATGCTTGTGGGATTCACGTTCTACCGCAAGAAGGCTTAAACCATAACGAGGGGGCAACCCCTCAATTCTTTTGCCCAATCACCGTTCAACTTGTCGTGTTGTATTATGTTGACATTGGAACCATCCAACACATAATTGTTAACCAGCATATGTGTAGGTTGTTATATCCCGACTTCTAATTTCAATGACAGTTGGCGTTATTGTCTGTAAAGAGGTTGTGAAGGAATGGTGTATGCCGACAAAATAATAACGGGCTTGATTAGTTTATGTATCGTTTTAACCGCAGTCTCTTTTGAACTAGCTGATGATTCAGAAGCTGCAGCGACTTATACAGTTAAGGTTTATATCGGAGATGGAAAAACCGACACAATCGGATATGTAGGTTCTGGGGCCACATTGAAGGGTGTGTTAGTGGATGCTCTAGAACCAGATCACACTATTTCATTCAAGTCTAATGGAACTGTATTAAAGTTAGATGAGGAGGAGACTACTGGAACGCCGGGAAATTCTGGATACAAACCACTCTGCATTTATAAATGGGTCCCATTGAACGGGTGGACCTTGGTGTATGCCAATGCTTTGGGAGATCAGACTTTAGAGAATGGGGCATCGTATTATGTGTATCATTCTTATGCAAAAGCAACGGCTAATGGGGTGATATACCCCGGCCCCTCATCTTTCAAACCAATTTCTACTGGTTATTTTTATGTAAAGATGATAGAGGACGTCAATGCTAATGATTACGTGAAATCTGTCCTCACCGAGGACCAGCGCAGGGCAGGGTTCTGGATCTCCGGACAGGGTTCTGACATGGCTGAAGCATTCTATGATGCATGTAATAAACTTAGGGAGTCCAACCATGGTTTTGAATTGGATATGACTTTGACCGAAGGTAACGATTTTAAAGGCTGGCTTAATAGTTTCATGGGTCTAAAAGATGTGAAACTCAACGAAGATGAGTACCAGTATTGGAGTCAGTTTTACTGGGATTTCGAACAATCAAAATGGGTTTATTCTCAATGTATGGGGCATTATGATCCAGGAGTTATGCCATATATGAGCGTTATTCGGCAAGTGACTCATAAAGACTCTGCTGAACCAGTCGGGACCCAGTATCCCAGTGACATCCCCGCGGCATTGAAGAACGGAACCGATCTCACCATCTCTTACCTTGGGTTTAACGGTACCGTCGCCCACACCGAGACCGTACCGTATTTCGGAAGTCTTCCCGATTTTAATCTCGATGATGTAACCCTATCCAACGGCGACACCGTCGATTTCCTTGGATGGAACGTTCCCGCTGGTACAGGGTTCAGAGCATTATCGGACATGCGGATCAGTCCCCTGTTCGATTACGACGTAGTAATCGAACCCTCCTCGGGAAGCCAGGTCACCGTGGATCTTACTGAATCGGATTATCTCGCTCTGAGCAGTTCCACCATAACCGCCATCAAGACCAACGCATCTCCCGTCGAATTCAAGGTCAAGGGCGGATCAATAACCCTGGACGGCAGCGCCGTATCTACTCTCGAAGACAGATCGTACGCGGTCACCATAGCATCCGCTTCCCTGAGCGTCCTTCCCGGCGAGGTCGCCGAGGAACTGAAGGATTCCACCGTCTTCGAGATAAGTCTCGGAGGACAGCACACCTTTGGCGAGGGGAAACTGAAGGTATCCGTGAACTACACCGTACCCGAAGGCAAGGACGTCTCCAAGCTGCAGGTCTACCACATCACGGACGGAAAGAAGGTACCGATTCAGAGCAGTTACTCCGACGGAAGGTTATCGTTCGACGTAGACAGCCTTTCCTACTTCGTCGTCTCCTACGATGCAAATCCGTCAAACGGAGGAGGTTCCTCTCTGATCCTGTACGCAGGCATAGCAGCGGTAGCAGTGATAGTCCTCGCGGGCGGAGCATTCCTGTTCATGAGGAAGAAAAAGGCCTGACCCAAACATCAGAAAGGGGGTATCCGTATCCGTTCCATCGCCATCAAACTCGCCGCATCAACGATCATCGCAGTGGTCATTCTAGCTTCCCTCCCCTTCGTCGGTCTCACACAGTCCGAGAAGGACACCAAGGAAGGGCTCGTCCTCGATTTCGGCTATTGGAACACGGAATGGGATCCCATCGAATTCGGTGACGGGTGGGACGGCAAGACCGTACTGGAGAAGGTATGCGAACAGAAGGGATACGAGAGCGTATGGCTACCCGACGGTTCCCTGTATGCGGTGAACACCCCCGACAGGGCGGACCCCGCCGACAGGGAACACGTCAACCTCGTGGGGATGACCTGGAGGTTCTACGTCCACGACGGCAGCGGATGGAAGGAGATACTCGACCCCTCGGGCACGGACATATCCGGATACACCATGGTCTCCTGGGCCCGTTCCTCCGGAGCCGATTCCCTGATTCCGTGCACGGATTATACCGGGTTCAGCTATTACAGCTATGCGGACAACGGCAAGAACCGCATCACCGGGCAGGATCTCAAGGTCGTCACCCTGG
>Ga0256407_10012090_pt1 | contig 11805 bp, 5 predicted proteins | sample RumenRJG_04DNA_FD_193489 | JGI IMG/M metagenome (GOLD analysis project Ga0256407, IMG submission 193489) | Bovine rumen microbial communities from Lethbridge, Alberta, Canada - RJG_04 | ecosystem: Host-associated > Mammals > Digestive system > Stomach > Rumen | place: Canada: Alberta | collected... | reverse complement strand
GGGGGCGCATGTGCAGGTCTACTAACTTCTGTACATACTTCATCTCGGCCCCCATCGGCAGCTTCAGCCGACGGAAAATCTCGGGCACCATCTTCGCTCCGATATAATTATGGTTGTGGAACGTCCAGCCAATCGCCGGTTCCCACCGCTTCGACCGCGTCTTACCGATGTCGTGGAGTAGGGCGGCCCAGCGCAAATAGAGACCCTCCAGACCCACCCCCGGCCCCTCCAGACCCACCCCCGGCCCCTCCCTGTGAGGGAGGGGAGTAGATACTTCTTCCGCTGATTTGTCACCAACTTCTTTCGCTGATTTGTCACCAACAGGAAGGGGAGTATATACGTTTTCCCGAGCACTCCCGCCATCAAGGTAATCACTCCCCTCCCTCACAGGGAGGGGCCGGGGGAGGGTCTGTAGGGTCTGCTGGGTCTTTTGTGTCTGCTGGGTCTTCACCACGTTTTCGAGTACTTCGAGTGTATGATAGAAATTATTCTTGTGTGCCCGTCCGTTCTTCTGCTCAACGATGTCGAGGGCGGAGAGTTCGGGCAGGATGATGTTCAGCAGACCGGAGCGCTGCAGGTCGACGAAGCCCTTGCTGGGGTGGGGCGACATGATAATCTTGTTCAGCTCCACCTCTATGCGCTCGCCGCTGACAATCTTGATGCGGTCGGCCATGCGCTCCAGGGCCTCGAAGGTCTCGTCCTCTATCTGGAAGTTCAGCTGTGTGGCGAAGCGTATGCAGCGCATCATGCGCAGTGGGTCGTCGCTGAAGGTGATGCCCGGTTCCAGAGGCGTGGCGATGATGCCGTCCTCGAGGTCGGCCAGTCCGTTGAACGGGTCGACGAGTTCGCCGAAGCGGTTCTTGTTCAGGCAGATTGCCATGGCGTTGATGGTGAAGTCGCGGCGGTTCTGGTCGTCCTCCAACGAACCGTCCTCAACGATGGGCTTGCGTGAGTCGTGGCTGTAGCTCTCCTTGCGGGCGCCGACGAATTCGACCTCGAGCCCACCCCCCGTTTTTACTTGCGCCGTTCCGAAATTCTTGAATACCGACAGGTGGGCGCGGCGGCCGAGCATACGCTTCAGTTCTTTAGCCACCTCAATGCCGCTACCCACGACAACGACGTCGATGTCGTTCGAGGGACGTTCGAGGAAAATGTCACGGACATAGCCGCCGACGACATAGCACTCTACGCCCTTTCGGTCGGCAGCCTCGCTGATCTGATGGAATATCGGCTGGTCGAGTATCTCCGCCAGCTCTTCATCTGAATATAGTTTCATGATTTTGCTTTTCTGCCTGCAAAGGTACACATTATATATGAAAGTTCAAAACTTTCGTCGATTTTTCTCCGTTTGCGGCCCTATCGTCATGCTCGTTTCTGGCTCATTACCCCTTTAGGGTCGATGTAGCCAGACAAGGAATGTCACCACCGCCACAGGTAGCGGCGGCACTGACTGGACGATTCCCACCACGGCCACAGTGGGCTCGACGTCCTGCCGATGCGCGTCTACATCGAGGCCAGCGGAGCGGCACCCGCCCGACTCTTCTCGACAGTCATCACTTTTTACGCGCCAAGCGCACGCTATTACGAAAATAATTCGTACTGTACGGCTTATTGCCCCTTCTTGCGTCCCTTCGGTAGCGACCAAAGGTCGAGCGCGGGGCGTTGTCAACCGCAACAGCACGAAATGGCTTATATCAGAGAACGGGGTCGGAGAAGAGGAAACCTTCTGCCGACTCCGTTGTTACGTTGATGAGCCTGATGGGCTTACTTCACCATCACCTTCTTGCCATTGAGGATGTAGAGACCCTTGGCTGTGGGACGCTCAATTTTCTGACCACGCAGGTTGTATCGGCTGTCGCTGTCGGCAGTCTGAGTATCGACCTGACTGATGGCTGTCGTCTCGCTGTCGAAGCTCATGGTACGGGCACCGGCATAGCCCTGCTGGATCTTGATATGGCCGAAGACCACCTCTACCCAGGTGCCTGCTCCGCCCCACTGGTCGGCACAGGGCGTCCAGCGGAAACGGTAGTTGCCCGTCTGGGCGGCGTTGAAGTTCACGACGCCGTAGTTGCTGCCGTAGGTCGAGGCATTGAGATTCTTGTTGACGTTCTTCGTCAGCTGTATGATCTGGCTGCCTACGCACTGGTTGTTCTGGTTGAAGACCTCGCACTTGATGTATGGAGTGCCAGCCCAGGCCACGGCGTTGTAGCTCAGGTTATACTGTCCGGCCTTCAGCGTCATGGCGTAGCCGTTGGTGCTGCCGTATTCGGCATAGCCAGCCTTCGAGGCGTCGCTCTGACGGATGTAGAGACCCGTAGCCACCTCGCCGCCACCGGCAAACTGGAAGATACGCGGACCGCTGGCAGCCTCACCGGCCTGCTTCACCTGGTCGGCATCGACAATCTTCCAGCCGGCAGGCACCTCGTTCTGCTTGCGGAAAGCCAGCGGGTTGCCCTTGTAGTAGAGGCTGATGTTGCCTACGAGCACCTCCTGCCAGGCACCGCCATTGCCGTTCTCGTCGGCCACGGGGGTGAAGCGGACACGGTAGTTGCCCTTGATCATCGAGTAGAAGCTCATGCCGACAACCGTCGTGTTCTGCAGCTTAGTGGCGGTGTTGCCGTTGGCGTTGCCATTGGCCTTGACGATGCGTGAGGCCAGTACGCTGCCTGCGGGGTCGAAGACCTCAATCTTCAGATAGGGACTGGCTTTCCAGGCGGCCACGTTGCAGGCCAGGACATACTCACCGTAGACCAGTGACAAGGCGTAGCCGCTCTTGCCGCCGTACTCGATGTAGCCGGCACGGTCGGCGCTGATCTCGCGGCAGTAGAAGGCCGACGACATGTCGCCGCCACCGGTGAGACGCATGATGCGCGGACCACGGCTGACATTGCCGGGCTGCACCTCGCCGCCATTGTCGCAGACCGTCCATCCCTGGGGGATGAAGTCGCTGCCGTCGCCCCATGAGGGAATCAGGTTGTCGCCCTGCGTGGTGTTGGCAGTCGTGTTGCCGCTGTTGTTGTTGCTGCTACTGTTGCCGCTGTTATTGTTGTTATTGTTATTGTTGCTGTTGCTGTTGCCGCTCTGGTGGGCATAGTCTTTCAGCGAGTACTCATAGTACCAGTAGAAGCAGGCCTTGGCGCAGCACTCCGTGTTTTCGTCGAAGGCGGCCTTGATGGTGCCGTTCTGCAGGAAGGCGTCTACATCGAGGTAGTCGTCGATGCTGGTCAGCGTCATCGAGATGTTACCATAGTAGTCCATGACGGACTTCCAGGCATTACCCCACTTGCTGGTAGAGGCGGTGCCCCAGGTGCCGTAGTTGCTGGCCACCCACTGACCGAACTCGTTGTACTTGCCTGTGCCGGGCTTCTCGGGACTCCAGTCAATCTCAGACACGAGGATGGGCTTGCTCGTCACCACAGGCACCTGGCTCTTGAAGTTGCGGATGAAGGCCTGGTGGTCGTAGCTCTTGTCGCTGGCGCCGTACCACTCGGGGTAGACGTGTACGGCATAACCGTAGTTAGAGTCGTTGACGGGATATTGTGCATAGTCCTGATACTGGCTCTGATAGCCGGTGCCAGGCACCCAGATGATGCCCGTGAAACCGTTGCGACGGATGATGTCGATGATGGGCTGGAAATAGTCGCGCATAGCGGTGGCCGATGCCTGTCCGTACTGGTTCGTGATGTGTACAGGCTCATTGGCCAGCTCTATAGAGACGATGCCGGCATTGTTCTTTACGTTGCTGTTCTGCGACACGATGTTCCACACCGTCTTCAGGTAGTCCTGATAGTAGTCGCCTACGCGCAGCTCCTTGGGGCAGACGCCCGGCGGGCGCATCACCACGTACATGCCGTGGTTGATAGCCTTCTGGGCGATGGGCCAGTAGAGCATGTCGAGGTACTTCTGCAGACGGGTAGCGCTGAAACGTGAGATGTTGGCCTCGCCGGTCTCTGAGCCTGTCGACTGCTTCGACGGGTCGTTTGTCCAGCCGGGCTCTAAGTGCAGGCGGAAGATGTTGCAGTACGTGCCTTTGGCAGGATTCTGCAGGGCACCGAACACCTTGTCGTAGTAGTTAATACAGGGCTGCACGTTATTATCTGTACAGGTGTAGCCCCAACGGTTGTGGTTGAAGTAGGGACTGGGGGTGTCCATCACACCGTGGAGCACCACCTTGTTGCCGAACTGGTCGTTCAGCTGATTTCCGTTGACGTGGAGCGGCGTCACCACTCCAAACTGCGCCATAGCGCCTAATGGCAACAATGCCAAGGCCAGAAGCGTAAATAGCTTTCTCATCGTTTTTTGGTTTTAATGGTTTTAGGTTTATGATTGATTAGAAATCGGCTGCAAAAGTAGTGTAATACAGACAATTATCCTTTCTCTTTTGTCTCAAATAGTATCGTTTGTGTTCCAAAAGAGCGAAAAATTGAACAGAGACTGTTCCGTTTGACGGATTTGCTTTCCGTGATGGCGGGGAGTGGGATGGTTACAGACCCCACTCCCGCCCCCCTCCCTAAGGGAGGGAAGTGTGACGGAAAAATCGCGCTCGCGCAATAAACTTTGTTAAAATATGCGTGTTATAGTGCTGCGCAACGCTATTTTTTCGTACCTTTGCACTTCGAAAACTAAACAGGGCGCTGTGGGTTTTCGCTGGAAATAGACATCAATAACAATTAAAGTGTAAAATAAAGTATGGAAAAAAGCAAGATTTTAATGTTTGCGGCCTCTGCACTGTTGCTCGTTTCTTGCGGCGGTGGTGGCGGTCGCCCGACGTTCGGTGACAATGAGTTCCCCGTCGTGACGGTGGGTACGAGCAGCGCTTCGTCGCAGGCCACCTATCCCGCCTCTATCAAGGGCGTGCAGGACGTCCAGATTAGTCCGAAGATTGGCGGATTCATTACCCGCATCAACGTGAAGGAAGGTCAGACCGTCAGTGCCGGACAGGTGTTGTTCGAGATTGACAACGCCACCTATCAGGCCCAGGTGCGTCAGGCCCAGGCCTCTGTCAATACGGCGCAGGCCGCCTGCAATACCGCCAAGCTGAGCTACGAGAACTCTCAGAAACTGTTTGAGAATAAGGTGATTGGCGACTTCGAGCTGAAGTCGGCCACTAACCAGTATGAGCAGGCCAAGGCCGGACTGGCCCAGGCTCAGGCCGCCCTGGCTTCGGCCAAGGAGCAGCTGAGCTTCTGCTTCGTAAAGAGTCCTGCCTCCGGTGTGGTGGGCACGCTGCCCTTCAAGGTGGGTGCCCTGGTGGGTGCCCAGAACGTGCTGACCACGGTGTCGAACAACTCGTCGATGGAAGTTTATTTCTCGATGACCGAGAAAGACGCCCTGGAGATGTCGAAGAGCGGCGACGGTCTGTCGCAGCTGCCTGCCGTGCAGCTGCAGTTGGCCGACGGCACCATCTACGGCCACGAGGGTAAGGTGACGAAGATGAGCGGTGTCATCGACCCGGCTACGGGTACGGTGCAGCTGATTGCCGTGTTCCCCAACGCCGAGAAGCTGCTGAAGAGCGGCGGCTCCGGAGCCATCGTCATTCCCCACGACAACAATTCGGCCATCGTCATCCCCCAGTCGTGCGTGTCGGAAGTGCAGGACAAGAAGTTTGTCTACACCCTGGGCAAGGACAACAAGGTGGCGTACACCGAGATTAAGGTGGCTCCGCAGAACGACGGTAACAACTACGTCGTGACCGAGGGTCTGAAGGTTGGCGACAAATACGTCTCCAACGGCATCACGAAGCTGAGCGACGGCATGGTCATCGTTCCCATCACCCAAGAGCGCTATAACCAGAAGATCAAGGAGCAGGTGAAGGAGATGAGTGCCGGCGACATTGTGGGAGCGATGAAGAAATAAATCGATGAATCGGCTTATCGGCTTATCGGTTAATCGGAAAATCGGTTAATCGGTTAATCGTTAAATCGGATAATTGCTAAATCGGAAAATCGTTAAATCGGAAATTAACATGACTTTTACAACCTTTATCAAACGACCGGTGCTCTCGACGGTGATCTCCATCCTGATAGTCCTGCTGGGCTTCATCGGGCTGGTGTCGCTGCCTATCGAGCAGTACCCCAATATAGCACCTCCTACCGTTGCCGTATGGACCAGTTACCCGGGTGCTGACGCCGAGACGGTGAAGAACTCCGTCATCACGCCGCTGGAAGAAAGCATCAACGGTGTGGAAGGCATGGACTACATCACGTCGACCGCCTCGACCGGTTCGGCACAGCTCTCGGTGCTGTTCCGCCAGGGCATGAACCCCGATATGTGTGCCGTCAACGTGCAGAACCGCGTGTCGCAGGCCCAGGCCCTGCTGCCTGCCGAGGTGACGCGTATCGGTGTGACGGTGACGAAGCGCCAGACGTCGCAGGTGCTGATGTTCACGCTGACCTCTGACGGTCGCTACGACGACGAGTTCCTGACGAACTACAACAACATCAATATCATCCCGGCCATCAAGCGTATTCAGGGTGTTGGTGACGTGCAGTCGCCGGGTCTGAAGACCTACTCGATGCGTATCTGGCTGAAGCCCGACGTGATGAAGCAGTACAACCTGATGCCTTCGGACATTAGCGGTGTGCTGGCCGAACAGAACATCGAGGCTGCGCCGGGCTCGTTCGGACAGGAGAGCGACGTGCAGTACGAGTACGCCATGCGCTACACCGGTCGTCTGAAGACTGCCGAGGAGTTTGGCAACATCATCATCTCAAGCGACGCCAACGGCCAGACGCTGAAGCTGAAGGACGTGGCACGCATCGAACTGGGTGGACAGCAGTACTCGGTGTCGATGAAGAACAACAACATCCCGTCGGTTATGGGCATGGTGCAGCAGATTGCCGGCTCGAACGCCAACGAGATAGCCAAGAACGTGAAGGCTGAGCTTGAAGCCCAGCAGAAGCTGATGCCGCCGGGCATGTTCTACAAGATTAACTACGACGTCACGGAGTTCCTCTACGCCTCTATCGAGGAAGTGGTGTTCACGCTGGTGTTCACGCTGATACTGGTGTTCATCGTGATTTACATCTTCCTGCAGGACTGGCGCTCGACGCTCATCCCGCTGATTGCCGTGCCGGTGTCGCTGGTGGGTACGTTCTTCTTCCTGAGCGTCTTCGGCTTCTCCATCAACCTGCTGACGCTGTCGGCACTGCTGCTGGCCATCGCCATCGTGGTGGACGACGCCATCGTGGTGGTAGAGGCCGTCCACGCCAAGCTCGACCAGGGGTACAAGTCGACGCTGACGGCCTCTATCGATGCCATGAATGAGATTTCGGGTGCTATCATCTCTATCACGCTGGTGATGGCCTCGGTGTTCATCCCCGTGTCGTTCATCGGCGGCACCTCCGGCTCGTTCTACCGTGAGTTCGGTGTGACGATGGCTGGCAGCATCTTCATCTCGGCCCTGAACGCCCTGACGCTGTCGCCCGCCCTGTGTGCCATCTTCCTGAAACCCCACGACAAGGACGGCCATGCTAAGAAGATGTCGGTGATAGACCGCTTCCATGCCTCGTTCAACACCGCCTTCAATACGACCACTAATAAATATAAAGGTATAGTGGAGAAACTGGTGAAGAAGCCGCTGGCCATTGGTCTTGCCGTCATCATCGGCATCGTTGTGCTGGTGATGACCATGGCTACCGCCAAGACGGGTCTGGTACCCGACGAGGATACCGGCACCATCTTCTGTACCATCTCCATGCCGCCGGCCACATCGGTGGAGCGCACCAAGCGCGTCATCAGTCAGGTGGACAGCATCCTGGCTGCCGACCCGGCCATCCAGAGCCGTGAGCAGATTCAGGGTTACAACTTCATTGCCGGTTCCGGTTCCGACCAGGCTACGTTCATCATCAAGCTGAAGCCGTTTGCCGAGCGCCAGAAGGGATTCTTCTGGAAACTCAGCGGTCTGTGGCAGGGCGATGGCATCTACCGCTTCTTCCTCAATCCCTACGAGTCGAATGGCGTGTTGGCCCAGATCTATATCAAGACGGCCCATATCAAGGATGCCCAGATCCTGGCCTTCGCACCGCCTATGATTCCCGGTTTCTCGGCCAACTCCGGTGTGTCCATCGTGATGCAGGACCGTACCGGCGGTTCGCTTGACAAGTTCTTCGGCGTCGTCAAGGACTACCTGGCCGAACTCAACAAGCGGCCTGAGTTCCAGACGGCACAGACCTCGTATAACCCCAACTACCCGCAGTATATGCTGCATGTCGATGTGGCCAAGTGTAAGCAGGCAGGCATCTCGCCCAATACGGTGCTCACCACGCTGCAGGGTTACTACGGCGGTCTCTACGCCTCGAACTTCAACGCCTACGGTAAGCTCTACCGCGTCATGATACAAGGTTCGCCCGAGACACGTATGACGCCCGAGTCGCTCAACAGCGTGTATGTGCGTACCCCCGGCGGCATGTCGCCCGCCAAGGAGTTCTGCCGTCTGGAGCGCGTCTACGGTCCGTCGAACATCAACCGCTTCAACCTGTTCACCTCTATCAACGTGACGGCAACGGTGGCTACCGGCTATTCTACCGGTGAGGCCATCAAGGCCGCCCAGGAGGTGGCTGCCGACGTGCTGCCCACAGGCTATACCTACGAGTATTCGGGTCTGACGCGTGAGGAGGCCAAGGCCTCGAACACCACGGCAGTCATCTTCGTGCTCTGCTTCATCTTCATCTACCTCATCCTCTCGGCACAGTATGAGTCCTACCTCTTGCCGCTGTCGGTGGTGCTCTCGGTGCCCTTCGGACTGGCCGGCTGCTTCCTGTTCACGATGCTCTTCGGTCACTCCAACGACATCTATATGCAGATTTCGCTCATCATGCTGATTGGTCTGCTGGCAAAGAACGCCATCCTGATTGTGCAGTTCGCCCTGGAGCGCCGCCAGCTCGGTGTGGCCATCTCGTGGTCGGCCGTCCTCGGTTCGGCAGCCCGTCTGCGTCCTATCCTCATGACGTCGCTGGCCATGGTCATCGGTCTGCTGCCGATGATGTTCGCATCGGGTGTAGGCAAGAACGGTAACCAGACCTTAGGTGCTGCCGCCGTCGGCGGTATGCTCATCGGTACCCTCTGCCAGCTCTTTGTCGTGCCGACGCTGTTCGTCATCTTCCAGAGTCTGCAGGAGAAGCTGCGTCCGCTGAAGTTTGAGGAAGAAGAGAACGAGGAAGTGGCCGCCGAACTGGCTCAGTACGCCCATGCCAAGCCCGTGGACTATGAACTGGAGAAGTAAGAGAGCCTACCCAAGCCCTCCCGAAGGGAGGGATGTTCAGATACATAAAAGCTCAATCAAAAAATACGAAGATATATGAAGATAAACATAAAACGAATCCTCAGAGAATTCATAAAGCCCCTCCCTTGGGGAGGGGCTGGGGTGGGCTTGCTCCTGCTCTCTTTGTCCAGCTGCGGCCTCTACAACAAATACGACCGTCCTGAGGTGGTGGCCGACGGCATCGTCCGCGACCCCGTGGCCCAGAACGCTGCCCTGCAGGCTGACGGCGATGAGTCGTTCGGCAACCTGCCCTGGCGCCAGCTGTTCACCGACCCCCAGCTGCAGGCCCTCATCGAGAAGGGACTTGCCAACAACCCCGACCTGCTGAATGCGGCACTGAACGTGCAGATGGTGAACGAGGCCCTGAAGGTGGCCCGTCTGGCCTTCCTGCCCTCTGTCGCCCTGACGCCCCAGGGAACGATCTCCACCTTGCAGACAGACCCCTCGGTGACGACGAAGACGTACCAGATTCCCGTCTCTGCCTCATGGACCGTCGACCTCTTTGGCAACCTGCTGAACGCCAAGCGGTCGGCCCAGATGCAGCTGATGGCCGTCAAGGACTATCAGGTAGCCGCCCAGTGCGGCATTGTCGCCGGCATTGCCAACCTCTACTACACACTGCTGATGCTCGACCGCCAGGTGGAGATCGTCACCGATATGGAACAGTTGACCAAGGAGACGTGGGAGAAGATGAAATTCATGCACGAGAACCGCGTGGGCTACCGCTCGACGGCCGTGCAGAGTGCTGAGGCTGCCTACTACTCCGTCCAGGCACAGAAGGTAGACCTGCAGCGCCAGATACGTGAGTGTGAGAACTCGCTGACGCTGCTGCTGGCCGAACCTGCCCACAGCGTGGCACGCGGAAAGCTCGCCGACCAGTCGCTGCCCTCGCAGTTTGCTACCGGTGTGAGCATCAACCTGCTGAACAACCGTGCCGACGTTCACGCTGCCGAGATGTCGCTGGCCCAGTGCTTCTACGACGTGCAGCAGGCCCGTTCGCGCTTCTATCCCAGCATCACCATCACGGGAACGGGTGCCTTCACCAACAATAACGGCCTCGTCAACCCCGGCAAGATGCTGTGGTCGGCAGTAGGCTCGCTCGTGCAGCCTATCTTCCAGCACGGACAGATTGTCGCCGGACTGAAGGTGGCCCAGTTGAAGTATGAGCAGGCCTATAACACCTGGCAGAACGCCGTGCTGAAGGCAGGCAACGAGGTGTCGAACGCCCTCGTCACCTACAACTCATCGGCTGAGAAGGGCGCCCTCGACGGCAAGCGCGTCGCCGTGCTCCGCCAGAATGTGGAGGACACGAAGAAACTGATGGAGTCGTCGTCGAATACCACCTATCTGGAGGTCATCTCTGCCCAGTCGAACCTGCTCAATGCCGAGATTAGCGAAGTCACCGACCAGTTCAACAAGATGCAGGCGGTAGTCAACCTGTACCAAGCCTTAGGTGGCGGTGCAAAATAAAATTGAATAATTGAAAAATTGAAGAATTGAAGTCCACGTGGCTCGAAACTTCAATTTTTCAATTCTTAAATTCTTAAATTCTAAAGAATATGGCAAGTGAAATATCCCCCAAAGCCGATATATCGCCAAAGGCAAAAATCGGCAACAACTGTAAGATATTCCCCTTCGTGTATATCGAGGACGACGTGGTGATAGGCGACAACTGTATCATCTTCCCCTTCGTCAGCATCTGCGACGGCGCCCGCATCGGGAAGGGAAACAAAATCCATCAAGGCAGCGTCATTGCCGCCCTGCCCCAGGACTTCAACTTCCGTGGTGAGAAGTCGTATGTAGAAATCGGCGACAACAACGTCATCCGTGAGAACGTGGTCATCAACCGCGGCACCCATCGCGACGGCGTCACCCGTATCGGCAACAACAACTTCCTGCTGGAGGGCGCACACGTTAGCCACGACACCGTCGTCGGCAACAACTGCGTCTTAGGCTATGGCGCGAAGATTGCCGGTGACTGCGAGATAGGCAACGGCGTCATCTTCTCGTCGGGTGCTATCCAGAACGCCAATACCCGTGCCGGCGACCTCTCGCTGATCCAGGCAGGTACCGCTTTCTCGCACGACGTGCCGCCCTACATCATTGCTGGCGGTTCGCCTATGGAGTATGGAGGTCCGAACACGACGATGCTCGACTATGCCGGTATTGACAAGAAGGTACAGAAGCACATCGCCAACGCCTATCGTCTGCTGTTCAACGGCAAGACCAGCGTTTACGATGTCATCCTGCAGATTAAGGAGCAGGTGCCTGACAGTCCGGAAATCCAGAATATCGTTAAGTTCCTGGAGAACACGAAACGAGGTATCATGGGTAAATAATCAAGTTTTATAACGACCACGAATTTAACGAATTAAACGAATTTTCTATGCATAGAATTATGAAACGAATTTCACGAATTGGCTGGCGCCGAAGAAAATCGCATGCGATTTTCATTTGTGAAATTCGAAAAAATAAAAAAACAACGCGCAGCTAAAATTCGTGTAATTCGTGTAATTCGTGGTAAAAAAAACTTGCGAAACTCG
>Ga0256407_10012089_pt1 | contig 11805 bp, 9 predicted proteins | sample RumenRJG_04DNA_FD_193489 | JGI IMG/M metagenome (GOLD analysis project Ga0256407, IMG submission 193489) | Bovine rumen microbial communities from Lethbridge, Alberta, Canada - RJG_04 | ecosystem: Host-associated > Mammals > Digestive system > Stomach > Rumen | place: Canada: Alberta | collected... | reverse complement strand
TTTTTTTGTTTTTTTATTTTTTATTATGAATTAAAAAATTGAATAAAAATAAATATATTTATAAATTAAAAATTAAAATTAAAAATACCAAAAATTAAAATAAAAAAATGGGAAATAAATCATCAGAAAAAAAGGAAAAACAAGCATCCCCCCAAACCCAAATCGAAAAACCATCAGACAGTAAAAAAAAAATTAAAAAATAAACTAAAATAAATTAATATAACTTACTTAGTAATAACAAAAAATTCTTTTGAATTCCTGACAATAATCGGTCGAGGTGGTTTTGGTAAAGTATGGAAAATAATAGAAAAAAAAACAAAAAAACAATATGCAATGAAAGAAATGTCAAAAACAAAAATAATAGATAAACATAGTATAAAAAGTGTAAAAAATGAAAGAAATTTACTTGAAAAAATAAACCATCCTTTCATAATAAATATGCATTATTCATTTCAAGATAACGAAAATTTATATTTAATAATGGATTTCTTAAGCGGAGGTGACTTACGTTATCATTTATGTAAAAAAAAAAAATTTACTGAATCAGAAAGTAAATTTTTTATATCATGTATTTTATTATCATTAGAATATATTCATGAAAATAAAATAATCCATCGAGATATAAAACCAGAAAATTTAATATTAGATTCAAAAGGTTATGTTCATTTAACTGATTTTGGTATATCAAAAATACAATCAAATAATAATTCAAAAGAAACAAGTGGTACACCAGGATATATGAGTCCTGAAGTAATGTGTGGTCAAAATCATACTATTGCAGTTGATTATTTTGCTTTAGGTGTTATGACTTATGAATTTATGAAAGGTTATAGACCTTATATAGGAAGAAATAGAAAAGAAATTAAAGAGAAAATTTTAATGAAAGAAATTAATATTAAATATAATAAAGATTTATGTAATGGATGGTCTTATCAAAGTATTGATTTTATTAATAAATTACTTGTTAGAAAAGCTAATTTGAGATTAGGTTTTAATGGGACTAAAGATGTTATGAAACATTCTTGGTTTGATGGATTTAATTGGGATAAGGTTTATTTTAAGGAAGTTATTAGTGAATTTATACCTGGTGGAAATGATAATTTTGATTTTAAATATTGTAATGGTGTTGAAGTTTTAGGTTTGGATACTAGGGAAAGATATGCTGAAATTGTTATTAGTGATATTTATAAAATTTGCTTTAAGGATTATTTATTTTTTGATAGGAAATTATGTGATAAAAATATATTTTATGTTAATTTTCATGAGGAAAGATTTAGGAAAGAAAATTACTTTTTTGAAAAAGAAAGTGATGAGAGTGTTAATAGAGGAAAAAGGATTTATGATGATATTGCTATAGTTAAGGAAAAGGAGAATTTTGAAAATGGAAATTATTATTGTGGGGATAGTAAGAAAAAATGTAATTTTAGTAATTTAATTAATGATGTTAATAGAGATAATTATGTTAATGATTATCAAGAAAATGTTATTGAAGATGATAAAGTTAATATAATTGTAAATAATATTAATAAAGATAATTATATTAATATATTTATTAATGAATTAAATGATAATAAGGAAGATAATATTCAAAATAATGAAAATAATAAAAAAGAAATTGTTAATAATGAAAATATAATTAAAGAAATAATAAATAAAGAATATAATAAAGAAAATATAAATATTGAAATAGAAAATTTCAATTATAGAAAACATAATAGAGTAAAAAGTCAAATAGATAATTACTCAAAATATATAAAAAAATCAAATAAAGGAATTTCAAATATAAGCAATAATTCCGTATTCAATCAAGAACCAAAATTAGAAATCAATAATAAAAAAAAGAAAAAAAGTATTCATATACGTTCAACAAGTGAATTAAGTTTAAATTCAACAAAAGCCTTTTTTGATGCAAATAATTATATAGAAAATCGAAAATTAAAAAGACAAAAAAGTATAATAAATGAAAAAAATATAAATAAAGAAATAACATATCAAAATTTTATATATAATCAAATTCCAAAAGAAAATATTAAAGGAAGTTTTTCTTCTCGTATTTCGAAAATAGGAAATATCTCAATAGGAAAAATCAATAATAATAATAATAAATATTCAATTGGAATTTCTCAAAATTCAACTGGTTTTACATATAGAAATAATAATAAGTAATATATTTTTTATTATATCATTTAATTTAATAAATCTTTTTTTTCTTTTTTAACAAAAAACAAAAATTAAATTTTTTAATTCAAATTTCCCAATTTAAAAAAAAAAAATAAACCAAAGAATCGATAAATTATAATAAAAAAATAATTGATAAAGGATTTATAAAAATAACAATTAATTATGTCTAAATCATATGAAAAAAATACCAATAATAATACAAAAACCGAAACAGAAGAAGGCGAAATAACATTTGAAAACAATAATTCGCCTGAAAAATTAAATGTAATTTATCATTTATTAAACTTTAATTTAATTTTAATTATATCAATCTTAGGAAAACCAATCAAATTTATCTTCTATAAATTCTGAAGAAAGTTCAAGTGACGATGATCAAGATATTCAAAATTTTTTTAATAAAAATGGAGAAAATGAAAAAAATGAGAAAAAAAAAAATAAAAAAAAGAAAAAAGAAAAGGAAGGAGAAAGAGAAAGAGAAAGAAGTAGAGAAAAAGAATTGGATAATAAAAAAAATAATAATAATAATAATATATTTAATGGAAAAAAAATCTTGAATAATAAAAAAGAAATTTGTAGATTTTATGCAAAAGGTTGGTGTAAAAATGGAGATAATTGTAATTATTATCATATTCCAAATCCTTGTAGATATTATATTGCTTTAGGAAAATGCACTAATAAAAATTGCAAGTAAGTTTTTTTTTTATTTATTTTTATAATCATTTTTGAATTTTAGATATTCACATAATGAATTAAATAATGAAGAAATGCAAAAATTTATTCAAGATAATTTTCAATATTTAATTGATATTAGGAATAAAAATAGGAATACTAATATTGATAATTATTTTAATGATTATTTATTTAAGAATAAACTTTGTAATCAAAATATTAATTTACAAACAAATTTTCCAACTCAAAATTTACTTACTGAAGGATATAAATTTTTATACAATATGAGTTTAAATAATGGAATAGGTTATCATTTTATGAATCAAAATAATTTTGGCAATTTTAATAATCTTAATAATGGTATTATTAACAATAATCTTAATAATAATTTTATTAATACAAATAATATTAATACAATTTATAATCATAATAATAATCATAATATTTCATCAATTAATCAAGAACCAGATCTTAAAAATAACTATAATAATCATTTACTAGTAAAACAAGATCAAGATTTAAAAAAAAATAATAATAATGACAATAATAATAATAATAATAGTAATAATAACATTACTAATACTAATAACAATACAACAAAAATTAATGAATCAATCAAATGAAATATTAAAATTATAAGAAGGATATTCAAAAATAAATTCTTAATAAAATGATAAAGATAAGTAAATAAAAATATAATATATTATTAAATATAAAAATCATTTCTGTGAAATAAAATTACCTTATATAATTATTTTTAAAAAAAATTTAATTAAATAAATTAATCATCATTAAAAAATAAATGGAAAGAAACCCATCAAATAATAATAATGGATTAAAAGATTTAATAAATCCCTTTAATAATATGAATGGATATACTTTCTTATATTTTATATTAATATTACTAATAATATTAATTTACTATATGCAAAAAAAATTAAGAGTTTATTTAAAACATAGAGATAAATTAAAAACAATGGCTGGAGATTATGAAAGAAAAAGAGAAAGTAGAAATGAATTAAAATTTCATTATTTTTGGGCTTTAGATAGAGGGGAAAGAAATAATGCAAATAGTATTGGGAGACAAATACTTCAAATGGATAAAGAATTAAAAGAATTATATGAACAATATCAATTTTATAAGAATAAAGGTTTTTATGAATTAAAAAAAGTATAATTTTTTTGATTAAAATTTAAATATATCATGTATAAAACTTTAATAAAATTATTTTATTTAAAAATGATATTATTTTATTTTTTCACTTTTTAAAAAAATATTTAAAAAAATCAAAATAAAATTCAAAAAAAAATTCATCAATTAAACAATAAATAAATATTTAAAAAATAAAAAATTAAAAAAAAATTTATCTCAATAAATAAAACAAAAAAACGTTTTTTTTAAAAAAAAATTTCAAAAAAATAAACAAAAACTTTATTTAAAAAGAATAATATTTAAAAAACGAAAAAAAAACCTCCAACTCTATCTCTAGGAATTAACTTTAAATCACTACCATGTTTAAGAAAAATATTTCCAGCAGTTTGATTAGGATTAATTCCAATTCCACTATTAGTAATAATAGCACTTGTTTCAGGAGTAACTTTAAATTGTTCTGCTATAAATCTTATTGCTGCATTAAATGGTGCATCTTCTGGTACTTCAATTCTATATTTAATTATAAGTTTTATTTTTTTTTTTACACTTTAAATGGAAGTTTTGGATCTGATGCTAATGTTATTTTAAATTTAACCATATTTTTTTTGTCCATATTTTTTAAATAATAAAAATTGTTTTTTTTTTGTTTTTTTTTTAATTTTTTAATTTTTTTTATTTTTAAAAAATTTTTATTTATATTGATTTAATTATAATAAATTATAATATATTAAATAAAAAAAATTATTTTATAAAATGTTTAAATTAATAAAAGTAATTTCATTTAATTAAAAAATAAAAATATAATGAGTTATTCCATTGATGTCCCTACAAAAAATTATTTAAATTGGCCTGTGAATTCAGGACAATTAAATTCAACAACAGCATTTTTAAATTTCTTATATAATTCTTTAAAATATTCTTCAGGAGATAATGTCGATATGTATACATTATTTCAAATATGTAATATTCCATTAATTGTTGCACAAAAATTAATATCAAATGCATTTAAAAGTAAAAATTCAAATAATGAAGATTTAAAAAATACAATTGATATTATTGATAATAATGAAATTGATTTTCTTTCTTTAAATAATGAAGAATTTATTTCTGGATTTAATACTCTTTATTATGGAAATAATATTGAAAAAACTAAATTAATTGCTAATCTTTGTTCTTTTAATGATAATCTTATTTTTATTAAAGATGTAAAATTACTTTTATCACATTTACATATGAGATTTTTATATGATGATGAAAATGAAAGTTTTTTAAAGAAAATAATTGCTCATTTTTTTGAAGATAAAGAAAAATATACAATAGAAGAATTTATAATTAAATCAATAGAAAAAAATTTTGATATTGTTCATATTTTTCTTACTTTTTTTCAAAAATTTAAATTTTTCAACGATGATCAAATAAAACTTTTCGAATTATCATATTTAAATCATTTAAAAATTTGGAAAAAAGTAAATTTTCAAAGTAATACTCCAAAAAATAACATATATGAAATGAGTAATATTATAAATAATGAATCAATGAGTACTAGTATATTTAATTTATCAATGAAACAAAAAAGTTCTTTTCATTGTGAAAAAATAAATGAATATAATATTAGTAAAGATGCACAAGAATACACAAATTTAATTATGAAATCAAATATTGAATATGAACCTTTTGAAAGTGAAGATAATGAAATGAGAAAAGATATGGAAGAATTTGATAAAGATTTAATTAATCTTATTAGGACTCTTCAAAATAATTTAGTTAAAGTTATTAGTTTAAAGCCTTGTTTTATTGGAAATGATGAAATTGAAAAAATAACTAAAAAAGCCTTAAGTCCTATTAATACTATTAAAAAAAATATTATTACTAATAAAGAAAATCAGTTTACTCAAGTTTATCAAAATTTTTATGTTCAAAGTGAAAGTGATGATGATAATGATAAAGATTATAATTCTAATTTATTAACTATTAATAATACAAATACTTTAAAAAATATTCATTCTAATATTGATACTTTTATTTCAAATTCTTATATTGAAAATACAAAATATGTTGAAATTAAATGTTTTAAACTTGCAAAAACTTTAACAAAGTTTAAAAAAGTAAAATTAATTTTAGCTGATAATATAATATATTATTATTCATATGATACAAAATTAAGTGATATAAGTTCAAGTAAAAATGAATTTAAATTTAAATCAATGATTATAATAAGCCAACTATTTCCAAGTATAATTAATAATCCATTAATACCAAATAATTTATATAATTCAATGGGTTTACCAGATAAAAAAACTCCAATTTATCAATATCAAATTTTTTCAACATTACATAATAAGCAATTGATATATAATTTTTTCTTTAATCAAAAAGAAAATATTGAAACATTAGATCATCATATAAAAGTAATTCAACATTTAAGAGATATATCAAAATATTATAATATGAAATCAAATGAAATAAAAGAAATTGGAAGTGGTCATTTTGGAAAAGTAATATTATGTTCTCATAATATAACAGAAGAAAAATTAGCAATAAAAACAATACATAAACATACAGATGACAAAAATTCAAATTCAAAAAATCAAAAAGTTGATGAAAATATAGAAGAAATAAGAAAAATAGAAAATTTCAAATGTGTACAATGGGAAAAGGATATTTTTACATTTTTATCTCATTTAAACAATGCACCAAATATAATAAAATGTTATGAATACTTTGAAAATTTAAAATATATATTTTATGTAAATGAATATTGTTCAGGTGGAAATTTAAAAAAAATGAAAATACCAAAAAACATAACATCAATAAATCAATTATCAAAGCATTTAATAAGTGGATTATATACATTACATTCATATGGAATAATACATAGAGATATAAAAACTACAAATACAATAATTTGTGAAAGAGAAGATGGGAAAAATGTATTAAAAATAATAGATTTTGGTTTAAGTAAAGTTATGGGAATAAATGAATTTGCTTATGAAGGTTATGGAAGTTTACCTTATAAATCACCTGAACAATTATTAGGAAAAAAATATAGTTTTCCTGTTGATATTTGGGCTTTGGGAATTACTATTTATTGGTTAATTCATAATCATTTTCCAGTTTCTACTGAAAGCAAACATAAAATGAAGAAACTTATTATTAAATATGATTATAAGGAAGATAATAATAAGATTGGGAATGATAATATATTTTTTAATAAATTACTTTCTCATACTCTTGTAAATGATTATAGGAAAAGAGTAACAATTATTGAACTTATGAAATATAAGGAAGTTATTTCTTAATTTTTTTTTTTTTGGTGTTTGAATTATATTTTAAATTAATATTTGTGTATTAATATCAATAATTATTGATTTTTAAAATAATCAAAGTTATTATATGCCATTATATTATTTTAAGAAATTTATATCTCTATTATAGTTTATTATACAACTAATTCAAATAAGTTAAAAATATTATTTTTTTAATTAATAATAATATATTCTAATATTCTATTAATTTTATATTTTTGCATTTCAAATATAAATAAAACATATATATATTTTAATATATAATAACTCATTAAAAAGAAATTTATTGTTATATTTATCATTCACATAATATTATTTTATTTTCAAAGATTAAATATATAAAAATAAATAAACACATTTAAAAAAAAATATTTGAGTGAAGATTAATAAAAAATTGAAAAAAAAAAAAAAATTTATTCATCTTATTATTATTTAAAAATAAGAAAATTTGATTTATAAAATAATTAATCAAGAATAAATATAAAAAACAATCAAAAAATTAAAAAAATAATTATGGGTTGTGTACGTTCTGCAGAAATAATAAAAATAAATGAAAATCATGAAGAAAAAACAGATAATAATGAAAAAAAAAATATAACAAATAGTATAAATAATTCAGATTTAAAAGATGAATATCAAATTCAAAATAATAAAAAAAAAAATGAAGATATTTCAATCTCAAATAAAAATGATTTTAAAAACACAATAAAACAATATGAAAATAAAGTAAATAAAGAAAATAAAAATAATGAAAATATAAAAAATGATAGTATTGAATATAAAGCAGAAATAATTCAAGCTCCTCCAGATGATAATACATTAATAAAAAATAATAAAAAAAATGAGAGTAGAATAACAAATAAAAATAATTTAAATATAATTATTCCACAAATAATAAAAAATAAATTTGATATTTTAGAAGAAACAAATAGAAATCAAATGATAATAAATTATAAAATTAGAAATAAAAAAAATAAAAAAATATATAAATCATTAAAAATAATTAGAAAAAATATAATAAATAAAAGTGGTGATGAAAAAAAAATTTTAACAGAAATTGAAATATTAAAAACATTAAAACATGAAAATATAATTCAAGTAGAAGAATGTATAATAGAAAACAATAATTTTTTTGTAATAGCAGAATATTGTCAATTTGGTTCTTTAGAAGATTATTTAAACAAAAATAAAAAATTGACAGAAACACAAACAAAATATATTATATCACAAATATTAAAAGCAATATTATATTTAAATTCAAAAAACTTTGTTCATACTGATATTAAACCAGAAAATATTTTAATAGAAAAAATAATGAAAAAAAGAGATGAAGAATTATGTGATGTTAAATTATTAGATTTTGGTTCTTCTAGTTCTTTAAAAAATAATCCTTCAAATAATACTCCAATTAAAAATTTACCTTATTATGTTTCACCAGAAATAATTGATAGAAAATATAATGCAAAATGTGATATTTGGTCAATTGGTGTTATTATGTATGAAATGTTATTTGGAGTTAAACTTTTTTTTGGTAATAATTATAATGAAGTTATTAATAATATTAAAAATAAAAATTTAGATTTTGATATTGAAAAATTAAAAAATGAATTTAATATTATTGATTTAAGTGAAGATGCTATTTATTTATTAAAAAATATGCTTTTAAGAGAAATTGAAAGTAGATTTGATGCAAAAAGATGTTTAGAACATCCTTGGTTTGTTTCTTTAAAAGAATTTGATGATTTAGATGAAGATATTAATACAGATTCTAATAAAAAAAATTCTTATGATGGTACTTATAATAATTATAATAATTTATATAATGAAAATAATGATTCTTCTTTTAAATCTAGTCAAATTGATGATGAAAAAAATGTTATTGTTATTAATAATGATAATGAAGTTAATAAAAAGAAAAATAAAGGAGTTACTGGAGTTAATATTAAATTTAAATATGAAAATATTAAAAGTGAAAGAAGTAATAGAACTTATAGTTATAGAAATGAAGATTATAATAAAGAAAAAGAAAAAAAAAATGAATTTGTTAATTTGACTATTAAGTATATTCATTTTTTTTATAGGAAAAAATATTATATTCAAAATGAAAAAGATAATTTAAAAAAAATGTTTGATAAATATAAAAATGAAGAAGATATGATAAATATTCAAGATATTATTTTATGTTTTAATATTTATTGTGGCTATGAAAATAATAATATAAATAATATTTCTTCAAATGAAAAAATAGAAACTAAATTAAAAATATTATATCCAAATCAGGATAATTTAAATTTTGAAAATTTTAAAAATTTTATTTTAAGTGAAAAAGAAAATGATATTGTTAATAAATTAAAAAATAAATATAAAGAATTAGAAAAAACAAAAAGAGATGAAATAAAAGAAATATTTGATAAAATAAATATGAAATCTTCTCTTCAAAGATATTTTGAAGAAATGAAAAATTTAATGTATAAAGATAAATTAAAAGAAATTTATTTATTTAATGATTATTTAAATATAATTGAAAAAGCTGTATGTAATTTAAACTCAGAAGAAGAAATTAATAAAAATAAAATAGAAGAAGAAAAAGAAAAAAAATTAAAAGAAAAAAAATTAGAAGAAAAAAGGAAAAAAGAAATTGAAGAAGAAAAAAAGAAAAAATTAGAAGAAGAAAGAAAAAAAGAAATTGAAGAAGAATATAAAAGAAAAAAAATTGAAGAAGAAGAAAGAAGAAAAGAAGATGAAGAAAAAAAGAAAAAAAGAGAAGAAGAAGAAAAAAAAAGATTATCAAAAAATTTAAATAATGAAATAATAAATAAGAGAAATTCATATTTAAAAAATGGAAAAAATGAATCAAAAAAAAATTCAAATGCATTTAATCCAGAAGAATTTTTGAAATTAGTTGAAAAATAAAAAGATAAAAAAACTTTTAATTCAAATTAAAAATAAAAAAATACAATAAAAATTGTGAAAAAAATAAATGAATATAAATTATTATATGTAAAAAAGTAAATTATTCTTAATTTATTAAACTAATAATATCATATATACATTAATTAAATTTTACAAGAATTCTAATTTTTTTAAATTAATAATATTCTTTTATAAATAAATTTAAATAAATAATTAAAAATATGAATAATCAAAGTAAGAATCTTGCTCATTTCACAAGTCTTTCCAAAAAGCCTTTTTCATCAAATTTAAATTATAAATATCCAACATCATTACCATCACCTAAAGATTCTTCTAATAAAATAATATCCAATTTAAACTCATTTAATAATGGAGAAATAATAATGATAAAAAAAAAATTTTTAAATAAATCAAAAGAAACAGAATCTAAATCTTCATATATAAATTTTGCATCACCATTAAGTCAATATTATAAAAGTAATTTAAAAAAAAAAGAAATAATAAATACAACTAAATTAATTTTAACTTCAAATGATGCATCTAATTCAAATGATAAGATAATGTCATATTTAAATAATGAAAAAATTAAAAATGATTTAATATCAAAAAGTATTAGTGTTAATAAAAATGATAATTTATTTAATAAAGTAAATAAACATAAAACTACTACAAATAGTAGTAAAAATTTATTTGAACAAAGAAAAACTATAGATGGAAAAAAAGAATTTCATTTTATTCATTATCCTAAAAATTCTTCTATGCAACATAGTAATCATAATAATTTAAAAAAATATCATTTTACTTCTAGTCAAAAACAATTTTCTGATAATAATACAATAATAAATTCAAAAAAAAATTTTTTTAGTTCAAATTTTTGTTTATATAATAAAAACTTTTTAGATAAATATATAAAAAATAATGCTTTAAAAAAAAAAAATGCTAATCAAAATAAAAAAACTTTAAATATAAATTCTATTGATTTTTCTTATAATAATAAAACTATTAAAGATAAAAAATTATCAACTACAACAAGACATTCTCCTAGAAAATCAATTGGAAATATTAATTCTTTAAGTTCAAGAATTAATAAAATTTTCTCTCATAAAATTAATAATACACAATCTAATAAAATTTTTACAAAAAAAGTTAAAAGTAATAGTTGTGATAATAATAATAATAAAAATAATTATAATAATAAAAATGAAAAAAATAAAAAATTACTTGTTAATAAATTTAAAAAATTTGATAATTATGAAACTTCAGTTGAGAAAAATATTGAATATAATTTACAAAATATAAATAAAAAAATATCAAAAATTGTTTCTAAAAGTCAAAAAGAAATTAATGAAATTAAGAAAAATATTATTAAACATTTTACAAGTAATAATTCTCCTAATAAAGATAATTATTTTTCTTCAGATGATACAAAGAAAAAAGAATTAAAAAAAAAAGGAAATAGTACAGAAAATAAACTTAATAAAAACAAAATAAATAATTTGAAAAAAACAATAAATGTAAAAAAAGAAAATATAAAAAATAAATCTTCAACAATAAAATCTCAATCTCAAAAAAAGAAAAAAGAAA
>Ga0256407_10012088_pt1 | contig 11806 bp, 10 predicted proteins | sample RumenRJG_04DNA_FD_193489 | JGI IMG/M metagenome (GOLD analysis project Ga0256407, IMG submission 193489) | Bovine rumen microbial communities from Lethbridge, Alberta, Canada - RJG_04 | ecosystem: Host-associated > Mammals > Digestive system > Stomach > Rumen | place: Canada: Alberta... | reverse complement strand
CACGCTCAACACCTGGTTGATGATCTGGTTGCTGGTGAGATTGCCATGAAATCCCTGGCGACCCGTCATGCAGAAGTAGCAGTTCATGCGGCACCCTTTCTGCGACGAGATGCACAGTGTGTGTCGATCATCGTCGGGGATATACACAGCCTCGACCGCCTGTCCATCGCCCACATCAAATAGATACTTGACCGTACCGTCCTCGCTGCGCTGCGCCTCAGCGGGAAAAGTGAGCCCCACGCAGTAGTTCTGGGCCAACTTTTCACGATTAGCCTTGCTGATGTTCAACATCTCGCCGAAAGTGGTGACACGCTTGTCGTAGATCCACTGGCACAATTGCTTGGCGGTGAACAGGGGCATGCCCAGTTCCTTGACCACCTTGTACATGTCCTCGAGGGTCATTCCCGCCAACGGGATGAGTTGGTTGTTCTTTTCCATTGTTATAAATTCTTAATTATCCACTTTCTAAAGTAGCTGTTTGTCTGTAGTTAAGGGAGTTAAGGAGTTCAAGGAGTTAAGACAAATGCTCTTGTTGCTCTAAAATTTCCATTATTATTGCATCAGCCAGCCAGTCTGTACATACTGCAACGACTCTGTGATATCTTAACTCCATTTGACTACGTAACTACTTAACTACTCCAGAAACTTAAGTTAATTATCAATTATTTCTTGACCCTGTCGGGGTGCTGCGCAATGAAGGCCTTCCACGACCCGGCGCCATGACTCTGTACGGGCTTCTGGCTCTCGTAGTAGTGGCACAACGCCGCAGCCAGTGCGTCGGTGGCATCGAGCAGGTCGGGCATCTGGTCGTCGGTCAGGTGCAGTTCGCGCTGCAGCATGGTTGCCACCTGTTCCTTGCTAGCCCCGCCATTGCCGGTGATCGCCATCTTGATCTTGCGCGGCTCATACTCGGCGATGGGCACCTCATGACTGAGTGCCGCCGCCATGGCCACGCCTTGAGCACGTCCCAGTTTGAGCATCGACTGCACGTTCTTGCCGTAGAATGGAGCCTCAATTGCCATCTCATCGGGCAGATACTGGTCTACGAGTGCCTTCACGCGCTCGTAGATGCGGTGCAGACGCATGTAGTGATCCTCCATGCGGTTGAGTTTGATGACCCCCATGACAATGAGACTAGGCTTCCGGGCCTTGATGCCCAGCAGCCCGTAGCCCATGACATTGGTGCCCGGGTCGATGCCTATGATGATTTTATCCCACTGCGTGCCCATATATTCATTGCTTGATGCGTTGGAAGTTCACGTTGAGCCACTGCTTGCGCACGATGTCGTAGCGTGACATCTCGATGCGTGTCACCTGGTCGTTGACAGCACTGCCAATGACCATATATCGCTTGCCATCGATGACAAGCAGATAGGGACGGATGGGCATATAGTCGCGATAGGAGCCTAGATAATAGCGCCGACGCACCACCTCCTCGCCCCACACTTGCTCGATGTTGGTGTAGTAGACCCTTCCTTGCCCGTTGATGGCCACGTCACCGTCGGGCATCGGCAAGAAAGCGTAGTCCTTGCCCGGCACCATCAGGATTGTACCCGTGAAGGCGGTATCGCTGCTGGCAAACTGCATGGGCACAGCATCGGTGAGCAGTGTGCCCTGCTGGTAGCGGTGCAGCATATCGGTCGGCAGGAACTGCACATTGTCCTTACCGTAATAATAAGCATAAAAAGTGCGATAGGCGCAGACAAACTGCGAGTTGTCGTACACATCGGGCAAAACCCATCGGCTACTGACAGGAGCCGACGAAGCCTCGATGACACACTGCGCCGGACCGTCCTTGATGTGCTGATGCACCTGCCTGTCATAGTTGCGGTAGACCGTCATCTTGTGCAACGCCACACCACTTGCCACAGTGGCCACGAGCAGACACAGCATGGTGCCCAACGCCCTCCACATGGCCGGTCGCGACAGCAGCCAGTCGTAGGCAACCTTCAACACGATAGTCATCGACAAGCTCACCATGAACGTATAAGGTCGCTCAATGACCATGCCCAGAGCCAACGCCGCAAGCAGCACACCTGCCATCACGCAAAATCCAGCCTGCGACCTCACGAAACGCCAGCCCTGCTTGTGCCACTGCCAGACGAACAGCGCCATCACAGCCAGTGGCGTGACAAACCGCAGCGACATGTATCCCATGCTGAGCACACGGCGACTCACCATCTGCAACATGCTCAGTGACATGTTGACCGAGTTGCCGCCTTCCAGACGCAAGAGCAACGCCGGTGACATGAGCACCATGCACAGCCCCAGTGCGCAACCCACCATGGCCACAGTCCTGAAAGGCGTCAATTGCTTGCGGTTGAGCGCAAAGAAGATGCCCAAGCCCAACAAGCAGCCCATGGAGGTACTCTCGTTGAACCCTCCTGCGACAAATGCCAGCACGAACACAGCCACAAATTGCCACCATCGCGGCCGTTGCGGCGCAAACTTGAGCCAGCACAGCAGCCAGATGCACAAAGTTGCCGACCACAGGTAGTTGCAGGCACCTGCCATCCACATCAGGGTCTCGCCGGGATAAGGGAACGCCAGCAGCAACAACACCAGGATGATGGCCAGTGGCAACATGGCGCGGCGACGTCCTACAGCCAGAGTGAAGATACCCTCGATGAGCAAGATAAAGACCAGCGTGTTGAGCACATTGAACACAGGCTTACCGACCACACTGGCCATGAGGCGCTCGACGGCATCGGCTAGACGACCGTTGGTGGTCTGGTAGAAGGTGGGCATCGTGCGCACATAGTCGGCCAACGAACGACAGTGGTGCTGCAAGTCGCCGGGCAACATGGCATAGACATACTCATCGCCCTTGAGCGTGGTGAGCACATTCATCAGCATCACGACCACAGCCGCGACAGCGAGCGTGATGTAATACCCCCTATGTTGTCTCAACTGCTGTAACATCGTACAGATGATGTTATTGTAATCAATTACCACCCTCGAGAATCGAGGTAATCTGATTGGCGCTCATGCGCTTGTAGCCGCTAGCGGGCTTGGTTAAGTCGATGGTGAAGTCGCCACTCCATGTGATGTCCTTGAGATCAAGCGCCAGGGTGAAAGCCGTGCCCCCCACGTTGGCCTTGACATCGACATGGTGGGCAATGTTTCCCGCCATAGCCTCAAGTTTGACATCGCTGTAAGTGGCTTTATAGGGTTTCAGGTTTCCCTTGACGGGCGTAACCTCGACGGCGAGGATTTTGTTATTCTCGTCGTAGGTGAAACCATAAGTGAAATCCTTGGGCTGCTGCTTGGGTGCCAGGCGGTAGTTGGTGCCATCGTGAACCAGTGTGCAGTCCTTGCTGTTGTTGCGGCCCATTGTCCCCTGTCCTAACACGAATGACCGACCCAGGAAGATGTCCTGCAGATTGCCCACGGTGACCGGGATGCCATTGGTGATGAGCGACATGGGCTCGGCGATGTAACGCTTGTGATACTTGTCGACCACCAGAACACTATCACTGGTGATGACAATCTTGCCCACCTCGATGCCCAGCATGGGGCGCAACGAGATATAAATGGCTTTGTCGCGAATCATGCGCATCTGCATGCTGCTGGAGAGCGACTTGATGCCTCCCACCTTGACATTGCCGCCAACCTGCATCATGTTCCAGTTGCCTTGAGTGTTGACCAGCATGCTCAGGCGTTGATCGAGTGCCTCCTGCTGGTTCTGGTTGGATGTTATGGTAGTGCCACTATTGGGTGTGACAGTCGTGTCCTTGGTTGTGCGGCAACCGGTGGTGATGGCTGCCAGGAGAGTGAATGCGATGATAATCTTCTTCATGTTGAATACTTGAACCTTTATTTAAAAAAGATGGTGCGATGCTTGACCTTGCGCTGCAACAATTCATTGTCGGGCAAGAGTTTAAGCGCTTTCTCCCACTGCTCGACAGCGGCTTCATGGTCACCTGTCATGAACAGGATGTCGCCATAATGGTCGAGCAGGTCACCATTGGGCGAGTCGTCATTCTCAATGGCGCTCTTGATGTAGACTAGCGCCATCTGGTAATCCTTTTTAGCAAAGTAGACCCATGCATAAGTGTCGAGAAATGTAGCATTCTGCGGCATGTCCTTGACAGCCATGGCAGCCATGCGCTCGGCCTTGTCCAGATCGCGCCCACACAGAGCCAGGAAGTAGGCATAGTTGTTCATGATGCCCGAGTTGATGGGGTTGAGTTGCAGCGACTCCTCATAGAGTTGGAACGCCCGCACCGTGTCGCCCATCTCAAAGTACACATCGCCCATGCCTCCGATCAAGTCGCTGCGCGTGTTGACATCAGCACTGTCGGCCAATTGCAGCGCCTTGGTGTAGGTCTGCAATGACTTGTCATATTGCTTCAACTGGAAGTAGGCGGGAGCGATATACTGATACAAATCGAGGCTGTCGGGGTTGTACTCCAGAGCCTTGTCGCCCGCGGCGATGGCTGCGGGAATATTCTCGTCCATGATGTTGACAATCATCAGTTTGCGCCACATCTGTGCATCAGTGGGCTGCACATCAAGCACATAGCCCAACTGCTCGGCAGCCCGCTTGTAGTCCTTGCGTGCAATGAGATACTCGCTGTAGAGGTCATGAATCTGCGCCTCGTGTGGATGCTGCTCAAGCACGACGTTCATCAGCGTGTCGACACGCCCTGTCGAGTCGTTGGCTGCGATGCGGTCGCGCATGAAGTCGATGAGCACTTGCATCTTGTCCTCGACCTCCAGATTCTCGTTGATCAGTGCCTGCCGGACCTGCTGCTCGTAGGCTGCCGAGTCACCAACCATATTATAATACTGAGCCTTAGCAAGATAAGTGTAGCCATTGTCGGGCTCGGCCTCCTGAGCGCGGTTGAGATAGACCAACGCACTGTCGTTGCGTCCCATCTGAGTGAGCAGAGCACTCATGGTGATGTTGTACATGGCATTCTCGGGTGCTGTGGCCAACAATGAGCGCATCTCGGCAATGGCACCAGCCGAATCGTTGAGTGCCATGTAGGCCGATACCTTGCGCGATGTCAATTGCATCGACTTGCCATGCAGTGCCTCGATAGAGTCGAACGTGGCAATGGCTGCCTTGAAGTCGCCCGTCTGTGCCTGAGCATGAGCCAGTCGCGCCTGCAACTCCAACTTGTTGGGGTTGCGGTCGCTGAGCGTCTTGATGGCTCGCAGCGCCTCCTCGGGCTTGCCCAGCATCATGCAAGCATCGCTGTAGAAGGTGGTCTCGTAGAAGTCGCCCGGAGCAGCCTCAAAGTGACGACTCATCAATTCCAGGCCCCGCTCGGCACGCTGCTTGGTCATGTTCTCCATCGTGAGCAGGCAGTAGCCCAAATAGAACGACACAGCAGTATTGGTCGAGTCGATGTCGTGCGCCTGCTTGAGCAGGTCGTAGTAGGCATCAAGGCGGTCATGCGACTTGTGATTCTGAGCCTCCAGAAAGATGTACTCTGCTTTGCGCCGATCCTGTTCGGTGACGTGCGGCTTGTCGCTACCAGCAAGGGCCAGAGGCCCCGCCACCAGCAGCACCAACAACGTCAGGACTATGTATCTTGCAGTCTTCATTACTTCATCGGATTGTGAATTGAGAATTGAAGAACATTCTTAACTATGAATTCTTAATTTTGAATTACTTGGTGCCCGTGTGTCCGAACCCGCCAGCACCGCGCTCGGTGTCGTCAAGTTCCTCAACAGGCAGCCACTGCACAGTCTCGTGACGAGCAACGACCATCTGACAGATGCGCTCACCATCCTCGATGGTCTGTGGCTCATTGCTCAGGTTGGCAATGATCACACAGACCTCGCCACGATAGTCAGCATCGATGGTGCCCGGCGTGTTGAGCACAGTGAGACCGCGCTTGAGCGCCAAACCGCTGCGTGGGCGAATCTGGCACTCATAGCCCTGTGGCAGAGCGATGTAGATGCCCGTGTGCAGCATCGCTCGCTCCAAGGGCTGCAAGGTGACAGGCTGGTCGAGCCAAGCACGCAAGTCCATGCCGGCGCTTTGCTCGGTGCTATAGGCGGGCAGCGCATGCGGCCCCCGATTCACTATCTTGACTTCGATATTTTCCATTTGTTTTGCTATTGAACTTGCAAAGTTACTGCAAAAAGCCCAATCCCCCACCCTCTAAATCGCTAAAAAAACAAAACAAGTGTAATTATCAAAAGTTGATAATCATTTTTTGATAATTCTGAGAAAAGTAGTACTTTTGCGAAAAAGATTACACATGATGTCAATGAACTGGGATAAACTGATATGCGACAAGCGACTGGGGCTTGAAGACCATCACGACACCAAGGGTGGCGTGCGCAGTGACTTTGAGCGCGACTATGACCGACTGGTGTTCTCATCACCCTTCCGCCGCTTGCAGAACAAGACTCAAGTGTTTCCGTTGCCGGGCAGCATATTCGTCCACAACCGACTGACCCACAGCCTAGAGGTGTCGAGTGTGGGCAAGTCACTCGCACGCGAGATTGCCATACGCTTAATGCCACGCTACAGCAATGAGCCGTGGGTCGACAAGTTGCGTGACATCGGCGAGATTGTCGCCGCTGCATGCTTGGCTCACGACCTGGGCAACCCACCATTCGGGCACTCGGGCGAGAAGACCATTGGGGCCTACTTCAGCGAAGGAGCCGGCCTGGCACTGAAAGACAAGTTCACCACGAGCCAATGGAATGACTTGATACACTTTGAAGGCAACGCCAACTCGCTGCGCACACTGGTACACCAGTTTAAAGGTCGCCGGCCTGGCGGATTCGCCATGACCTACTCGACACTGGCCTCGATAGTCAAATATCCGTTCTCGTCATCACAGGCGGGACCGAAGGGCAAATTTGGCTTTTTCACGAGCGAGAAAGAAGTCTTTGAGCGCATCGCTACCGAACTGGGGATGACCCAACTGGGCCCCGAGCGATACGCACGTCACCCACTGGTATATCTGGTCGAAGCCGCCGATGACATCTGCTACCAAGTGATGGACATTGAAGATGGGCATAAACTCAAGATCATCAGCACCGAAGAGACGCTTGAGTTGTTACTCGCCTTCTTCGATGACGAGCGGCAAGCGCACATGCGCGAGGTGATGACCCATGTAGCCGATCCCAACGAACAAGTGGGCTACTTGAGGTCGTGTACGGTGGGTCTGTTGGTACAAGAATGCGCCCAGACCTTTGTCGACCACGAGGCCGAAATCATGGCTGGCACGTTCCAGGGGTCGCTCATCGACCATGTGCCGCTCAGGGCAGCCGAGGGCTACCAACGCTGTAGCAAGTTGGCCTATGAGAAGCTGTATCGTGCGGGCTATGTGGTAGATGTCGATCTGGCCGGTAACCGCATCATCAATCTGCTGCTCGAGAAACTCATTGAGGCCGTGTTGCACCCCGAGCGTAACTACTCGCAATTGCTGCTCAACAAGTTCCCGCAGCAATATGACGTGCACGCCCCCACGCTGTTTGAGAAGATTCAGGCTGTGCTCGACCACATCAGCGCCATGACCGATGTCTACGCCCTGAACCTCTACCGCCAACTTGATGGCATCGCCCTGCCCACCGTCTAAGGACAGAGAGACAAGCTTGCTTGACTATACTGAACAGCAGCCGGAATTGCGCAATAGCGAACCGCATCGTCCACAAGAAGCAGCAGATCCTCGACTTCCTCACCGGCGTTGAGAACGCAGGCAAGGCGTGGTTCTCCACATTCTATGAGGAGCACTACAGGCGAGGTGCCGCACGAGGTCGTCATCAACAAGATTGTCTCCAACACCGAAGAGGGCGGCGACTAGTCAACTGACATTCAGGAGGCCGTGAACATGGTATGCTTCACCATGTGCGTACACTCGAACCTTGTAGGTTCAGTGCCCGGCAAGACGCAGAACAACAACAGCGGCCCGGACAAGCGCGGGCTATACACCATCGCCCGGGCCCTCCAAAAGCAGTATCACGACCAGCTTTTTTACCGTCCATCAAATGATCATCCGCTTCAATGGCTGACAGGGCATCAAAGTCGATGTGTCGTTCATACAACTCACGACACTCGACGAGCACTGCGACGCTTGTGAAGTGACCTTGCAGGTCACTGATGAGTGATGAGAGATTAGAGAAAAAGACTATTGATATGGTTCATTAAGGGGAGTGTGCGGTGTTTAGTCGCACGCTCCCTTTTTTACCCTTGGGTAAAATTTCCACAAGTCGGCTGAAAAATGGCTCTGCAAAAAATAAGCCGCTAAAAAGTAGCGACTTAATAAGTTTAGTCCATATTACGCTCATCAAGGACAACTTCAGAGAATTTATATAACGACGGAATGTCGTTGTAATTTATTCTGAATTTGGTTCCATGATTATGTCCTGTTCTCGCGTCAAAATCCACGTAAATCTTGCCCAGCCTAATAGCATCTATAAATCGGTCTTGGTCAAATTGCGACAGTTTAAGGACATAATTGTACAGAAAAAACACTTTCCTTTTGCGCCCCTCCATTTCAATTTTTTGATCTGCTCTTACATAAAAACAATTTGTAAGTTTAGTTCCAGCTTTATGGAATATATCATCAAAGCCCCAATAAGGAGCGACATCAAAGTCGTTGAGATTGCCAACACGCGCTTTTACACAATTTAGCCATTCCTTGTGTCGCTCTGCTGTCATAGAGCTATCAAACATAATTTCAACTCTCCTTTGAGCATCGTTGACATTGACTTTAAAACCTCTATCGGAAAAGTTACGCGCATTCAAAGTGGCTCTAAAAGATTTTTCATCAATTGGGTATCTTAATCCAGCTTCACTGTGAGCCCAACCATATTTTAACAACAATATGTTTGGTACAACACTTAAAGCACGTGGTGACGGCTCCATGTGGAACATCGTTAAAAGTGATGTTGTTTCAGCGCGCTGTGCCTTAAGTTCCCACTCTGCTGCATTAGGAATCGGCAAATTATTCTCAGGAATCCCTAAAAGGTCCTCCAAAATATTACCTACTGCGCCATCATTATTTCCACGATAATTTAGGATCCAACCTTGAGCATAAATCTCTTTAAATTTTTCGATTAGTTCTTCTTTAGATATCGAGTGTAAGACAGTTCCCATCTTGTACTTCTGTTTTATTGCGTTTAGATTTCTTTTTTGTTTGTGATAATTCTGAGAAAAGATTTAGTACATGGAATTTTGCAACTTCAGGATTTATCTTATTACGTTCAAGGCGTTCTAACGCAGAAGCACAATACTTTGGAGATTTTTCAATACCAATAAAATTTCTCCCAAGACCTGCCGCAACAACTGCTGTTGTACCTGAACCCATAAATGGATCAAGAATCAGATTTGCATTAGTAGAAGATATTATTCGATCTATTAACTCAACAGGGAATGGAGCTGGATGGTCATTTCGTTGCTCTTGCATAATTTCCCAAACATCTCCAAACCTGTTAGCACCTTTTGCCAATTTAAAATCTTTTTTGGCTATTAGATAAATAACCTCATAAGTTGGCAAAAAGTATCCACTATTGAAATTAATGCCTCCTTTACGTTTCCAAATAATGATTTGGCGTAATGGCACGTCATAAACAATATCTCGGCGATCTTGAATAAGGCCGGCCTGAACGCGCCATTTGTGATTATAAAAGATAGCACCATCATCTTTTATGACTCTAACAAGTTCTAATAAAACTTTGTGCTGCCATTTTGCATATTCCTCCGTTGGCATACAATCATCATAAGTATCATAGCCATCAATTAAGGCTGCATTGGCCCATTTACCACCTCTACCGTCTTTCATTCCATTACCAGTTGAGTTTTTGAGATTATAAGGTGGAGACGTTACAACAAGGTCAATACTTTTATCCGGAAGTTTTTTTAGAACATCCATGCAATCAGCATTAACTATTTGATTTATATATTGTTCAATCATATCTTTTATAAACTAAGCCTACAAAGTTACAAAAAATATTTATTTCTCATTAAATATTGAACGATGAAATAAATGTAAAATTTTATCGATTAATCCTTCTTGCACAATTTCGAATTTATTGGGGCGTTTTAGTTTTTGGAGGATTGGGAGTGTGGGGTAACTTGGCCGTGAGTTTTTTAATCACGACAAACTTATTTTTTATGTTTACGAGTAAGAAAGATTTGGTTAAGCAGGTGAATTAGGCATTGTGTGCTCGTGAGCCGATTGGTTTTCGGGCGGTGAGTGACGTGAGAGCAAAATGGAAACCTGCGGCATGTGAGGTGCGTTTTGATGGGTCAAGATGCGCAATTTGAGGACTTGCTGGACTTTTGGGTTCTATAATGAGTAAAACGTAAAAAACATGACCACTGCGAATGGTGCGAGGCCTGCAGCCAAAAATCGATAATTCGATAATTCGTGACAACCACAAATGGCGCTGAGTCTTGTGACCTTGCGACCTTGCGACCTTGTTTTTGCATTTTGTACAAACACCATTGAAAAAAAACGCAGAGTTCGATGGGTGGAGATTGAAAAGTATTTTGTACTTTTGTACTTTGATTTGAAAACTGCTTAACTTATAAGATGAAAGATATCAAACGCATCGTGCTCACCGGCGGCCCCTGTGCCGGCAAAACAACGGCTCTGGCCAAGATTGTGGAACACTTCTCAAACCTCGGCTATCAGGTGTTCACCTTGCCCGAGGTGCCCACCATGTTCACCGCAGCAGGCATGAACTACCTGACCAAGAACAAGGGCTACTTCTATGAAGGAGAGAAGGCTACACTGGAGATCCAGTTGGCTCTGGAAGACAAGTTCACCCGCATGGCGCAGGAGTGCGAAGGCAACTGCATCATCGTGTGCGACCGCGGCACGATGGACATCTCGGCCTACATGGCTCCTGAAATGTGGGATACGCTGACTCGCGCGGTGGGTACGTCGAGTGCCGAGTTGCGCGAGCGATATGATGCTGTGCTCCACCTGGTGTCGGCCGCCGATGGTGCCGAGCAATACTACACCACAGCCAACAATGCCCAGCGCTTGGAGCAGATGAACGAAGAGGGCCTGCGCATCGCGCGCTCGCTGGACAAGAAGGTAATCAAGGCGTGGACGGGGCATCCCCACCTGAGCGTGATCAACAACCATGATGACTTCGACGCCAAGATGAAGCGCGTCATCCAGGAAATCAGCAGTGTGCTGGGTCTGCCCAAGCCCATCGAGACCGAGCGGAAATATATCGTCAAACTCACCGGTGATGTGCCTGCCGACTGCATTGAGAACGACATTGTGCAGACCTACCTGAACTCGTCGGATCCCAACTCGCAAGTGCGGCTGCGCAAGCGCGGCTGGGACGGCAAATACCTGTATGTGCACACAACCAAGAAGAAAATCTCGGACAAGGAAGAACTGGTCACCGAGCGACAGATCAACAACAGCCTGTATGAAATGATGCTCACGCTGGCCGATCCCAACCGCCGCACCATCTGCAAGCACCGACTAAACTTCATCTGGCAAGGGCAGTTCTTTGAGATCGACACTTACAAGAACGAACTCGAAGGCCTTGTCATTCTTGAGGCAAAAGGTGTGGACGAAGGCGAGCCCATCAAATTCCCGCCATTCATCGAAGTCATCGAGGACATCACGGGCAACGTCAACTACTACAACCACAACCTGGCTCGCAAGTTTGACTGAGAGGTTGATACTTAATTAAGAATTAAGAATTAAGAATTAAGAATTAAGAGAGCCGCTCGCCATCTGAAGTGACCCCAAAAAGTTGGACGGGTTAAATATTATTGTCTAAGAGAAAGAGTTCGGTATTGCACCGGGCTCTTTCCTTTTAACCTGGATTTAATTCTTTTATTGTTATAGTAGTCTATATATTC
>Ga0256407_10012087_pt1 | contig 11807 bp, 6 predicted proteins | sample RumenRJG_04DNA_FD_193489 | JGI IMG/M metagenome (GOLD analysis project Ga0256407, IMG submission 193489) | Bovine rumen microbial communities from Lethbridge, Alberta, Canada - RJG_04 | ecosystem: Host-associated > Mammals > Digestive system > Stomach > Rumen | place: Canada: Alberta | collected... | reverse complement strand
AGACAGCAGTATTATATTTTTTTAACCATATATCAGGGTGACCGGGAACATTATTTACGTTATTTCGATAACGGTATCCTAATGAAAAAAGTTTCTTCCTCAGCCATATTTCTGGCTTCGTATTTCGGCTTCGTATTTTTGCCATGTTTTGGCTGCGTTCTTCCGGAGTTTTAATATCTGCCATTTTGTTTCCTTTCGAAAATTATCTTTGGCTCGCACCGGATAATTTGGAAGAGTCAGATAATCCCTTCTATTTCTTTAACATACTCCACGAATTTTCCTATCGTCCAGATGCGGTTCTGACGATCTTTTGGATATGCTTTAATAAAGGGTTTAGGGACGACTAGAATCACTTTTTCGGTTTGCATTTCGTCCATCTGTGCGGAAGAAATTCCCTGCTGCATGGTACATAGATATTTGTATTCATCTCTGAGACGGTTAGCTTCGTTCAAGATCTGACGCCAGCGATCTTTGCAGGTGGTTTTAGCTGCTAAAGTACAAAGTTTATTAACTGCAAAGGTTAAATCATGATATGCATTTTCAGAGGGAAAAAGAAAATCAGGTTTCTTGTTACCTTCAGTTACAGCTTGGGCAGTATATTTGATTTTGTTTTCTTCAAATATAGCGGAGAGATGGTGCTCAAGACTTTTGCCTGCTCGACTTTTTCGGCGGTTTAAGACTTGATTTGCCAGGACGATAAACTCGTCTACAGATTTGAATCCCCGTGCGACCATATCACCGTATCTTGCATGTTCCAGCGCCCGAAAGAGACGATATTCTTCTTCTGTCCAGCGAAGAAGAACGTTGTCAGGATCTGAAACTGCCAGCCTCCGATTAAGGTAGACTTCATACTGAATCATACGAGCAGCGGAAGACATTTCAAACGATGTAGGGAAATCCACCTGTAAACCATTAATGAACCGATCTATGGCCATCTTTTCACGTATCTCCGGATTAACTCTGTTAATTTCCACAGGTCGGTTGGTTTCTGCAGGGGTGAGGCCAAAAGCATCCAGATACTCTTGGATATCCTCATCGGTGTTGAAGATAAAGCCGAGATAATCTTCAGCAGTTTTTTTTACCAGAACAAATAAGGCCCCGGTAAATTCTGGCCGGAGAGGCGATTTCCCACGACCAAAACCTGTAATCCTGAGCTCGGTTTTGCTTGTATACCAGGTGAATGTACAGGAAGTAGTATAATCATCCTGCCATTTAATCTGCCCTGTTTTTTTTAAAATGTGGTGATCTTCTCGTTCTTTGTCTGTAAATAGCATAGTCCTGGCAGACATGGAGATCAATATTCCGTACTGATGTCCGCCGGTTTCACCGCTGTCGTTGGCTGAAAGGAACTTGCAGAATGTATCAGACCCGGAAAGAGTTTCGTCAATGGCCTTTAATACAAGGTCGCCAGTCATACACCTGTCTCCTTAATAGTGTCTAATTCAGTAAGTCTGTCGATCACTAACTTTGCAACATTACTCATCAGTGGTACTACTACAGAATTACCAAATTGCTTATAAGCCTGAGTATCTGATACAGGGATTTTGAAATTCTCCGGAAAACCCATCAATCTGGCACATTCCCGGGGCGTGAGTCGTCGAGGATTCTTACCAGTTTGGGCAATAAGGATCTCTGAACCATCTTTATAGTATCTGGCACTTAGAGTTCTTGCGATACCATTTGGGTCTGCTATTCCGTAACCAAAACCATTACCTGCAGCTTTATGTTTTGCAGCATAGTTCTGGAGATATCCCCACAACTTATCAGAAAGTGTATAGCGATCATCCGGAGCAGTATCTAAAATGTCCCGAATCAAAGGCTTAGGACTTGCCGGAGTGAGATCAAAGGTAAAAGGAATGCCAGAACCATAGCGGAGGCGGTCAAAACCTACAATCAGTATTCTTTCACGATGTTGCGGAACATAGTTTTGCCCGTCTAATATTGCATAGAACACTTCATAGTTTAATTCTTCGAGAGACTCCATGATAATTTTAAAGGTTCTGCCCCGGTCATGGCTCTTTAAGTTCTTTACGTTTTCCAGCATGAAAGCTTTAGGACGTTTGGCTTTTAAAATACGGCAAACATCAAAAAACAATGTACCCTGGGTTTTATCTTCGAAACCAGTAGCACGGCCAAGACTCTGCTTTTTAGAAACTCCCGCAATGGAAAAAGGCTGGCAGGGGAATCCGGCAACTAATATATCATGATCCGGAATAGATTCTGCGTTTACTTTGGTTATATCACCGTCCGGCTGCTCTCCGAAATTTGCAAAGTAGGTCTGTTGACTGTATTTGTTCCATTCGTTGGAATAAACACAATGAGCGCCGGCTTTTTCATAGGCGATTCTCATTCCTCCAATTCCCGCAAAGAGATCTATGAAGGTATAATTCGTATCTTCCGGAATGGATTCCCGCCGTTCACGACTCAAAAACTGCATGATTGCGGTGGTTACCATATCCTGAAGATTAATATTTTTTTCTGTATTATAAGTAGAAATCGCTTCATAAACAGCGTCGTCCAGACGTATATGTACTTGTTTTGCCATAATAATCCCCCACCCATAGAAATACTGGGTATAATTCTATACCTTATTTAACCCATTATAACCAATAGAACAAAAGTTCGCAAGCAATACACTGTTATTTATGATGCAAATTACCAGAGTAAAAAAGCAAAGGTGAAATCGCAATAAACAATAACAAACAACAGGAAACCTGTTAAAAACGAATAGAAGTTTTGCTATACTATATAATAGCCCCTTATAAACAGCCATTGATTCGACTGGAGGCAAAAAGATGGCGGATGTTATTAGTAATGATAAATGGATCAATATAGATGAAACTGCGGAATATTTAGGTGTTAAACCAGGAACTATTCGCGATTGGATACGGAAAGAAAAAGGTATTCCGGCACATAAAATTGGGAAACAATGGAAGTTCAAGTGCTCGGAACTTGATATCTGGGTCAAAAGCGGGAAAAGTGCGATGGATTGAAGCCGCAGGCATTCAGAGTATTAGTAAAGATTCAAATCAATAATGTCAGATTGTATTAAGAACTACGTGTTATCTGCACAGTGAAAGGTGAAGTATGGACAATACGAGAGAAGTGTTGAATGAGTGCATTGAAATTAAAAAAGCAAAAAAAGAATATAACCAGGCGATCAAAAATAAATTCAAAAGCGCATGGATTGAGCTGGTAAAGGAAGAGGGATTCAGCGAAAGTGCTATTGAATACCTTTACAATTGTTATGTTACCGTTTCAGGAGAAATTCTTTGCGAATACTTCATTTCACTTTTGGAAGAAGATCGTAAGGAGTGCCTAAAAATGCTGTACCGGAGCGGTTTATTCATACAGAAAAAGGATATTTCGTTTAAGTTCCTTTTGATAATGCTTGCCGAATTTATAAACCATAATAATGTACAGCCAGAGTCTATAAAGTCACTTATCATACGTATTCCATCAATTTCGACGAATAAAACCGGGAAAATCATTGGGAACGCCGGTCAGATTCTGGCAAAGCAATTGTTTGGACAAATTAACAGTGAAACTGCGTTTGATTTCAAATCATTAGAGATGGACCCAGTAACAGAGCGAAATTTCGCAAACATGCTTCAGGACAGCCTCGAGCAAATTAATATTGGTGAACTTAGCAGAAAAGAACAGGAAGGTCTCGTCTTTTTTACTAGATATTTCGGAAAAACTGTTTCTGAAAAAGAAGCAAATGAAAATGTCTGTGCTCCAGATGAAAGTAAACTGGAAAAGCAGCCATTAATCATAAATGAAACGCATGATTTCAACAAGAGTCCAGAAGTAACAATTGCACCTGCAGCTGAGACTAAAAACATGGGTAAAGAAAATGATAAAACCGGAACAGTGCTTTTAAAAATGGAACAGGTATGTTCGAAAATAGATCAATACGTATCTGAAAGTGACAGAAAGCAAGCGGAAATACTGAATAAGGTAAATGCTTTTAATACAAGCCTCAGTCATCTTGAAAGAGAAAATGATAGTTTAAGAACCCAAAATCTTATCTATTTTCAAAAAAATGAAGAACTTGGAAAGCAGATCGAGAACCTCCAAAATACTATAGACAGACAAAAAGAAGATCTTGGCAAAATGCAGGAAATGATTGAAATAATAAAAATGAATGAGGAAAAGAAGTCTTCCGAGCTTCTGCAGCGTATATCGGCAAGGTTAAAAATCGAGTATGAAGACTATATGGACGCGGAAAGCCTCCCAATGAGCATTGATCTTGGTGAAAACCTGAAACTTCAACTGGCAGGTATTTTTGATATTCTCAAAAAGGCAGGAATTAATTTGGATTAATCAAAAAATCTATTACATGTAAAGGAAAAAGAGAGAATGAGCGATTATGCCGAGAAATCTGCGAAAGAGACAGGTGCTCACAGCCGCCTTAATTCGTGGTTTGGGATAGATTTTGGTACAACAAACTGTGCTACAGTTGGCAGAATTCCAGGAAATGAGGATTCACCTATAGAAGAAATCCAGTATGGAGATGAAGAGGGAAGACCGTATCCATCAGTAGTTGCAATCGATAAAAACACAGGCGAAGTTTATACAGGAAGGGAAGCCTGGAGTAAAAAAGTAGCACTTAGTGAGTCCTGTGAATATATACCATCGATCAAAACTGTAATATCTGAAAACATTACATATAAAATTGCAGGAAAAAAATGGACACCGGTTGATATAGCTGCAGAACTGTTTAAGGCGCTGCGCAAGAATGTTTTAAGCCAAAGCCGACTTGAAATGAATGAAGCAGTTGTGGCAGTACCTGTTGGATTCAGTGCACAGAAAAGAGCAAATGTAAGAGCCGCTGCAGAAAAAGCAGGTATAAAGGTAAGCTCATTTATAAGTGAACCAACTGCGGCGTATTTTACGAATTATAGAGAGATAAGTTCAGCTTCTAATATAGCTGTCTTTGACTGGGGAGGCGGTACACTGGACGTATGTATTCTCCAGAACAGAAACGGTGAAATAGCTGAGTTGGCAAAGGGTGGGATGAATGTTGCAGGCGATGCAATTGATCTGAAATTGCAGAGCGACTGCACACGAAGATAGCAAGAAGGCATGGAAAAGAGAGCAGCTTTAACGACATGCCATCAACCTCAAGAGATATGTTGCTTGTCAGAGCTGAACGTGCAAAATGTGCACTGAGCGATGAAGATATGGCCACAGTCTCTTTGAATAACTATGGAGAATATGGTGCCTGCAGGGAGTCAATGGATTATGACTGGTTTGTGGATATCATTGACCCTGAAGTGACAGCAGCTATCAATTGCCTGAAAAAGGCGATTGATGAATCGGAAATTGGAATGGCCAATATTGACCGTGTTCTTATGGTTGGAGGCAGCAGCAATCTGCGCCCGCTGATTGAAAGAATGCAGATGATTTTTGGAGACAAACTGTATTTTCCGGATGATGTAATGTGGAATGTTGCGCAGGGGGCGTCGCAGCTTGCAGAAACACCAGGAGAATACTTCTCAAATCAGAATCTGGGTATTGTTCTAAGTGATGGTAACCATTTTAACCTTCTTAAGAGCGGAGAGCCACTTAAGAGCTGGAAGAAAGAATGTACTCTTGGAATTGTCGATAATGCGAGGCAGGCAAAGTTTATTTTTACGGGAAGTTCGGAACTGGATCAGTTATCTGACAGAGTACTTATGATGCCTGTGTATGGATTTCTTCAGGAGGAACTGAAGCTTAGAGCGTTCATCGATGAAGATCTTGTCTTTAATGCTGTAGTAACCAGTTCAATGGGAACATCGCGGAGAGCGTGGAATTATTCAGGACTGAGGTTTTATTACAGGATTCCGGAAAGCAGTAAATAAACATGTTGGAGACAGACATGGAATATAACTCAAATGTGAATTTCACAAGTAATCTTCAGGTGCTGAATCGAAGGGCAGGAGAAGACAGAGAGTTTCTTGAAAAGGTACATGATCCGTTTGTCCTGAACAATATCAAAGCGGGAAAGTACCCAATTATGTACAGCCTGACAGGCCTGCAAAATAAAGAAGCAGCTTACGGATTACACTGTTCCCGCGCAGCACAGGGCAATTATCCATGGGGCACAGTTATTGATAATGGCTCGCAAAAAGTAGTATGCAGATGTATGGAGTTGAATTGTCCCAGGCTTTCTCAATGCAGAGGACCGATTACACAGGAAGAAAAAACTGTGTATCTAGATGACGTAAAACTCACTCACGAAGCAGATCTGGTACTGAAGAAATACAATGAAGTCTCAGGTAATGGCGTTGAATTCGCTAACACTGGGGACAGGAAATCTTCATTATCTCTGAAAAGAAAATTTGAAGAGGCTATGAGGAAACGTAATATTTCCGATAAAACAATCAGCCAAATCTGCAGAAAGATTGAAGAATGCAGTGAAATTGCCAGGAGGGCATATATTACTAAGTCCTCTATCTTTGAGGTCCGGGAACCAGACGATGCTGACAAAATTGTAGCAGCACTGAAAAAGAATGAGGACTTTAAGCGATCTAATCGTTTAAACTGCAATACTTATCTGCTTGCATTAAATAATTACATACAGTTTCTTCAATATTTTAAAGAAAAAGCAGGTACAAGCACGAAGCCGGAGAAAGGTGTAGAATCTGCCACTGAATTACTGAAGGAAGAGAACATCTGCGAAAGTGAAGCAAATGCAGCAGATGAAACGAAAAAGGCAGAGAAAAATCCGGAAAAATGTAAATACAGAGCAGAATTTACAAACCCGAATGAAGAAACTTTATCACAGAATAGCGTCGAGGAACAGCGGTTTTCAGAGGGGGGTAATGATAGTACAGAGCACAGTATCCAAGACGCCGGATTAAGGAAATATATTGAGGAAAACGCAGTATATCTTACTGGTCGTATCGACGCAAAAGGTTTTGAAGAAGTATACAAAGCATTAAAGGCGGAAGGTCAGATTTCCAAAGAATATTCAGAACTGACCTTAGAGGAAGCAGATGCACTGTATCAGAATGTAAGAACTGATATAAAGCTCAGGAAAAAGTATTCAACCGGATTCAGATCATTCATAACGTATCTCATCTTCCTGAAGTTAAAACTTGGAGAAGAAAAGAAGATCATTCAGGAAGAGAATGCATCTGTTGATTTCAGGATAGAGAATAAGGATGAGCCTGCTAAACAAGTTTATGAGAATGTGAAGTCTGAATTACAAGCATTAGAGGGAAAAGAATTTACTCCAATAGAAGAAGAGAAAGAGAGAACGCTGGAGTTATCAAATGTTTTAACAGAAGAAATACAGACACAGTCACAAGCAAATAATGTAGTTCCGGAAGCAAGGCACGCAGATGTTTCAGTAGATATAGAAGAAGAACAGAACCAAGAATCTGTTACAGAGGATGATCAGATTCCGGATTTTACATCATTCAGAAGCACTGAGCAGCAGCTGATAATAAAAGCGGATACAGGAAGGCGCATTGTCGTTAACGCCGGACCGGGAACTGGCAAAACATGGACTATTATTGAGAAGATAAAATACATGACATCGGATCTTGAAATGGATCCTTCACAGATTCTTGTACTTTGTTTTTCAAGATCAGCAGTCGAAGTTATAAAAGATCGCATGGAAGAAGCGGAAAAAGCCGGGAAAATAGGCAGTGAATGGAATCGCATTGACATCAGAACATTTGATTCATTTGCTACTTACCTCATTTCTGCAATTCTGGAAGATCCTGAAGCGTGTGAAAATGGATTTTTACCTGCAGGATATACGCTGACAGGACAGGATTATGATGCAAGAATACGCACAGCAACGAACATTATCAGAGAACACCCTGATTTGCTCGAATATCAACATATGATCGTAGATGAAGTTCAGGATCTGGTTGGATACCGGGCGGAACTGGTGCTGGCACTTCTTGAAACAGCCGAAGATTTTTGCGGTTTTACAGTACTGGGTGATTATTGTCAGGCGCTGTATGACTATATGTCAGGTGATACAGATGATGGACATTTAATGTCTTCAAGAGAGTTCTATGAAGAGATATTTAGAAACTTCAGAAAAGCAGATTATTATACGCTGACAACAAACCATCGACAGAACGAAAAGTTTGATGAACGTATGTCAGCATACCGTCGGGCAATTCTTACTGGTAGTATTGAGGATTGCGAACGGGATGCAGGGGAATTGTTTAAACAAATATCAAAGATTGATGAAAAAGCTCTTTGTATTTCAGACTTGACGCTCAGACCTCTCCTTGAAAGAGGAACAGTAGGTATTCTTACCAGAAATAATGGGGAAGCTTTGGCTATTTCTGAGGCTTTACAAAACCAGGGGATTCCGCATAAATATCAGCAGTCTGTAAAGAATGAAGGACTGGGAGACTGGATTGCACAAGTATTTACGAACTATGAGAATAGTACAATAAATGAACATACGTTTTCAGAGTGCTTTTCTAATATTTATCCGGCCGTCAATCCTGAGCCATACTGGAGAGCGCTGCTAAAAACATTGCCTGTTATAAGTTCAAATTCTATAGACGTAGAGGATCTGCTGTCCGGACTGGTAAATAATGCAAGAGATCCTCTTCTGTTTGAATCTGTTCATAAAGACTTTGGTGGAATAACTGTCAGTAATGTCCATCGTTCCAAGGGAAAGGAATTCGATTCGGTAATACTTTTAGATGACCTTTTGCCAGGTAAAAATAAAAATAACGATAGTGATCAGGAACGCCAGGAACACAAAGTATGTTATGTGGCACTTACAAGGCCAAGATTAGGCACCTGCCTGGCAACAATATCAGAAACCTATCGATATATAAAAACAAATAAAAATGATGGTCGTTGCTTCAGGACACCTTTTAGTAAGAAAGGAAAACCATATCTTTCAAATATTGAAGTCAGAGGTGTAACAGATTTTGATCAGAGAGAATTTGCAATCTCAGAAGAGATTCAGAAATATATTACGACTGAAATAAGACCCGGTCACACACTTAAACTTCAGAAGGCAGCAGGGGATGGCTTTAACAGTTCTCATCCGTATGTGCTTATGATTGATGATAACGAGATGATACTAGGTTATTCATGTGAGAGTTTTAAGTGGGGAATATACGGTGCTTTGAGAAGAATCTATCCAAATGGATCAATTGACAGGAAATGGTATCCGACAAAACTGGTAAACATCAGTGTTAACAGAAAGATTACATGCATAAGCCCAAGAACGGATGAACTAAAGGGAGCTAAATCTTTTGGAAACTATTATATCTGGACAGGACTGGATGCTAATGGTTTTGCAAAGAATGACTTATCAAGAATGGGGTAAGGTGACATGGCAGATTTCAGGGAATACTACAAAGCCAGGGAAATCATCACAGAAATACTATCTAAGGACCTGCTGGGGCCTGCCAGCGAGGATGAAATTCTCTCTGAACGACCGACCCAGTATTATATTCTGGGAAAACTGTATCCCCAAAATACAAATATGGTTATTCAGGATACAGCCAGGAACCCGCTTTTGGAAAATGAAATTGAGACATATGATGCATCGGTTTCTTTAAGCAATCAAAAGAATCCTTCTTCTATGGCAGTTACCTGCACACTGAAAAAGGATGTGAATGAACTTAGAATATCAGGCAGGTATGCTGGATACGATCCAATAAGTGAGACAGAAGCAAGGGAAGCCGGCATGGAGATTTTACATGATAAAGAAATACCGGCCGAAAAGAAGAAGCCTGTCTATTGGAGAAGGCTGAAGTACTTATATGATGAAACAATTCATCTTCAGAAGCGGTTCGAAGAAAGAACCCTGTCGAGGAAGCTCAAGCTCCAGGTTTATACGCATTCGACTTTAAAAAACGGGGAAAAGGTTATTACAGTCGTCCTGATTAACGATAGTGAAGCCAGTGAAAAAGATCAGGATGAAGTCGCAATGAAGACCGTTTTTCAGCCGGTTATTCATATCACCGGACCAGACGAGAATAAAAAAGTATTTACATATGCAGAGCATGAAAAATACTTAACGAAAGATCCTGAACTGCAGGAACTGGATCTTCTGTATTCAGAGATTCACAGCTATGGGCAGGGACACGGATGTTCAGTAATGTGGGACACCGATAAAGAACCAGAGTTTATAGAATCCACATTTATACCGTCATATAACCTTCATCAGATGAAGCCAGCGGATGCAAATTGTGGAAGGCTGTTTTCCATGAAATTTCTGGCTGAAGGAAAAGGGGAAGAGATCATAGAACTTCTTCGGGAATATGTTTCCCAGTACCAGGACTGGATAAAGCAAATAACAGATAAACAAAAACAGCTCGAAGATATTCACTTAAAAGAAAGTGCAGAGAGAAATATAAAGAAATGCAGAGATGCGGCAGATAGAATAACACATTCCATCAATCTGCTTGAAAAAAGTATGAATGAAGACGGGATTGCATTCAGAGCATTTCAGCTTGCCAATGAAGCCATGAGAATGCAGCGTATTCAGACCGTCAGGAAAACAGGAAAAGAACCAAAAGAATCAGGGAACACCTGGTATCCTTTTCAGCTTGCGTTCATACTGCATGAGTTATCATCTTTTATTGAACCAAGGGGAGAGGAACGTAAAGCGGTAGATCTTCTATGGTTCCCGACCGGTGGCGGAAAGACAGAAGCTTATCTTGGAATTGCAGCCTTTGTCATCTTCCTCAGGCGCCTTAAAAACCAAGATGATGACGGAGTTACCGTCATAATGAGATATACGCTTAGACTGCTGACAATTCAGCAGTTTGAACGCGCAAGCACACTGATATGTGCATGTGAACTCATGCGTCAGAAATACAGGTTAGGTGGAAGTGAAATATCTATCGGGCTATGGGTTGGTGGAAATCTGACACCGAACACAATTAGCGATGCAAGTGCAAATTTAAAGAAAAAACAGAATGGAAATCTTGAAAAAGATGAAGCAGATCCGTGTCAGGTTCTGAAGTGCCCATGGTGTGGAGAAGAGATTTTCCCGGCTGATTATGACATGGATATTATTAACCGTCGTATGAAAATCAGATGTAGAAGAAGCAGCTGTGAATTCCACCGAACAGAGAACGGGCTTCCTGTACATCTGATCGATGAAGCGCTCTATGCGAATCTTCCGGCCTTCATTGTTGCGACGGTAGATAAGTTTGCGCAGATTCCAAAGCAGGATAAGCCGGCAGCACTATTTGGAATATCATCTCATAAAAATCCACCGGAACTGATTATCCAGGATGAGCTGCATCTGATTTCAGGACCATTGGGGACAATGACTGGTATTTATGAAGCAGCAATTACTATGTTCTGCGCCAGGAATGGCATAAATGCAAAGGTAATTGCATCGACTGCAACAATCAGAAATGCGGAAAACCAGATCAGATCTCTATATGCAAGACCCCATACTCAGTTTCCGCCACAGGGCCTTACAACAACGGACTCTTTTTTTGCAGCACTGGCGTCGGAAGATGAGAAACCTGCAAGAATGTACCTTGGCATTCTGGGGGTGGGGGCATCTGCGACCACGATCCTTATCAGAGTAAATGCGGCGTTGTTGTTTGCCACAAGGTATCTTTCTAAACAAGGTTTTTCGGATTCTGTTATTGATAGTTTCTGGACTATAACAGGATACTTTAACAGTATCAGAGAACTGGGAGGGGCAAGAACGCAGGTAGTGGACGACGTTCAGAGCAGATTCAGTTTTCTTGCAGGAACAAAATTCAAAGCTGTTTATCCGGGGGTAAACCCAGAAGAAGATTACACATATGTAGATGAGCTGACAAGCCGTATGGATAATCAGGAGATTACAGAAGTCA
>Ga0256407_10012086_pt1 | contig 11807 bp, 2 predicted proteins | sample RumenRJG_04DNA_FD_193489 | JGI IMG/M metagenome (GOLD analysis project Ga0256407, IMG submission 193489) | Bovine rumen microbial communities from Lethbridge, Alberta, Canada - RJG_04 | ecosystem: Host-associated > Mammals > Digestive system > Stomach > Rumen | place: Canada: Alberta | collected... | reverse complement strand
AGACTTTCAGGGTCATGAGTATTAGTATAAATTTCAAAATAAATAAGTGTTTAGAAAAAAGGAATATGTTATTGGAAAAAAATAACAATAATGTTATCATCATTGGGACTATAAATAGTAATTTACCCACCGAAGTACATTTTATGAAAAAGTTTCATAATTCTTAAAAAAAGAGCGTTTACAATATTGGAATAAGAAATGAATCCCATTCATTAAAAAAAAAAGAATAAAGGAGAAAAGATATTTCTCCCTATTTTTTAACTGTTATTTTTACTTTTTTGCTTGTGGCCTTGTAGTTTTTGTTTCCGGCAAACTTAATAACTGCTGAGTATTTACCTTTTTTGGTTAATTTCTTAATCTTAAAGGTTGCTTTTCCTTTAGCATTGGTTTTTGCTTTGTAGGTTTTGCCTTTAATCTTAAGTGTTACTTGAACCTTATTGACAGGTTTTTTGCCTGATTTTAAGGTTATTGTGTATTTTTTAACCTTAGTTTTTGCCTTATAAGTTTTCTTTTTAGCAGTTATTATAGTTTTGGCTTTAGTTGTTTCTTGAGTAGCCGGTTTAGCTTTTTCCGGAACATTTACGCTTGTGGTTTTTGAAATGCCGGAGTATTTATCGTCACCACTGTATGCTACAGTAATGTCATGTTTTCCCACTTGAAGTTCAGGAAGAGTTACTGTTGCAGATCCGTTAACTAAAGCTTGAGAGTATTTGTCTTTTCCGTCAACTGTTACTGTCAGATTACCTGTAGCGTCATTAGGCAAGTTAATGCTGTATGACGGTGTTGCACTGTCTGCCGGAGTTGTCATGTTCAATGCGTTTTCTCCACCAGGAATGCTTGCTTTAGGAACGTCGAATGTTTTATTGTCTGAAGTGAATCCGTCGTATTTGTCATCTCCACTGTAGGAAGTTGAGATTGTGTGGTTTCCAGGAGTCTGTTCAGGAACTTTAACAGTGGCAGAACCGTTTACCAATTCTTCAGTGTATGGAGTGCCATCGACAGTCACTGTAAAGTTACCGGTAGCGTCACTAGGCAAGTTAATTGTAAATTCAGGAGCGGTTGTGCCTTCAGGAATCTCAGTTGAAACATTGATATCTGATGGAAGTTCCTCTTTAGAAACAGTGAATGTTACATTAATTTCATCTGCAAGGAATATGCCATCACCGGCGAATCTGACTGTTGCAGTGTAGCTATCCGCTTTTAAATTAGGAATTTCAACTGTAGCCTTACCATCAGCAAATGTTACAGGAACAATTAAATCACCCAATATGACACTGGTTTTACCTGTCACATCCTTGCTAATTTCAACGTTTATAATTGCATTTTCACCAACCTTAATGTCTGAAGCATTTGCTTTTAAGTTGGAATTTAATCCATTGGCAGTTACATTAACGGTTTTTTCACTTGACAGGTACTTTGCATCACCACCATAAGAGATTTTCAAAGTGTAGTTTCCAATAGCCAAATCATTAATGTCTAAGGTTGCTTTTCCATCTTCTAACTCAGTGAATGATTTTTTGCCTGACAAATCAAAGTATACTCTGCCTGTAGCTTCGCCCAAATCAATGATGATTGGTGTAGCTTCACCAACATAGACGGAAACATCCTCAGCAATAATTTCACTTGGCAATTTATCAACAGTGAAAGATTTGGTATCAAATTCAAAAATACCACCATTATTGTAGATTGCAACAACACTGTGAGTACCCGCCTGGATGTTTTCAATAGTTTTAATGTATGTGTTGTTGATTTCAACAGTTTCGGATTTACCGTCAATTATTAAAGTTACATTTGCATTAATGCCTGGAGCATTAATAGTAATGCTTGCATCTTCAAGTGCAGTGTAATTATCATCCAAATCAATTCTTACAGTTTTTAGTGTGATTGGTAAAATAACTTCAACTTCTCCAGATTTGATTGTGACATTTTCACTTTGCTTAATGGTGTATGTGAAATTAGTTTCGCCGTTAACAGTTGTTTTGTTTAAAACTGTACCATCACCAAGAGTGAATGTAATTTTCCTTTCACCAATTGGAACGAATTTTGTAACTTCACCAATTTCACCATTTTTTGTAATATAATGGTTTAAAGTAGCAACAACAGTTACATTTTCACCAGAAATAAGATTATCTTGAGTGTAATAAGCATCTAAAATAATCCAAGTATTAGCATCAACATCAGCATAATCTTCGTTATGATAGTTAGATTCCCACCAGTTGTAATCTAAATTAATATTTCCAGTTGTATTAGCAATTCCTTTACCCCAAGTATTACTTTTAAGAACATTGTAATTCACGTTAGAAATGGAATTGTCCTTCACAGAATATATAAAATTAACTGCAAAATTATCAGATATAATACTTGATTCGACATTCAACTGCCCATTATTACCGAATAAATGTTCACCATTGGCGAGTGCCCTGACCATATAGTTGTTTATGATTTTTGAATTTTTAATATTAACAATGCCTGAATTAATATAAATTATATAATCAATTTCTATATCATTATTAGAAATTGTTAAATTATCAATATCAAGAATTGCATTTTCACCATTTAAGTTTAAAATAGCTTTTGGTTGCATTTCCTTCACTTGATTAGCATCTACATTATTAATTATCGAATTTTTTATATAATGATTTCCAGTACCAGAATAGATTACTACAACTGATGATGGTGCATATTCCCTTTCTACATTAAGATTTAAAAATTTACAGTTTTCAATATTTGAATTAGAATTAAAAACAGAGAAAATACCTTCATTATAAATTTTCATTCCATTGAAAGTACAATTTACAATATTTAAATCACCATCAGCAACCTGAAATTTTGCAGATCCTCCGTTAAATGTTAAATTTATTAAAGATAATTTTGCTATATTTAAATCAATATTTGAATTTGAACCTAATGATATTAAAACAGTGTCTTTACTTTCACCATAAATGTTTACACCTTTTCCGCCAGTCCACTTAATATTTTCTGAGTAAGAACCGTTTTTAACAATAATGGTATCTCCATCTTCTGTATTGTCAATAGCTTTTTGAATTGAATTATATGGATTATCGATTGTTCCTGTTCCATTTTCAGTAGAGTTAACATCAACATAAACTGTTTTAAATACAAAATATTCAGTTATATTGACATAATCAAATGTAATATTTACATATTGATTATCTCCAAATGCAAATGAAGTGCCAATTACTCCATTTTTACTATAAATTATACTATCATAATCTAAAGTGGAGGAAGTTATTTTGGCTTCGATGCCATCGGCAACATTTTTACTTAAGTCAAAAATATCAGTACCATTTGAATATTTATTGAAGTAAATATTTACATGTGCTTTACTTGCACTTCTAATGACACTATATTCATAGATAACCCAATTGTTCACAAATTCATTAGGTTTATCGTTAGTTCCCCACCAATTATAATCAAAATTACATGAAGTTATTTTATTGATTAAAGTTTCATTATCTAAAATAGCATTATAATTTACTGTAACTGAATCCACATCATTATTGCATATTATTGCATCAATAATTTCATTATTGGACAATACGCTTGTTTCTAAGGTAAAGTTTGAAGTTATATTAAAAATGTTATTGATTTTATTATTATTTTGTATTTTAGAATTTTTTACATTGAGTTTGCCTCCAGAAAGTATGTTTCTGGATGAAACAGTATTAGTAATTTGAACATTATCTAATGTTATTGATGCATTATTTTGGTTGCTTACAATTATTCCAACCATATACTCTCCAACAGATTCAGTGTTATTAATTAATGTGTTTTTAATTCTATAATCACCTTCTCCATTGAAATAGATTGCACCGGTACCGGCATCGGTTGTTGATTTTGAGTTTAATATTTTACAATTGTCCATATTTAAATTTGAATTACTTATACTCATTGATCCCCATTGCCCACTACAATTGTCAAAAATACAATTAGTAATATTTAATTCTGTTACTGATTTTCCAATTGATAAAGCTGCATTATTAGAAGTACATGCAACATCCTTAAATGTTAAATTATTAAATAAAAGTACAATATTTCTATTCATATAAAAAGGATTGTTAAATATGCCTTTATTGCTTCCAGTGATTATAACTCCATCCTGGCTTTCACCTAGGAAATTCAAGGAGTTAATTAAAGTTATCTGATTATTTTCTACATAATTTCCATTTTTAATATGAATCATTTCCCAACCGGTAGACTGTTCAACAGCTTTTGAAATAGATTTATATGGATTATCGATTGTTCCTAATTCAGTGCCGTTAAAATTACAATCAACATAAATTACTCTCAATGGTATTTTATCAGTAGTTACATAAGTTACATCCACATAGAAATCACCATCATCATTACTGATTTTAGCAGTAGCGATTCCATCTTTGGAATATGCATCTGTTGTGAAATTAAGCAATTTGAAATTAGCTAAAAATGTTGGAACTGATTTTTCCAAATTATAACTAGTATTACCGTCAGTGTATTTTGTTAAATCAACATTTACTTCAAAATAATCAACATCTTTTACTACAGAATAATCTTTAAAAATCCAGTAATCAACATAATCATTAGGCTTATTATTAGTTCCCCACCAATTATAATTTAAATTTGTAGTTCCGGAAGGATTTAATAAACCGATGTTATAATTATTGTTAAGAATAATACAACTTTCTAAATTGACAAATGTATTATTACCAGTTTCAAAAATGAAATAATCAAAACCACTATTATCTGAAATCAAACTAGATTCGATTGATAAATTACCATTTTTGACATTGAACAATCCATAAACAGTTTTTGTAGTACTTGAAGTTTTTAAGACATTATTGGTAAATGAAGAATCTTTGATAATTAATTTTCCAGAATTTTCTATTAAGCTTGAAGTTATAATATTAATATTATTAATGTTAAAATTATTAGCTTCCACACATGCATCAGATTTGATGTTAACCAATGATTCATATAATTCAGCATTTTTATTAGAAGATGTACTCATTGTTGAATCAATAGTAACATTATCCATAATATGGTTTCCTTGTTTATATTCAATGTAATTTGGTGAAAATCTAGTAGCCACGTTAATATTTTTAATAATCGTATTTTTAAATGTTGAAGAAGTAGTTGAAATTGTAAAGGTTGCTTGTTTAACTCCTGAAGGCACACTAGAACTATATGAACCCCATTCATTAAAAATACAATTAATCACATCTAAGTTCCCACTGCCCCCAATATTTAATGCATTAACCGTCCTGAGTCCAGTAAATGTTAAATTTGTAAAAGATAAATTAACATTATTTAAATTAACATTAATTAACACATCAGGTCTTGCTCCATTTTTTTTAATAACTACACCATTTGTACTTTCACCTATAAAAGAAAATCCCTTACCTGCAGGTATGTCAATTGATTTTTCAGAATAAGTACCATTTTTTATATAAATTATTGGATTGGTACTTGTAGCTCCGTTAATTGCAGCAGTTATTGTCTTATATGGATTTTCACTTGTTCCTATTTGACTTGTTCCCGTATATTTACTATCAACATAAATAGTATTTTCATCATCCCATATATCATTAGATTCGTCAGCTAAAGTATCATCAGACTCGCTAGCAATAACATCACTAGTTAAAATGTCATCAGACTCGCTAACAACATTATTATCTAATGTCATATTAGATGAATCTTCACTTGCACTTACAGCACTAACACAACACATCAGCATCACCACTAAAAGTACACATATTATTAAGTTTTTCTTAAAACTCATCAAAAACCTCCATGTTTTATCAAATAAAATAGAATGAAAAATAAAAAGTTCTACTTTATTAAACTTATTTTTGTCATATAAATTATATAAATTTGATGTATAATTGAAAATTGATAAAATAAAACTAAGTTAATAACTATTTAAAAAAAATAAAATAAATAGAGATTAGATTAAATCCCTATTTTTTAATGGTAACTGTTTTTTTGATGGTAGTTTTAAGGTAAGTGATTTTTAAAGTGTATTTTTTAACTTTAAGCTTTTTAATCACATTTTTCTTAATGGTCACTTTAGCAATTCCATTTTTATTTGTTTTCGCTTTGTAAGTTTTGCCATTTAATTTGAATGTAATTGTCTTACCTTTTATTGGTTTTCCATTAGATGATTTGAGAGTTGCTTTTAATACTAGTTTTTTAGCGGATTTCTTGACTTTATAGTTACTGGATTTTAGAACATAACTGGTTTTTTCAATTGATGCTCCACTATCACCTGCTGTAGTTGTGTGGGTATCTGGGTTTTCGGCTGCAGGTGAAGGAACCGTTACAGTTTTGCTGGTTGTAATTGGATCGTAATTATTGTCTCCACTATATGTTACGACAATGTTATGGACTCCTGAAGGTAGCTTAGGAATATCTACTGTTGCCTTACCATTATTAAGTTGTGATGAGTATTTAACACCATCAACACTAACTGTCAATATGCCTGTTGCGTCACTGGATAATTCAATGCTGAAACTAGGATTGTCAGTGTTGATTTCTGCAGGAATAGTTATGTTGCTTGCAGGCGCTTCAATTTTAGTTACATTAACGGTTAAGGTTTTTTGAGATGATGAAAAACGTTTATCTCCAGTGTAGCTAACAATAACATCATAACTGCCGGCAGTCAATTTAGGAATTGAAATTTCTGCATTGCCATTGTAAATATATGTATTTTCATTAATAGTAACAGAAATCTCGCCGGTAGCTTCATTATTTAAAGTGATGTTAAACTTAACATCGTTTCCGTAAACAACGTTTGCAGTTTCAATGCTTAAATTAGCATCTTTTAAAGGAGCATTTGTCAATCCAAACAATGTTGTATTTCCAGTAACATAAATGTTTCCATCTGCATCCATTACAGGAGTTCCGGTAATTGTTTTACCCATTTCTGATTTCCACAAGTATTTTCCATCAGAATCCAATGCAATAAATGTTGAATCTGCTCCAAGGTATAATGTTCCATCATTACCGATTAAAATGCCTGAAGTGATGTTTAAATTGGAAATCAATGTTTCAGCGCCATTGTCTAAAATATCGTATTTGTATAGATTGCCTTGTTTATCAATTGAGTACAATAAGCCATTTTCATTATCAATAGTTAAATATTTTGCTCCATCTGTAATGTTGGATTTCCATAATAGAGTGCCAGTTGAATCAATTGCAATTAAATTTTCAGATGTTGCCGCATAGATAATTCCACCATCACTTACAACAGGACGAAGACTAGTTATGATGTTTAAAGATGAAATAACTTGTTTTTGTGAAATATCAACTATTTTCAAGCCTTCTTCTGTTCCAACACATACAATATCATCTCTAACAACTACTGGTGCAAATGTAGGTGCATAATCTCCCAAATCAATTGAAACCTGACCGCCATATTCCCATGCTTCATATGGGACAATGACTAAGTTGTATTTGCCAGTATCATAAATCTTTTCACCGGAAATGTATAGGTTACATTTTTCATCAATAATCGGTGCGAAAATACTTGATCCTTGCCAAATATTTGAATAACCATATTTTTGACCATTTGTCTGGTTAATAAAGTATAATGTATCTCCAGATACTGGTGAAATAATTGCTTCACGACCAATTACAATTCCGGAAAATATTTTATTATGAGAATCATATTTCCATTTTTGATTTCCATTTTTATCAAAGGAATAAACTCCTTTTGTTGTAATTATACAGATATTTCCATTACTATCAATTGCAATATTTCCGATAATTTCTTCATTTGTTTCAATAATCCAATCAAGTTCACCATTAGTTTTAGAGCAATATGGGGATTTTCCAGAATTTTGACTATCGTAGCCTTCATTTGGCCATTGAGTATCTTCCCATGGTAAAACTGTAAGCGTTATTGATTTTTTACCTGTTTTATAGTTTTGCCCATTATAAGTTGCAGTTAATGTATGATTTCCTACTGTTAAAGTAGAAACCTGCCAGGTAACTTCTCCTGTTGAAGGGATTGGAATAATTTCTGTAATGTTTTCAACACTTATTGTAAAATTACCAGTAACTCCAACTGGTATCGATAAATCAACAATGATATTTTGTCCTTCTTTTGCATTTGACACTACAATATTGAAATCAGTATCTAACTTATCGATATAAAATACAGAAGAGTAATTCTGTGAAGCATAATAATTATTCCCACTGTATTGGAAATTAACCTCTTTATATCCAGCAGTTAAATTAGAAATAGTGAAATTTGCTCTTCCATTTACAATTTCTGTAGTTTTAATGATATCATCAATAATTACAGTAATATTGCCTGTTGCATCATCATTCATGAATATTTGAATAATTGCATCTTCACTATAGACAATATCATCTAAATTAATAATTACATCAGAGATAGTTTTTTCTACTTCAAATTTAGTGAAGTTTTCACTAGATTTATATTTATAATCTCCATTATAAATTGCTTTAACTTTCCAATCTCCACGAGTAATGTTTTTTATTGTATAAAATGCTTTTGAATCATTAATATCTAATGTAGTTTCATTATTATCATTAATTATGAGAGTTATGTTTCCTGTTGCATTCTCTGAAACTTTAATGGTTAGAATAACATCTTCACTAACTCTTATTTTTCCAATTGAAATTTTTGTTGTGGATTCGTATTTATTTACAACAAAATTGATTGCATCACTAAATGATTCGAATTTTTTATCTCCAGAGTAATTAATAAATAATGTGTAATTGCCTGCAGATAATCCATTAAATTTAAATTCTGTTGTTATATTTTGTATTATCTTTGTTTCAGTAATGCTGCTAATTTGTATGGTTAGATTTCCGGTTGCATCTTCAGGTAAGGTTATAATAACATTACCTTCATCTTCCACCATTATTTCATTTGTAGTTATTGTTCTTTTTGGGTTAGTTTTTATGAAATTAAAGTATTTACAAACACTCATAATTCCATAAGTCGTAGTTATTGAAGCATTATTGGTTCCAGATAATAAGAACATTGTTTTTGAATAACCCTTTGATAAAGTTATAGTATTATTTCTAATTGTTATATTGTCTGCATCTAATTTGAATGTTATTTGTGGTAATTTGTAATTATCATATTTTAAGATATTGCCTTCTTTTGTGATTATGTTGTCTAAACAAATGTTAAAATCATATTTAATTCCATGTTGTACCTCATTTAAACAGTCTAAATTTAAGAATAACCAGTTTTTTAAATTTATCTGTGAATTTAAGTCAGGACGAATATTCATGTTTTCATAAGTATTTCCCCACCAGTTATAGTCACAGTCAATATTATTAAAGTCCCCCTTGATGAAATTATCATTATTTAAAATAATTGAATTTCTCATCAGAATAGTTGATTTAGAATTATGTTTGTTAATTAAAGTTATAGTATTATTTTCAAATAATGAGGAAGTGATAATTAAGTTTGTTTCATCATCTAAACTAATAATGGAAGCCTGATTTAATCCAGTGTTATTTTTAAATACTGAGTTTTCAATTTTAGATGAAACTGAATTAAAATTATTCAAATTAAATAATGCATTTTCTGTGTTTATATTATTTTCAATATTGCTATTTTGAATTGTTAAACTGTTAATGTTGGATGAAATTTCATTATTTTTTAATAATGAATTTGTAATGCCCATTGAATAAGAGTTTATAAAATTACTTAATGTATTGGATTCGATAATACAATTATCTATAAATACTCTGCTTAAATTACCATTGATTAATTTAGAATTAGATGAAGATGATTTAAGATTAGCAATTGTTAAGTTTCTAAGACTAAATTTCGTATTTTCGACATTGAACATTGAATTTGTGAGAGTTGATTCACCAATTGATGATTCATTAGTTCCCCAAATAGTTACTCTATAATCAATATTAAGATTTTCCTCATTAAATGCTCCATCCATTAACAATATATGATTGTTTGATTTTGCAAGTTCGATGGCTTTTGAAAGTGAATAAACGGGTGTTTGGTTTGTTAAACCATCATTGTTATCATTACCATTTTTTTTGGAAACAAAAATGTATTCTCTTGGAACCGATACGGTTATTACTTCAGATCTATAAAATGAAAAGGATGGAATTATATATACCTCATGAGATTCAACATCTTCAAAGTTTAGGGTGAATGTGGTTTCACTTATTGTTTTCTCATAATTTCCATCAACATATATGTCATAAGTACATTTATCGATTATATCTGAATCATAACTACTTGGGTGGTTCACATTTAGACTGAATGATACATTGACTTTTTCATCAATAGGTTGTGAAATATTTAATGAAGCTATAGAGAAAGCTATTCCATTATTTAAAAAATAATTGTCAGTTATTATACATCCACTTCCTTTTGTAGAAATTGCTAATAGTTCACGTGGATAAGTGTGATTAATAAATTTATTTCCTTCAATAATAACATTAGGTGAACCATAGCCATCTTGTGCAGATGCAGCTATAGCAGGACCTGAAGCAGCATAATTATTGATAAAAGTTGTATTATAAACTGCAAAATCACCAGCGTCCATTACACTAATAGCGCCTCCTGCACCACCAGTAGGACAGTCATTAGAATTATCTTCGAATAATGAATCTACAATATATATGTGAGGTATGTTCAAGTAATCACATGCTCCTATTGCACCTCCACCAGAATTTGTGTAACATTTATTATTTCTAAATGTTGAATTATAGATTTGTAGCCAACTATAAGTGTAAAGAGCACCTCCATTCCACCCAGCGAGGTTATGTATAAACTCACAATTGTATAATGTAGTATTTGCCCCGCCATGAGTATGAATAGCTCCAGCCCACCAACTGGCAGCATTGTTAACAAATGTAGTATTGTAGATAATTGCAACACCACAATTATTTACACATCCAGGTTCGGTTCTAGCATAATTATTTTCAAAATAAGAATCTTTTATAACCATTCTGGCACTAGTGCATATTCCATGAGGGTCATCATCTTTATTATAAATGCTAACACAACCAAAATCTGTTGTACAATTTATAAAAGTACAATTTTCTAATGTTGCATCTCCTTTTCTAATATAAACAATGCATGAATGACCGCCCCATAATTGTATATCTTTAAAAATACAATTCTTAAATGTGTTATTTGAATTTCCACCCATTGTGAAAAAGACTGCATCAGGCTTGTATACATTATAAATCCATTTGAAAGTTACATTTTCTACAGTAACACCAACACCATTATTATCAGGAATTACGATTGGGGCATAACTAATACATCTACCTTTATACGGGTTGGATTCATCAATATAGTTCGGAGCACTATCCCCGATATATGATCCGTTGCTTCCAATTATTGTTAAGTTATTATTTATTTTGATTTGATTACTTATACTTGTAAGAGACTCCGGATAGAAATTTGTATTTTCTTTTAGTTTTACCACGTAATTCTTATCAGTTTTTTCAGCATAATATTTCAATTCATTCCAATTATTCACAACAATAACATCAGATGTATCTCCTAGATTTCTATCATCATCAGTTGCGGATAAACAAGACGAATCAATCCCATCATCTGAAATTTCATCATTTTCCATATCCTCTAAATCTACAGTATCCGCTTCAACTGGAGAATCATCAACTTCTAAAGTTGAATTATCTCCATTTTCTTCAGCACAGACACTACCTATACTAAAAATTAGCACCAATAGTGCAATAAATATAAAATATTTTTTCATAATTATCAACTTCAATAAATTCTATGTTTTTTGATAAAAACTAAAACATAAAATAAGTTTGTTGAA
>Ga0256407_10012085_pt1 | contig 11810 bp, 8 predicted proteins | sample RumenRJG_04DNA_FD_193489 | JGI IMG/M metagenome (GOLD analysis project Ga0256407, IMG submission 193489) | Bovine rumen microbial communities from Lethbridge, Alberta, Canada - RJG_04 | ecosystem: Host-associated > Mammals > Digestive system > Stomach > Rumen | place: Canada: Alberta | collected... | reverse complement strand
TATTCATTAATGAATTAGGTTTATATATAGTTTTCAATAATATAAAAGAATTTTTTAATATAATTGAGTATGAATTATAATAAAAATTTATTAAAAAAAATGGAAAAAAAATAAAAAAAAAAAAAAAAAAATAAAAAAAAAAAAATAAAAAAAAAAAACAAAAAAAAAAAAAAAAAAAAAAAAAAATTTTTAAAAAAAAATAAAAAAAAATAAAAAAAAAAATATATAAAAAAAAAAAGAAAAAAAATAAAAAAAAAAAAAATTAAATTAATAAATAAAAATTTAATAAAAAATCCAAAAATTAATTAAGAAAAAAAAAATTTAAAAAAAAACCCAAAAATAAAAAAAAAATAAAAAAAAATGGAATCAGCTCCAAATCCCATGCAATCAAATATCAATTCTCAATACGTAACTCAAAGAAATGGAATATTTCGAGAAAGAATATCAAACACTGACAAAATAGAAATAATAGAAGATTTAATAAAATGTTCAATTTGTTTAGAAATATTAAATAAACCATATGAATGTGAAGTATGTGGGAGTTTATTTTGTGAAGATTGTATAAATGAATGGTTAACAATAAATCCATCATGTCCAATGAGATGTGAAAATTTTAAATTAATTCACGCAAGACCAAATACAAGAAAAATGTTAAATTTATTACAATTAAAATGTATAAATTACCCAGATTGTAAAGTAATATTAGAATATTGGGATATATTTAAACACGAAGAAAAATGTCCTTTTCAAAAAATCAAATGTCCTCATTTACCATGTAAATTTTGTGGTAATTTTAAAGAATTACAAAATCATTTAATTAATATTTGTGAATATATTTGTATTGAATGTGGTTTTTGTAAATGTAGAATACCAAGAAATGAATTTGATTCTCATTTAGAAGAACATTGTAAAGATAAAACTTTTTATATACCAAATTGTTCTATTTGTAATTCTGGTGAAAATATAAGAAGATGTTTATGTAAAAAATGTTTTTGTAAAAATTGTTTAGTTGAAGGAAGAAATGAAAATTGTTGTAAAAATTGTTATGTTTTTCAAAATGGTTTAAATACAACAAATAATATTTATAATATATCAAAATATACACTTCCTAAAAATTTCGAAGCTAAAATTTTATTTAATTCTGTTGATTGGGTTCGTACTGGAATAACTTTTAATAAAGATATTATTAAAGAACAAAATGATGTTAATTGTCCTAAATTTGATATTTATTGTATTTTAGAAGATTTAATTCAATTTTATACTTTGAGAAATGAATGGAAAAATTGCTTTAAAAAAGGAGGAAGACCTTTAAAAGCTGGAGATACTATGACTATTACTTTGAGAAATGGAGAAATGAGATATGCTATTAATGATGTTGATTTAGGAAATTTTATTAAAATTGATATGAATAATAAGAAAGAAATGTATCTTTTGGTTCATACTAGGAATTCTAAAAGTAAAGCACAAATTATTTATATTTGTGAGATTTTTAATTAAATTTTTTTTTTTTTTTTTATTCTTTTTGTTTTTTAAAATTATTTTGATAAATTATATATTTTTTTTTTTTATTATTTTTTTGTTGTTTTTTTTTAATTTTTCTTTTATTATTATTATTTTTTTATTTATTTTGTTATTATTTCATTTTTTATATTTTTATGTAATAAATTAATATGAATGATAAAAAAATTGCAAATTTTATTAGAACTAAATTATTATTGAAAACTGAATCAGAAATTTTAAAATTTACAAAATCAAAAGTTTTAATAAATACAATTTCTCCTTTAAATTTATATAATTCATATTGTAATATTCAAATAAATATAAAATCAACAGAATTTTCAATAATCGAAAGAAAAGAAAATCAAACCAAATTTCTTGATGATACAAATATAGAAACAATAAAAAATGATTTTCCTTATATGGAAGTTTTTAAAAAAATTAATAAAATAATAATTTCTGATAAAAAAAATATAAATTTTTATGATAAATTAAAAGAAGAAGATAAAGAATTTTCCTTAAATAAGAATATTACTTTAAATTCTTCTACAAATAATTTACTCTCAAAAAAAGATAATAATAAAATAAATCAATCAATTAAATTATTAAGAGAAAAAGCAAAGAATTTAATTAATATTATTATAAGAAGAAAAACTAAATTTAAAAATAATACACATTCATTTTATACAAATTCTAATTTTAAATCTCATTCTAATTTAAAAGTAAAGGTTAATAAAAGAAAAAATAATACAATAAATTTAAAAAATAAATTATCTGAAAATTTAAAATTTGAAAATCCAATTGTTGAAGATTCATCTATAATTTATTCTTCAAATATACTTGAAAAAAAAATATCTTATGGTATTTGTTTCTATAAAAAAACTATTGTTAAAAATGATATTATTAGAAATAATAATATTGTTAAAAATAATAAAATATGTAAATTATGTTATAGTAATTTTAATGAAATTGATAATAAAAAAAAAAAATATAATAAAAAAATTGAATTTATTGCTGATAAAATTAATCCTTTTATTAAATATAAAATAAATTCAAAAATTGAAAATAAAAATTGAAATTAAATATAATTTCTCAATTTGTATATATTTTCTGCTCTTTTAAAAATAGTGTTGTGTTGTAAAGATATTATATATTAATAATGTAAAATAAAAAATAAATAAAAAATATTAATCTAAATCCCATTTTATTATAATCATAAATTGATATCTTATTATTGATGAAAAATTATTTAAAATAATTTTTAATTTATTTTTTTTCATATAAAAAAATAATTAATTAAAAAAAAATAATATGGAAGAAAAAACATTTGAAGAATTATTATATGAAGAGGAAATGAAATTAAAACAAGAAACAGAAAATCTAATTATTTCAAATAATAAAAACAACACTCTTAATATTATAGAAGAAAAAAAAGAAGATAATAATATTAAAGAAATGATAATAAAATCAATAATATATAATATAATAAATGAATTAAAAATAAATAATAAAAAATTAAATAATAATAGTATTTATGAAGGAAAAAGTTATTTAGAAAGAAAAAAAATATTGAATCAACAAAATTATGAATGGGGAAGTTTATGTGATTTAAAAAAAAGTTATTGTAGATTAGAAAGAGAACAAATGAAATTAAGAGAAGAGAAAGAAAATAATATTTTAAATAATAATACAAATTTAAAAAATGAAATTAAAGAAGATTTTAATACTTTATTAAATAAAAAAAGATTAAATAATAATGAACCAATTCATTCAGGTTATACACCAATTAAAAAAAAGAAAAATTTATATAATGAAAAATATGAAGATTTTGGTACTTTTATGAATAATGCTATTAAATCAAAACCAAAAATTCAAATTCAAAAAGAAAAATTTTTAAATAGTCAAAATAAATAATATAAGTTAATTAAATTGATAAAATATATTTTTAATATTTTATTTTATAAATCATTATTATATTTAGAGAAAAATATTATGAAATATATAAAATTCTTCAATATTAAATTAGAATTATTTTTATTATGAAAATATTATTTATTGATTTTGTTTATTAATCTTATATTTTGAATTTAACAATTATTTTTATAGATTTAAATGGATTTTAATATCATATTTTATTTTTTAAAATGAATTTTACTTTTTTTGATTCTAAAGAAATATATTTTTTTTAAATTGGTATTTTTTATTTTATATTAAAAAAGAAAATTAATTTTTTGAATTTTAAAATGTTATTTGCATTATTATAAAATTAAATATATTTAATTTTTATTGACAAAATTTTTTTTAAGATTTAATTTAATTTTTTTCTGATTTCCAATATTAAAACTTTTATTATATTTTTGTTCTTCATTATTTAAATTTTTATCAATCATTTCTATAACTTTATTTTTTTCAATAATTAAAACTGCATTTAATTTTTCAATTTTTTTTGAATAATTTTCAACATATTTTTCTTTATAAATTTCATATTTTTCAGTTTTAGAAAAATTAAAACCTAAATTTTTATTTCTATCTTTAAAATTTATTTTAGCATTTTCTAATACTGGAACAATGGCATCATCACTTAATTTTTTAGTAGCATCAATTAATTTATTATCATTTTCTATTCTTTCTGTCTTTAATAATTTTACTGTTTTTTCTTTTTTAAAATTATCTTCTAAAATCAATTTAAATTTTCCTATATCTTGTTTTATTATTGTATCATTATTTTTTTTTTTATTTAATAACTTATGAATTTTTTTATTTATTTTATTTTTTTTTATTATTTTATGCAAAGCTTTAGAAATTTTTTTTTCATTTGAAAATATTTTATTTATTTTATTATCTAATTCACTTCTATTTTTATTATTAAAAGATTTTTTCACTTGATTAAAACTATTTCTTTTATTATTATTACAAGATAAATTTTTATCATTTAAAATATTAGGAAAATCAAAATTATCATTATTATTTTTTTTATTAAAATTAAAATAAGAATTAAGAATAAAAGGTTTTTCAACTGAATATTCAGGAATTAATAATTTTTTTTCACTATTACTAACTCTTAATAAATTAATTTGATTTTTTTTATTATTATTTTTCTTATTATTATTATTATCAAAATTAATATTTGCAATTGCATTTTTTAAATTTAAAGAATTAGAAATTCCAGTTTCATTATTAAAATTATTAATTTGATTTGAAGAAAAACTTGAATTTTTAATTGAAGATTTTGAAAATTTAAAAGTCGAAATTCCATTACTTTGTGAATTATATGATAATGAATTTACTGATGTTGTTGTTAATGAATTAATTTGATTTTTAGAAGAATTTGAATTTTGTTTTTCTGAATTTTTTACTTTTGAAAATGAAGATGAAATTGAATGTGTTTGATTAAAATTGATTTCTTTATTTGAAAATGGAGATTCTATATTTTCTTTATTAAATATTAAAGATTTTTTATTATTATTTTTATTTTGTTTTATATTATTTATTTTATATTTTATATTTTCTGAATGAGGATTAAATTTATTTACAGTTAATATAAAATCATTTATTTTATTTTTATTTGATAAAGGAAATTTTATATCATTCATTTTTAATTCTTTAATATTTAATTCTGATGTTATTTGAGAATAAACTTTTTTATGATTTTTAATATTTTTTTTATTAATTAAATCATAATTACCTTTTTGAAAATTAGAACTTTTCATTAATAAATTTTGATTTTCTTCTTTTTCTATTCTCTTTTTATAACTATCAAAATTTTTATTATTAAGAAAAGTTAAATCTCCTATTGGAATTTTTTCATTTAAAATTTTATTTTGTTTTTTTTCTTTTTCAATTAATTCATTTTGTAAATTAGGAATTAAATATGTTAATTTACCATTTATTCCAAAAAAATAATTTGACATTTGTTTTTCTAATAATTTCAAAGGAGAAGGTTTTCTTTTTATTAAATCTGATGATATTCCTTTATTTAAAAGTTTTTTTATTTCTTTACTTTCATTTTTCATTATTTTTTTTATATTTAATGGTTTTTTATCTGGTTTTTCATTTAATAAATTTCCAAATACTGTTTTCATATTAATTATATTTTGATTATTCTCTTTAATTTCTTGATTTTCAATCATAAACTTTTGATTGATTTAAATTTAAATTTTTTTATTTTTCATATTCTAATATGAAAAAAAATAATTTATTAAAATATAAAATAATAAAAACAAAAAAAATTTTTAATTAAATAAAAATAATAAATAATAATAAAAAAAATTTTACATTTTATTTATAATATTTAAAATTCAATAATTATAAAACTATATAACTTTTCTTATATTTTATATTCCATTTTAATCTCAATTGCTTTTTTAACAATTTCACTAATTTCTTTCCCTTTAAATTTTTCTCCAAAACTTTGAGAAAAAGTCATAATTTCCAAACTATCCATTTTAATTAATAAATCCCTATTATTAATAAGTAAAGCTACACTAACATAACATAAGAAATTAATTTTATTTTTTTGAGTGAACATTCTATCCCAAAAATTAATAGTAGTATCTAAATGAAATTCTTGAGCAAAAAGTACAAATAACCATCTAATTAAAAAAGAATCTAAAATAATTTCTTCTTTTTCAAAATGATTTAATAATTCCAAATCTATTTTTTCTAATAATTTCTTTATAAAAGTTATTTGTTGTGATATAAATAATTGACTATAATTAACATTATCCATTATAAAAACTTGTTTAATTTCTTCTAATAAAATTTCAAAAGTATAATAAGAATCACTTTCAGTATAATTTATCATAAAAGGATTATCGTCATTTTCAAAAATATAATAAATTACTGCAATTATTTCATTCATTCCTTGAATATAATTTATTTCTGGATGTTGTTTTGCATAAATAAATAATATTCTTCTCATAATATCATAATTTTTTTCTTTTTTATTTTTTTTTGAATATAATTTAAAAAAATTAACATCTCCTCTTGTTCTTGGTAAATCTTTATCAATTTGTTCTAATAATTCTTTTTCTTCATTTGATAAATTTTTATTATTGTAATTTAATAAATTTTCTTTTTTTAATTGATTATATCTTTTTGAATTTTTTATTATTTTTTCTTTCCATTTTGATAAATCTGATATTGGTAAATAACCAATTAAAGCTTTCCAAATTAAAGGTCTTAGACTTAAAATTTCATTTGGAATTCCATTTTCTATTATTTTTTCTAATATATCATTTGTAATTCTATTTTTTCCTATAAAATCTCCTATTTTATTTAAAATTTCTTTTGTTTCTGAAGGAAAAGAATTTGATATATTATTTAATTGTTTTATTAAGTTTTCAAATAAAGGATTATCTTCATAATAATCTTTATATGATAATTCTGTGAAACTATTTGTTTTTTTTATTTTATTTATTACAACAAATGAATCAATATTATTTATTTCTTCATTATAATAATATTCATCTGTCATTATTTTTTATATAAATGTTGTTTTTTTTTATTTTAATATTTTTTTTATTTTATTTTTTTTTTTAGGAAAAATATAATATAATTATGTATAAATCTGCAAGTCAAAAATCAATATTTACTTCAAAATATTTTATACCAGATTTAAAAAATACAAATGATTATTATAAAAATTCAAAAGTACAATCATGTAGAAAAATAATAGAAAAAAGAGGAGTAATTTTAGCAGAAACATTTAAAATAATAAATAATAAAGGAAATAGATTAAATGCATATAAATATTATAGAAAATACGAACCTAAAAATTATGAAACTTCATATAATAAAGATTATACAAAAAAAATTTTAGTACATGCTGGAATGGGAATGAATAAACCATTAGTTCCTTATTCACCTGATGATTATAGAAATAGATTATTAAATAATGAATTACCTCCTATTAAAAAATTAAATAAAAGTGCTTCTTTAGATATAATTGGTAATAGAAATATTAATTATAAATGGTGCTCTATTTATCAAAAATTTTATAGGAAACCTCAAATTATTCCTATTAATAATAAGGGAATTATTTCTAATATTACTAAAAGAATTCATAAAAATATTATTAGCTAAGCAATTTTTTTTTGTTTTTGTTTTTTTTTTTTTTGATAAAAATTCTATAAAAGTTATTTATGTAAATATTAAATATTTGTTATTATTTTTAATTAATTTTTTTTGAAGAAAAAATATTATATAATAATTTAAATAAATAAAAATATTTTTTTTTAAATTTTAAAATAACTTTTAAATATAATAAAAGTTATATTACTCATTTTAATTTTCATATTTAAAAAAAATTAATATAATAAATATAAAAAAACAATTAATATAAAAAAATGAAATTAACATTTAATAGTAGAAATTATTTACATAAAAAATATATTAAATCAAATGCTTCAATGCAATCAATAATAACAAATGATATATCAAATAATACATTTAATAGTAATTTTTCAAAACAAAAATCTTTTTCAAAATGTTCAAATATTTATTTATCCTTTGAAAATCTTCCAAATAATTCATTAAATACTCCAAAAAAAAATATATATAAAATATCATCAAAAGAAAGAAAACCAATAGAAAAATTTTTATTAACATCAATTAAACCATTTAAATTAAGAAATAGAAAAGATTCAAAATCATTTTTAAAAATAGAAAAAGAAAAAGGATATAAAAAATATAATAATTACCATGTTCATATATTAAATGTAATGTATAAAAAAAAGAAAAAAATAAATTTTGATCCTTTATCAACAAAAAAAAAAATAGATATAACAAAATATAATATTGATATTCCAAAAGGATATGATTTATCATCAAGAGATGAAAAAGAAGATTTTTTAGATGAAAAAAAAATAAAAGAAAAAAGAGTTTTTGTTGGAAGAATGGAAAATAGTATAAATCATGATGTTATTAAAGAATTAAATAAAGAATTTATTCATGAAAAAAAAAATGAAAATATGATAAAAAGAAATTCTATTTTAAAAAGATTTTCTATTAATAAAAAATTTTCTTCTTCTGTTAATAATTTTAAAAAAAGAGTTACTTCTGCAAATGTTTTAAAAAAAGTTGAAAAAAATAGATTTGATATTGAACAAATTATACTTAAAAATATTAAAACAATGAAAGAAAAAGAAAAAAGAAAAAAAAATGAAGAAATAAAAAAAAGATTATTTTTTAATAAAAAAATTCATGAAAAATTACATAAAGAATATTATCCAATTGAACAAATTATGAAAAATGAATTTAATGAAAATAAAAAAATATTATTTAAAAAGAATAACAATCTTTTTAATGAAGATACTTATATAACAGATATTAATGATTTTAGTGAAAAATTTAATTTAAAAAATAAAATTGAAAATGTTAAAAAAGAAAGAAAAGTTAATATTTATATACCTAAATTACATTTAAGTGAAATTATAAATATAAATGCATTAAATGATAATGTAAATTAAAAATATTGATATATTTTTATTTAAAAAATACTTTTGATTTATTAGTGAAAAATTGAAAAATATTTTTTTTAAATTGTATATAAGAATATATTAAAAAGATAAGATAATATTATAAAAAGTTTTTTTTTAAATTTTAAATGACTAATATAATATATAATTCTTTTTTTTATATTTTGAATAATTTAATAATATTATTTTCAAGAATAATAAAATATTTATAATGTTATACAAATAAAATTTTAAATATTTTTAACTTAAAAAAAAATAATTTCAATATATTAAACTTTTTATTTATTTTTATAATAAGAATTTAAAATTTTTTCAATTTGTTCTTGATTATGATTATCAACTTCATTTTTTTTATCTTCTTCATCAAATTTTTGAAAAATTAAATCAATTTGTTTTTTAAATTCTCCTTTTTTTAATTTACTAATATTTTCTAAAAACTGTTTTTGAGTAAATCTTTCAATTTCTTTTTCTTTTTTTTCTCTTTTTAAAATTTCTTTTAAAATAGCAATTTTATCAGTATAATATTTTTCAATTTCCATCATATTTTTTGTCTTTGCTTCATTTTCAATTCTTTTTAATTCATTTTCATTCATTAATTCTTCAAAATATTTTTCTTTTTCAAATTCTAATGCTTGAGAATAAATTTCATTACATAATTTTAATTGATTTTTATGATTTTTATTTTCAATTATTTGTTTTTTTTTCTCAATTTCATTCTCAATTTCTTTATCTTGTAATTCTTGTATTTTTTTCATTGCATAAATATTTTGTGTTATACTTTTAAGTGTTTTATCTTGTAAATTATTTCTTCTTTGTTTCTCATTTTTATAATAATTTATTATATATTGTATTTCTTTTTGATATTTTTTTATAAATTCTCTTGTTAATAAATCATCTGGATCTGGAATTTTTTTATTTTCACTTTTTAATATTTTTTCTCTTGCAATTTTTATATTTTTTAATATTATTTCAAATAATTCTTCATTTTTTTTTTTTTTTTTTGAAAATATTTTATTTATATTATTTCCATATAATCTTCTTATTTCTTTCATTATTTCTATTTTAAATTCTTCATCACTTATAGGAATTTCATCAATATAAGAAATTGATTTATTCTCTTTTTCATTATTAATATTTTTTTTTGAATTTGAATTAGTTTTTCTAATTTTTTGATTTGATTGAATTGAACTTTTTGAAATATCACTTTGACTATTTTTAGAAGAAGAAGTTTTTAAATTTTTATTTGAATTCTTAGTACTATTTTCTTTAATATTAATATCATTTTTCCTATTTGTATTTTTTTTTGAAGATTTATCTAAACTAATATTAAAATTACTATTTGAACTTTCTTTTGTTTTCTGTTGTTTTTTTTTTGTACTAGAATTTTCAATCATAATATTATTTTTATCATCTTTATTAATATCTAAATCTAAATCTAAATCTTCAGAACCAGAAATAGAAATTTCTGGTTTTTTCATATATTCATTTGGAACTGAATAAGCTTTTATATTTGATTCATTAAAATAATTATCACTTTCATCTATATTTAAATTATTAAAATTATCAAAATTATCTTCATTCTTATCATAATTTTTCTTTTTTTCTGAACTTTCTATTAAATTTGGTATTTCTAAATCATCATTATCATTTTTATTATTTTGAATAATATTATTTGAAATATTACTAACATTCATAATTGGTTTTTCATTTGAAATTTCATTACTATTTTTATTATTTTTACTACTATCATTTTTATTAATTTCATCTTTATTAATATTAATATCTTTAATATTATCAATATTTAAATTTTTATTATTATCATTTTTATTATTTTCATTTTTATTATTTTCATTATCATTATTTTCATTATTTAATTGTTCAATTGCTTCTGATTCAGCAAGAGCTCTTTCATATCTACTAATATCATTTTGAGTAAAAGTTTTTCTTATATAAGAATTATCTTTTGATTTATTATTTTCATTTATTACTTTTTCAAAATCTAAAGCTTCAAAACAACTTCTATTACCAAAAATAATAGAACTTTCATTATTATTATTATTATTACTATTTAAATTATCACTATTTAAATTATCTAAATTTAAATCATCAATTTTTGATTTTTCTAAATTTGAATTTTCTAAATTTGAATTAGTATGAATATTAATATTATTAAGATCTGATTTTTGAACTTGTTTATTATTACTTTTTTCATTTTCATTTTTTTTCAAATTTGAATCATTTTGATTTCTTAATATCATATCCATATTAATTTCATCATCTTTATCGAAAATTTTTTCAGATTCATTTTCTAAATCCATTAATCTATTTTTTCTAACAACATTATCATCAGAAATATTATGAATTTTATTATCACTTTGACTTAAAGTATTTTTATTTGAAGATTCACTTTCTTCATTTTCATTAATTAAAGCTTTTATTAATTCTTCAATTAATTCTAATAAACATTTAGTACTAATTTTATCATTATTCATTATAATTCCTTCTGCATCAATATGAGATAAATCCATATCAATTATTTCACTTAACATATTAATTAATTTTTTTAAACTTTTTACTTTTTCTTCTAAAGTATTCCCTGGTTTTATATCAAATTTTCTATCTGAGATTAAATTTCCTATTATTGCTATGTAAAAATCATCAGAATATAAATCTTCTTCTCTTTCTAATTCTGATGGGTAATCTAATAAATTTAAAATGTTATTTGCTATTTTTAATAAAGCGCCATCTGGAATTGATATATCTGACATTTATATTTATTTGATAAATTTTATTTTTTAATTTTTTTTTAAAAAATTTTTTTTTTTTTTAATTTTA
>Ga0256407_10012084_pt1 | contig 11812 bp, 13 predicted proteins | sample RumenRJG_04DNA_FD_193489 | JGI IMG/M metagenome (GOLD analysis project Ga0256407, IMG submission 193489) | Bovine rumen microbial communities from Lethbridge, Alberta, Canada - RJG_04 | ecosystem: Host-associated > Mammals > Digestive system > Stomach > Rumen | place: Canada: Alberta... | reverse complement strand
GATTCAGGAGAAATACACCTTCGAGTATCGTACGCCCGACCAGATGCAGGATGTGCTCTATGCCGAACCCTCCCTGCAGGGCAATGCCGTCGTAGCACCCCGCAAGGCCGGCAGTCCTGAGACCCAGATCAATCTGGAACTGCTGTTCAATGCCGTTAACGAGGGTAAGATTTAGGACATAATAACTGGTTTTAGACATAATAACAGAGTAACAATGATGATACAGTTTAATATCAGCCGATTCGGAAAACTGGCCCGCTGGTCGCTGGTCAACGACAAGAAGTACTTCATCAAGAGCTTCTTGCAGGTCTTTGCCATCCTGACGTTCCTCTTCCTGTTCTTCACATGGGTGATGAACCGCGAGTCGGTGCATAGCAGCATCAATGCCTATGAGACCTGCTCCATTGCTGTTGTGATCCTGTTTGGGACAACTGTCGTGATGGGCTCTTCCTTTATGTTCTACAGCATGGAGGGCAAACACGACATGCAGAACCTGATGATGCTGCCTGCCTCGAACTTCGAGAAATACCTGATGCGCTATGCCTCGTGGATTCTCCTGTTGCCCCTTTATCTGGTAGCTTTGTTGGGAGCCGACGCGTTGCAGTATGTCGTCAACCTGATGGTGGGTCACGAGTACGTCACCTTCGTCACCTCCACGCTGGTGGATAGCCTCAGTCGTTTGTTCCAACTGGATGTACACAGTCATCTGCGCCATGTGCTCCTGCATTCCGTGTTGTCGCTGTCCGTCTTGTTCCATTCGCTCTACGCCCTGGGAGCCACCTTCTTCCGCACCCGTAAGTTCAACTGGGTACTGACCACCCTCGTCATCATCCTGCTGAGTATCATTCCTAACACTCAGGTGTCTCCTGCGGAAGCAACGACTACAGACATACTCATCACCGACCTCGTGGCTCTCTGCTGGACAGCTCTGAACTTCTGGTTGTCTTATAGACTCTTCTGCCGTCAACAGGTCATTGGTAAATTCATTAATTGGTAAAGCTATGAATACGTTTAGTTTCAATAGATTTGGGAAGATGCTCCGCTGGGTGCTGAGTGTTAATCAGCGTCGAATACTTTATGCTATAGCAGGCTCTGTCGTGGGTGTGTTTATGGCTGAAATGATACTGCTGAAAATGAGTAGTTTAGACACTCCTCTCACCATGCTGCACTATTACGGACAGATAGGTGCTGCCCTCTTTGCATTGGTGTCACTCATCCTGGTCAGCACCATCCTGTCGAGTGTGAACGAGAAGCGCAAGCGTGAGGCTTTCCTCATGCTGCCGGCAAACAATCTCGAAAAATTCCTCGCCCTGATGACCTACACCTCCGTCGTCTGTGTGCTGGGTGTCTTCCTGGCGTTCGTCTTGGGCGACAGCCTCCGCATGGCGTGGTTCTGGATCAGTGGACCCTACACAGAGGCGGAGGTTTCGTATATAGGCAATCCAACGGAATACTATTACTGGTGGTCGTCGGCCATTCCCGAGATGATGGATAATCTGACGCCTCATATACTGGAGGCTGATTCCTGCAACTGGTTCTATCTGGTGATGTATATCGTCGTGATTGCTGCCATTGCCGTGTGGACACATTCGCTCCTGATTATCGGCGGAACGCTGTTGCGCAAATATTCGTTCGTCATATCTTGTCTGGTGTTCATCTTGTTCTGGGTGATTTTTGGAAAGACTATGCAATATTTCGAACTCTCTATGTTTACATCTAATTGGGAAGATGGTAAATACGTGTCTGGCGAGGTTGGCATCCCGGCCTATATCCTCGCCGTGCTGCTCCCTCTGCTCGCTGTCTTCAACTACTGGGCTTCGTTCCACATCTTCAAGAACTTACAATTGATTACTAATAAATGGTTGAACTATGACTTTCACAAACGATAAAGCAATCTACCTGCAGATGGCGGACCGCCTCTGTGACGAGATACTGGCAGGTACGTACAAGGAGGACGACCGCATTCCAAGCGTCCGCGAGTATGCCGTCCTGCTACAGGTGAACACCAACACGGCAGTCAAGGCTTACGACGAGCTGGCTCGCGCGAACATTATATATAATAAGCGCGGTCTGGGATACTTTGTCTCGCCAGGCGCCAAAGAGCAGATACTGACGGAGCGCCGTCGCGACTTCATGGACAACCGGCTGCCTGAACTGTTCCGACAGATGCGCCTGCTGGGCATCGGAATCGAGGAAGTCTGCAAGGCTTGGGAGCAATGATTTGCTTCAATCTCTTGGCATAATGATAAAATGTCATTAGAATATGCCGTACTTTGCAACTTTCTGACTACCTTTGTCGTCAAATAGACAAAACCAACAGCATGATTCACTTAAAAGACATTCATAAGACCTATCAGGGCGCCCAGCCGCTGCACGTGCTGAAGGGCATTACGCTCGACATTGAGAAGGGCGAGTTCGTCTCCATCATGGGAGCGTCCGGCTCGGGCAAGAGTACCTTATTAAATATATTAGGTATCCTCGACAACTACGACTCGGGCAGTTACGAGCTCGCCGGAGTGCCCATCTGGCACCTCTCGGAGACTCGCGCCGCCGAGTATCGTAACAAGATGATAGGTTTCATCTTCCAGTCGTTCAATCTCATCTCGTTTAAAACGGCAGTAGAAAATGTTGAGTTGCCACTTTTCTACCAGGGTGTGTCGCGTCGCAAGCGGCACACCCTTGCCCTGGAGTATCTGGAGCGACTGGGACTGCTGAACTGGGCTGAGCACTATCCCAACGAGATGTCGGGTGGTCAGCGCCAGCGTGTGGCCATAGCCCGTGCACTGATTACCAAGCCGCAGATTATCCTGGCCGACGAGCCTACGGGAGCACTCGACTCGAAGACGAGCATAGAGGTGATGGAACTGCTGAAGCAACTGAACCGGGAGGAGGGCATCACCCAGATTATCGTCACCCACGACCCGACGGTGGGCGACCAGACCAATCGCATCATCCGTATCAAGGACGGACTGATAGAAGAGTAAAAAAGTAAAAGAGTAAGCCGTGATAGAACTATTCAAGGAGATAGCACAGACAGCCAAGCGCAACAAGCTACGCACTGCCCTGACGGGCTTCGCAGTGGCTTGGGGCATCTTCATGCTCGTTGTGCTGTTGGGGGCCGGCAACGGACTCATCAATGCACAGCTGAACCAGTCGGCCCGTTTCCTGTCTAACTCGATGATGGTGTTTGGCGGGCGCACCTCGAAAGCCTATCAGGGCCTGAAGGAAGGACGACGCATCCGGCTGCAGACGCGCGACATCAGTACGACGGATGCTGAGTTCAAGGATATTGTCGACGAGGTGGGCGCACAGTACAGCGCCAGTGTCACCATCAGCAACGGACAGGAGTATATAGCCACAGAGGTGACGGGCGTCTATCCCAACCATACAAAGATTGACAAGATGGAGATGCTCCATGGGCGATTCATCAACCAGATAGACCAGAAGGAGAAGCGCAAGGTGCTGGTGCTGAGCAACAAGCAGGCCAAGGAGCTGGAGCCTAAGAAGGACTATAAGACGCTCCTCGGACGTTACGTCAAGGTGGGCAACTTTGCCTTCAAGGTCGTGGGCATCTATAAGGACGAGGAGAGTGGCTCGTCAGAGGCGTTCTCTTCCTACAGCGCCATCAAGGGCATCTTCGGAGCGAACACCGATGAGGCTGGCAACATTGAGTTCACCTTCCACGGGCTGACGACGGAGGAGGCCAACGAGGAGTTTGAGAAAGACTACCGCCGTCGCCTGAATGCCAACCATCAGGCGCACCCTGAGGACGAGAGCAGCGTGTGGCTCTGGAATCGCTATACGCAGAACATGCAGATGGAGCAGGGCATAGGCATCATCCGCACGGCCCTCTGGATTGTGGGACTGTTCACCCTGCTGTCGGGTATCGTGGGTGTGTCGAACATCATGCTTATCACCGTCAAGGAGCGCACCCACGAGTTCGGCATCCGCAAGGCCATTGGCGCCAAGCCGAGGCACATCCTGCGACTCATCATCGTCGAGAGCGTCATCATCACAACGTTCTTTGGCTACATTGGGATGGTGCTGGGCGTGATGGCCAATGAATATATGGACGCTACCCTGGGGCATGACACCATTGACACGGGACTCTTCCAGGCCACGATGTTTGTCAACCCCACCGTAGGGCTGGACGTCTGTTTCGAGGCCACGATGGTGATGGTCTTGGCAGGCACCATAGCTGGACTCATCCCAGCCTTCAAGGCAAGTAGAATACGTCCCATCGAGGCCCTAAATGCAGACTAATATGAGAATAGACTTAGATTCATATCGCGAAATACTGGACACGCTGACCAGAAACAAGAGCCGTTCGTTCTTGACAGGCTTCGGTGTGTTCTGGGGCGTCTTCATGCTGGTGGCGCTCATGGGGGGCGGACAGGGACTGAAGGAGATGCTGAACCGCAACTTCGAAGGCTTTGCCCAGAACACTGCCATGATATGGGCCCAGCAGACCACCAAGCCCTACAAGGGATTCCGCAAGGGGCGCTGGTGGGCTATGGAATACAAGGACATAGGACGTCTGCGCCAGCGCGTGCCTGAACTGGATGCTATTGCACCAGTGTTGTTTGGCGCATGGGGCAAAAGCAATACGGCTTACTATGGCGACCAGAAAACAACACCCCGCATTCAGGGAGTGACGCCTGAGTATGCCAGCATCGTGGCTCCCAAGATGTACTATGGCCGATATATCAACCAGATGGATATGCAGCAACAGCGTAAGGTCTGTGTGCTGGGCAAGAAGATATACAAGGACCTCTTCAAGGAAGGCGGCGACCCGTGTGGCAAGAGCATCCGCGTGGACTCTACCTACTATGAGGTCATCGGAGTGGACTATAACGCCTCGGGCGGCATGAACTTCAACGGACGGGCCGAGGAGAAGATTACGTTGCCCCTGACGCTGGTGCAGCAAACTTACAATCGTGGCAACGAGGTGGACATGATTGCTGTCACGGGGCGTAAGGGTGTCGTTATGAGCAGCTTGTCTGCTCGCATCCGCGAAACGGTAGCCCGGGCTCACTTGATAGACCCGACGGACGAACTGGGTGTGATGGTGTTCAACACGGAGGTGCTGTTCCAACTGTTGGACAACCTCTTCCGTGGTGTCAACTTCCTCATCTGGCTGGTAGGGCTCGGAACGCTGTTGGCTGGTGCCATTGGTGTGTCGAACATCATGATGGTCACCGTCCGCGAGCGCACCACGGAGATAGGCATCCGACGGGCCATAGGTGCCACGCCGCGCATGATTCTCTCGCAGATTATCTCGGAGAGTATTGTCCTTACCCTTGTGGCAGGCATGAGTGGCATTCTCCTTGGCGTGCTTATTCTCCAGATGCTGGAGATAGGCAATACGGAAGACGGCATTGTCACGGCCCACTTCCAGGTGGGTTTCTGGACGGCCGTCTTTGCGGCTCTGGCGGTGTCGGCAATGGGTGTCTTGGCCGGCTTGGCTCCTGCCGCCCGCGCCATGAGTATCAAACCCGTAGACGCCATGCGCGACGAGTAGTTGATGAAATCTCTTTCGAACCCTCGAAAATATCGGAATCTCGAAACAACGAAAACAAAAAACAATATGAAAAAGTACAGCAAACTGATCATTGCAGCCGTTATTGCACTGATTTTCATCGGAACCTTCGTGTTCCTGTGGCAGAAGAGCCAGCCTAAGGAGATTGTGTACAACGAGTTCACGCCTGCCATGAATGAGGTCAAGAAGACGACCATCATCACGGGCAAGATTGAGCCTCGCAATGAGGTGAATATCAAGCCCCAGATTTCGGGCATCATCACCCAGCTGATGAAGGAGCCCGGACAGTATGTCCAGCAGGGTGAGGTCATTGCCAAGGTAAAGGTGATTCCCGACATGGGGCAGCTCTCCTCGGCAGAGGCTCGTGTACGTCTGGCAGAAATCAACCAGCAGCAGGCTCAGGTTGACTACGAGCGCCAGAAGAAACTCTACGATAAGCAGCTGGTGTCTGCTGACGAGTTCGAGAAGATTCGTCAGAAACTGCGTCAGGCCAAGGAGGAAATCGTGGCTGCCCAGGATGCACTGCAGGTAGTGCGCGACGGTGTGTCGAAAAGCAATGCCTCGGCTTCTTCCACACTGGTGCGTTCAACCATCAGTGGTGTCATCCTCGACGTACCCGTCAAGGTGGGTAACTCGGTCATCCTCAGCAACACGTTTAACGACGGTACCACCATTGCCTCGGTGGCCAACATGAACGACCTCATCTTCCGTGGCAATATTGACGAGACAGAGGTGGGGCAGCTGGTACAGGGGATGCCGATGAAGATTACCATTGGTGCCTTGCAGGACCTGAAGTTCGACGCTGCCCTGGAGTATATCTCGCCGAAGGCTGTCGAGAGCAACGGTGCTAACCAGTTTGAAATCAAGGCAGCTGTCAAGGTCACCAAGGACGATAAGCTGCGCTCGGGTTACTCTGCCAATGCCGAGATTGTGCTGGCTGCTGTCGACAAGGCGCTGACCATTCCCGAGAGTGCCATCGAGTTCTCTGGCGACTCGACGTTCGTCTATATTATAAAAGGTGAGGGCAAGACGAAGACCTATGAGCGCCAGCCTGTGGTCACAGGACTCTCCGACGGTGTGAACATAGAAATCAAGAAGGGCCTCACCGCCAAGGACAAGGTGCGCGGTCCGGAGATCGTTGCTGAGACCAAGGACAACTAAGGCATAGTCATACTCATTCCCCCTCTTGGCTATTGCTGTGCTATGACAACCTTTCTCCTATTTTACGAGATTACGGCTCATACATAGTGAGCCGTAATCTCGCTCGGTGTGAGCCGTAATCTCGTTGGACGCGAGCCGTAGGGGCTATTTGACCAGATATTTCTTGCCGTTGTTGATGTATAGGCCTCGTGTGGCAGGTTTGCCATTCGGCCTGCGTCCATCCAGCGTGTACCAAGTGCCGTCCTGCTGCTGGGGGCTGCGGAGGGCTTCGATAGCCGTATTCTCGCCTGAGAATGTCTTGAGGGTCATGAGCGCATCCTTGCTGATGAGCCGATGGCTGCCGCTTTTCCAGCTCAGCTCCCAGAATCCGCGGTTGTCCCAGCCGTCCATCACCCGGTTCTTGCCATTCGTGTCGGCACCGTTGCCGCACTCTTCCGGCTGCCAGTAGTAGAGACCCGTCACGTTGGTGTACTTGTTCATCGTGGCTATCAGGTCTTTCAGGAAACTGGCCTGTCCGGCTGGTGAGTAGGGCCATGTGGCGCTGGTGTTGTGCTCGCCGCTCCTGACGGTAAAGTTGCTGTTGTTGTGGTATCCCACCTCTACGAGATGTATCTGCTTGGTGGGGAACGTGCTCTGCAGTGCGCTGAGAGTGGCGTCGAGGTTCGACAGAGTGCCGTGCCACAAGGGGTAGTAGCTTAGTCCTATCAGGTCGTAGTCGGTGAAGCCGGCCTGCTCCACCCACTTGTAGAAGTTGGTGCAGTGGGTGCTGTTCTCAGTGCGCTCGCAATGCAGCACGATCTTGGCATCCTTGCAGTCGGAGGCTCTTACGCCTTCGGCAGCCGCTTTCAGCAGGGCGGCGAAGCGCTGTATCTGGGCCTTCTGGGCGTCGTAGGTGCTGCTGAAGACAAACCAGTTGCTCTTGTTCTTGCTGCTTGCATTGTCCCAGAGCATGCCGTAGCTCACCTCGTTGCCAATCTGGATACAGTCGGGGGCAGCACCACTGGCAGCCAGCGCATTCAGCGCCTCGGTGGTATAGCTTTTCACCTTTGCTGCAACGGTAGCTGTCGCTGTGCTTCTGTTGAAGCCCCAGCTTTCAGGAATCCATTGCTGGCTGACATCAGTCCACGTGTCGCTGTAGAAGAAGTCGAGCAGGAAACTCATGCCTGCGTCCTTGATGCGCCGGCCTAACTTCTTGACGTATTCCAAGTCCTGACAGGTGGCTACGCTGTTGTCCTTGCCAGGCTCCACCAGCAGGCGTACGCGGATGGCATTCCATCCTGCCACGTCGTGCAGATAGGTGAGCATGCCGTCGCTGTATTGTGTGTTGATGGCTTTGCCGTCCGCATCGAGCCATACATCCCCTGCGGCTTCATAGGCGGGTACTAAGCTGATGTCTCCACCGACGTATTTCTGGGCATGGATTCCGATGGTGGACAAGGTGAATAATGTTAGTAGTAGTGCCTTTTTCATTTCTTTTCCTTTATTCTTTGTTATTTCTTATGACGGTTAGCCCGTTGCTCACGGTACTTGGCTTTCTGCCGGGCAGAGCCAGAACCGTGGGCACCGGTGATATACTTTTTCTTCTTGGCCTTGGTCTTTACTTTGTCCTCTTCTTTGCGGGGACCGCCTCCTCGGCCAAAGGAGATTCCATTAACGAGGATGTCCTCGAAGTCACTTTCTTTACTCATAATTGGCTTTTGGCTTTTGGCAGTTAGCAGTTAGCCAATAGCTAATAGCCAACTGCCAACTGCCGTTATATTAGTGATGGAAAAGTCTTACTCCCGTGAAGGCCATGGCAATGCCGTACTTGTCGCAGGTCATGATGACATGGTCGTCGCGCACCGAACCACCAGCCTGGGCAATAAACTCCACGCCACTCTTGTGGGCACGCTCGATATTGTCACCGAAGGGGAAGAAGGCGTCAGAGCCCAGGGCAACCTTGGTGTTCTTGGCTATCCACTCTTTCTTCTCTGCCAATGTCAGCACCTCGGGCTGTTCAGTAAAGAACTGCTGCCAAGCACCATCGCGCAGTACGTCATCGTGCTCGTCCTCGGAGATATACACGTCGATAGTGTTATCGCGGTCGGCACGGCGAATACCTTCCTTGAAGGGCAGTGCGAGCACCTTCGGATGCTGGCGCAGCCACCAGATGTCGGCCTTGTTGCCAGCCAGACGGGTACAGTGGATACGGCTCTGCTGTCCGGCACCGATACCGATGGCCTGTCCGTCCTTGACATAGCATACCGAGTTCGACTGGGTGTACTTCAGCGTGATGAGAGCAATAATCAGGTCGCGTTTGGCCTCGGGCGAGAACGTCTTGTTCTGTGTGGGGATATTCTCAAACAGGGCAGGGTCGTCCAGTTTGATTTCGTTACGTCCCTGTTCGAAGGTCACACCGAAGCACTGCTTCGTCTCAACGGGGGCAGGCTTGTACGTCGGATCAATCTTGATAACATTGTATGTGCCCTTACGCTTATCCTTCAGTATCTCGATAGCTTCGGCTGTATAGTCGGGAGCAATGACACCGTCGCTGACCTCGCGCTTCAGCAACAGGGCTGTGGTAGCATCGCAGGTGTCAGAGAGCGCTACGAAATCACCATAGCTTGACATACGGTCGGCACCACGGGCACGGGCATAGGCACAGGCGATAGGACTCTCGTCCAGTCCGGCAATGTCGTCGACGAAATAAATCTTCTTCAGCGTGTCACTCAAGGGAAGTCCGATGGCTGCACCTGCAGGCGAAACGTGCTTGAACGATGCCGCAGCGGCAATGCCCGTAGCAGCCTTCAGCTCCTTCACCAACTGCCATGCGTTCAGCGCATCCAGAAAGTTGATGTAGCCGGGACGGCCGTTAATCACTTCGATAGGTAATTCGCCCTCCTGCATGAAGATGCGTGAGGGCTTCTGGTTCGGATTGCATCCGTACTTCAGCTGTAATTCTTTCATATATTAATAATGTGTATTGTTCTTTTCGGTTGCAAAGATACACATTTTTTTCTTAATTCTTAAATACTAATTCTTATTTTATTTGTATCTTTGCACTCGTTATGGAAAAAAAGAGACATGCGCTGCGCAAGCTCTTGGAAGCTGTGGAGCACGAATTTCTGAAGAAACCTAATCGCAAGACGCTTGATAGGCTGTCGTTATTGGCGGGCTTTCAGGATTGGTCTTCATTTCAGAATGCTCTCTATGGTGAGAACGACGAGACCATCTATGGCGGACATCAGGAGCATCAAGCCGACCAGAAGGATACGAAAAAAGAGGCACCCAACCAGTGAGTGCCTCTTTTTTATGTCGTGCAGGTTCTTACTCCTTGCCGGCGAGACCGCTGCGCTTCTCCTTGATGCGGGCTGCCTTACCAGTCAGATTGCGCAGATAGTAAAGCTTAGCGCGACGAACCTTACCAACCTTGTTCACCTCAATAGAGTCAATGTTCGGCGACTCAATGGGGAAGATACGCTCTACGCCAATGGTACCTGACATCTTGCGAACAGTGAAGCGCTTTTTGTCACCGTGACCACAAATCTTGATGACTACGCCACGATAGAGCTGGATACGCTCCTTAGAACCCTCGATAATTTTGTAAGCGACAGTGATAGTGTCACCAGCCTTGAACTCTGGGAACTTCTTGCCGGTTGCAAATGCTTCTTCAGCAACTTTAATTAAATCCATTTTGTTATTGAATCTTTAAATTTGTTGTATCGTTCCAACGCAACATAGACGGGCAACTCGTTACTTCCCTCCATCGGTTACGCCGAAAAGCGGGTGCAAAGGTACAACTTTTTATTGATTCCACGAAATAATTCTAATTTTTTTTGTATCTTTGCAGCATAAAAATCTACAATGATGAACAGAAAAACTGCTATTTTATCCCTCATGGCTGGTGTCATGATGATGTCGTCATGCCGTTCGCACTATCAGGTTGCATCTGTGCAACGAACTCAACTGGTCATCGACAGTCGCTATGATGTGCAGCCCGATCAGCAGGCTGCAGAGTTCTTGAAGCCCTATAAGCATGTGGTCGACAGCATCATGGGTCCTGTGGTAGGCCAGTCGGCCAAGTATATGACGGCCAAGCGTCCAGAGGGAACTCTGTCGAACCTATTGGCTGACATTATGGTATGGGCAGCCAAGGACTATGGCGAGACGGTAGACTTGGGCGTCTACAATATGGGCGGCGTGCGTGCCGACCTGCCCAAAGGTGATGTGACGTATGGCGATGTGCTCGACATTGCGCCTTTTGATAATAAGATAGCTTTTACCACACTGAAAGGCAGTGACCTGCTCCAACTTTTTGAGGAGATGGCCAGTGTGGGTGGTGAAGGTGTCAGCAGTTCGGTACGTTTGGTGATTAATGGGAAATGTAAACTCGTCAGTGCGACAGTCAACGGAAAGCCCGTCGACAAGAATCGCGACTACCGTCTGGCTACTATTGACTATCTGCTGGGAGGTACGGACAAGATGACGGCTTTTAAGTTGGGACGCAACGTCAATGCGCCTCAAGAGGTTAGTAACAACACTCGTTTCATTATTATGAACTATTTCCGTGAGCTGACTAAACAGGGACGTATGGCCGATGCTAATATCGAAGGTCGTGTCGTGGTAGTGGACGTCACCAAAGAAGATTTGGATAATGTGCTCAAGTCGGGAGTGAAACGGGATGATTTGAATATGGACGCTATTAAAATGAAAGAATGATATGATGAAGAATATATGTAATAAGATGGTAAATGTAGGGGTATTCCTTTTACCGTTTATCCTGTTTACCTTTATGCCTTTAGAGGCTTCGGCAAAGAAAAACAAGCAGTTGGTCATCCTGCATACCAACGACACCCATTCGCAGATACTTCCCGTCAATACACAGCTGCCTGACACCATGAAGGCGGGTAGGGGAGGATTCCTGCGTCGTATTGCTATGCTCAAGGAGGAACGTAAGAAGAATCCCAATCTGCTCTATTTTGACTCAGGCGACTTCTTTCAGGGCTCTGCCTATTTTACGATATTCAAGGGTGAAGTGGAGGTAGGACTTATGAACCTTATGGGTATTGACGCTGCCACTATCGGCAATCATGAGTTCGACAATGGCTTGGAAAATATGGCAGCCGTCTTCCG
>Ga0256407_10012083_pt1 | contig 11812 bp, 10 predicted proteins | sample RumenRJG_04DNA_FD_193489 | JGI IMG/M metagenome (GOLD analysis project Ga0256407, IMG submission 193489) | Bovine rumen microbial communities from Lethbridge, Alberta, Canada - RJG_04 | ecosystem: Host-associated > Mammals > Digestive system > Stomach > Rumen | place: Canada: Alberta... | reverse complement strand
TGCAGCACGTAGCGGTTGTTGCGAGTCCAGTTTGCCTTCATTGCATTTGTCTCCTTATTAGGAGTGGCATTGATATAGAAACCTACACCATTATCAGCAAATTCGGGCAGAGGAGCACTGATGTTGCCAGAAGTATTGTAATCACCTGCCTTTTCTACAGAACTCTTCATTGGTAGTCCGAGCGTATATACATCATGAGCCGCATCCAAAGCGAGCAACTGCTCCAGATAGGTTCCCGAGAAGATATTGTCGTCCAATGAGCTAGAAGGCGGATTGCCTGGCAAAGTCAGTGTCATTACCTCGCTATCATCGTTAGTGCGGATAATGACAGGTGTACCAGCTGGTACGAACTTGCCTTCAGCATAGGTACTGAATTCAGGAACGAGAACTGGGTTTACACCCTTGTTGTGCCACTTCTTGCAAACGTAAGCATTATATGTTTTGCCTCCAGCGTCTGCAGGCAACAACACATCGTATGGCGCATAGAACGAAGAGTAGTAGTATTCATCGCCACCATCGTTTGTAGTTATCTTCAACGGCATCTCACCATTACCAGCAGTACCAGTTTTTTGTACGGGCTGCAAACACCACTTGGCATCGTCAGTAGGAACGTCGTGCTCAAACTTCAAGTCGTAACTCATTTTAACACTACTTTCCTCGTAAGTCTGGTCGAAGTTCAAATAGTTTAAAAATGGGGGCGTAATGCCTGTTATTTTTCCTGTCAGCAATAATTGTTTTCTTATTCATTGACATATTATATCCGACAAATGTAGGCAAAAATCTTTAGACAGCCAAACTTTTTAACTAAAAAGTGACTTTTTCGGTCAGATTTTCCACAAAAAAGAACATAAAACATGTTAAAAACGATGTTTTTTGCGCAAACTCGGCAGGACGGCCTCAACGGCTTGGGAGTCAACGCTCGAAGATGTCGAACGACTCGTCGTAGGCAGGCGACTGGATAGACAGCAGGTTGAGCACGGAGTGGAAGACATAGTGCTGCTCGAGCACTGGGGGCAATCCTGCCTTGTAGCGTCTGAACCCGTCGGAAGTCCACACGAGGAAGGGTATCTCGTACTGCACCTTGGGAGCCAGCTTCATGGGCAGGCCGTGCATGAAGATATTGTTCTCGCCCAGGGACTCACCATGGTCGGAGATGAACATCATGGCGCTGTGCCAGTCGGTCATAGAGCGCAGCGTGCTGACCAGGCTGTCCAGCAGATAGTCGGTATAGCGAATGGTGTTGTCGTAGGCGTTGACCAGCCGGTCGACATGCTTCTCGCCCTCCTCCACATTACGGGCAACGGGCTTGTAGACCTCAAACGTCTGGGGGTACTTGTCGGCATAGTTGGGACCATGACTGGTGCTGGTGTGAAGCACTATCAGCACCTTGCTCTTAGGACTGGACGCTATGCGCTCACGCAGTCCCTCGAGGAGGATTCCGTCGTAACGGTCGTCAGCATCGGGATAGATGTCGGCAAGGTCTGCCTCGGAAAGATATTCGTCTATATGAATAGGAGGCTCGCCCCAGTTGGAGGTGCGCCACGACACGTCGACACCAGTCCTGAAGGCATAGTTGGGCAGCACCTCGTAGAGGTCGTCGCTGACCTTGGGTTCCAGTATAGCCTTGCTGCCGGCTGTGGTATAGGTGGCACACGACGTAGCCTGGAACACCTTCAGTCCCTGGAGCCTGGACAGCAGGGGGTTGGTGTCACGCTGATAGCCATACAGCTGGAAGTTGGCTTTGCGTGCCGACTCGCCTATGACGAGCACGACAACAGCCTTCTGGGAGTCTGCTATCTTGCCGTCAGGCAGCTTGATTTCCTCAGCCTGCTGGTCCATCCTGTCCGTTGTCAGGCGGACGGTATTGACCAGATAGGACCAGGGCTGGAGCAGTCCGCCCAGTTCGGTGTCGTGCTGTCCCACCCACAGCGTCTGGCTGACATTCGCCAGAGCGACGACAAGAACCACAGCCAACGAACCGGCACAGCAGATGCCCATCCGACGGGCCTTGCCGTAGACGACGGGCTGAAACAGGCAGTAGAGAGCCGGCAGGACGCCAAAGACCAGGATGAAGAGCCACAGCGAGGCGCTGAAGAAGCCCGAGGCCTCGGAGTAACGGGTATTGAACACGTTGCCTATGGTGGTGGCATCCATCATGACATGGTAGGTAAGGATGAAATAGACGGCTGTGGCATTGATGAGTGCCAGGAGAGCCAGCAGCACGCGCCCGACCTTCCTCAGCAGGAACATCACCAGATAGGTCATCATGAAGTTGAGCACCAGCATGATGACAACAAGCGAAGCCTGCAGCACCACCCTGCCCCACGCATCTTCATTGCTGTTGTCTGCCACATAGCTGAAGAACGGTATATTGTAGAGCAGCAATGTTCCGATGCTGACCAGCGCGGAGAATGTGAAAAGCGATACGGGCCGTCTGAGTCTCTCCAGTAGCAGTCCCTTCCATAAACGTTTACTCATCTGTTTGCAATTTTAGCCGCGTGCAAAGATACAACAATTATGGGAAATCGCAACGCTTTGTAGTGGAAAAACTGAAAATCCAACAAAAAAAGGGAGTCCGCTGTGGGATTCCCTTCGTTCCTGGTGGAGCCTCTTGTCGGATTCGAACCAACGACCCCGAGATTACAAATCACGTGCTCTGGCCAACTGAGCTAAAGAGGCGGGTGGACGAGCTGTCTGTATCGCGTCGCTACAACCAAGTACCCTTGCTATGTTCCCATCCTGGGGGATTCCGAGGGAGCTGACCGTACAGGACTCGCCCATGTTGGCTAACTGACAAATTGACAATTGACAATTTTACGATTGAGAATTGACATTGTTTGTCGTAAGCGGCTGCAAAGGTACGCATTTTTTCGAGAAACTGCAAATGTTTGGCTAAAAATTTTGTATTTTGACCGATTATTAGTAATTTTGCACCCTGAATATGACACCACAAGAATATGTACAACTGAAAGCTTTTGCCCGACAGGACGGCGCGCTGCTGTCGCTGTTGTGGATTGGCGCACTGGTCTGCTACATCCAGGGACTGACGAACCCGCTGCTGGGCATGGCTGCCCTGGTGCTCATCGTCATATCGCCCTTCTATGCTGCCAACCGACTGCGCCACTTCCGTGACTATGCCCGCGAGGGAGTCATCTCGTTCGGCAGAGGATATGCCTACACCGTGCTGACGTTCTTCTACGCAGGACTGTTGCTCGCCCTGGCGCTCTATGTCTACTTTGCATTCATCGACAAGGGCTATCTGCTGGGGCACTTCACCAGCGTTGTCAGTTCGGAAGAAGGCCGTCAGGTGCTAAAGATGTACGGCATGGCTGAGCAGCAGGTGAAGGACGGTTTGCAGGAGCTGGCCCAGATGCGGCCCATAGACTATGCGCTGAACATGCTGACGGTCAACATCACGACCGGATTCCTGCTGGGGCTGCCCATCGCAGCGCTGATGAAGCGGCAGACGGTGGAAGCAGAACATTGAACTTTGAACTTTTGAACTTTGAACTTTGAACTTTTGAACTTTGAACTTTATAACACAATGGATATATCAGTAGTAATACCTTTATATAATGAGGACGAGTCGCTGCCCGAGCTGTATGCGTGGATAGAACGCGTGATGGCTGCGAACAAGTTCACGTTTGAGGTCATCTTCGTCAACGACGGTTCCACTGACCACTCGTGGGACGTCATCACCGAACTGGCAGCACGCTCCGAGCACGTCAAGGGCATCAAGTTCCGCCGCAACTACGGCAAGAGTCCCGCACTCTACTGCGGATTCAAGGAAGCCCAGGGCGACGTGGTCATCACCATGGATGCCGACCTGCAGGACTCGCCCGACGAGATTCCCGAGCTGTACCGCATGATCCAGGAGGACGGTTACGACCTGGTGAGCGGATACAAGCAGAACCGCAAGCAGGGCGACCCGCTGTCGAAGACCATCCCCACCAAGCTGTTCAACGCCACCGCCCGCAAGGTCAGCGGCATCAAGAATCTGCACGACTTCAACTGCGGGCTGAAGGCTTACCGCAAGGATGTCATCAAGAACATCGAGGTGTATGGCGAGATGCACCGCTACATGCCCTACCTCGCCAAGAACGCCGGCTTCGACAAGATAGGCGAGAAGCCCGTACACCACCAGGCCCGCAAGTTCGGCAAGTCGAAGTTCATGGGCTGGAACCGCTTCGTGAACGGCTATCTGGACCTGCTGACGCTGTGGTTCCTGGGCACGTTCGGCAAGAAGCCCATGCACGTCTTCGGATTCCTGGGCACCATCGTGTTCATGATAGGCTTCCTGTCAGCAGCCTTCCTGGGCATCGAGAAGGCGTGGGCCCTGTATAACGGAGTGCCCATGCGACTGGTTACCAACTCACCCTACTTCTACATTGCGCTGACCATGATGATGATAGGCACACAGCTGTTCCTGGCAGGATTCCTGGGCGACCTCATCAGCCGCAACAGCGCCGGACGTAACGAATACCAGATAGAAGACAACATCAGATGCGGAAAATAATAGTCGTCATCCTGGCTATAGCAGCCCTGGCTGCCTGTACGAGCATAGACTGTCCCGTACAGAGCCTCGTCACCACCAACTACACGTTGAAGAAAGCCAACGGCACTACGGACACGCTCAAGACGGACACCATCTGGGTCGTTGCCCAAAGAGCCGACAGGACAGACACCATGGTGCTGAACAGCCAGTACGACATCTGTACCGGTTTCCAACTGCCCATCAGCTACACCCAGCCCGAGGACGTCTTCTTCCTGGTGTTAGGCGACACTACCAAGAGACGTTATGTGGACACCATCCGCATCAAGAAAGAGAACTACCCACACTTTGAGTCCGTGGACTGCTCGGCGGCCTATTTCCACAAGATTACAGCCGTCAGCACGACCCACCATGTCATTGACTCCATCGTTGTAAACTATGCCGACGTAAACTATGACAACAAGCAAGAACACTTCTATATCTACTTTAAAAAGACTGGCCGTTAGCCTGCTGTTGCTGGTTCTGACGCTGCCCGCGCTGGCACAGACTAAGATGTTCCGCATGGAGAACGACTCAGTACCCTTCTTCCGCGGCTTCTCGCTGGCGTTCGACCTGGTGGGGCCTGCCATGCGCATGCTGAGCGACCATGGCGACATAGGAGGTGCGCTGCGCGTCAACCTGCACGACCAGTGGTTCCCCATCTTCGAGATGGGTATCGGCATGGCTAACCACGAGGACGACGAGGTGACACGCATCACATACAAGACCACAGCACCCTACTTCCGCATCGGTGTGGACTGGAACGTCATGAAGCGCAAGCACCAGGCTAACCGCATCTTTGCGGGCTTCCGCTATGGTTTCACCAGCTACAAGGTAGACATCATCCGCGACAATCTGCCCGACCCCGTATGGAAGTCGCAATCAGGCTTCGGTGTGCAGGGCATGGCGTGCAACATGCATTGGCTGGAACTGGTCTTCGGTATCGATGCCAAAATCTTCGGACCCTTCCACCTGGGCTGGGACGCCCGCTACAAGCGAAGGCTGTTCCACAACGACGGCGAAGTGGGCAACACATGGTACGTCCCCGGATTCGGCATCAACGACCAAGACAACCTGACAGCAAACTTCAACGTCATCATCGACATCTAATGATGTATGATGGCTGATGTATGATGTATGATGTGTGATGTAAGAGAAAAAACTTAAGACTATGAATGAAGCAAGAAAGAAGAAACTGATATGGCAGTTGCCATTCCTTACCCTGCTGATAGTGGGGACTATCCTGATTATCCGCCAGCAGCAAAACACACCCTACCAGCATAACAAGGGAACCATCTTTGGCACTACCTACTCCATCAGATATCAATACGGCGAGGACCTGAAGCCCCAGATTGAGGCCCGCATGCACGAAGTAGACTCTGCCTTGTCGATGTTCAACAAGCAGAGCATCATCTCGCGCGTCAACCGCAACGAGCCCACCGAACTGAACGACATGTTCATCAACGTGCTACAGACCGCCCTGCAGGTTAGCGACGACACACAGGGAGCCTTCGACATCACCGTGGCTCCGCTGGTCAACGCCTGGGGATTCGGTTTCCAGAACGACTCGACACCCGACCAGCGCGCTGTAGACTCGCTCATGCAGTTCGTTGGCTATCGGAAACTCAGCTTTGACGGAAAAAAGATACGAAAGAGCGACCCGCGCATGATGCTGGACTGCTCAGCCATTGCCAAGGGATACGGTGTGGACGCCGTTGCCCAGTTGCTGCAAGAGAAGGGAGTCGAGAACTACATGGTGGAAATAGGCGGCGAGATAGCCACCAAGGGCATCAGCGAGAAACGGCTGCCCTGGCGAATAGGGGTCACCAAGCCTACAGACAACCCCATGGAGGACAAGACCGAGCTGCAGACCGTACTCAACGTCACAGACAAGTGTATGGCTACCAGCGGCAATTACCGCAACTTCTACTACAAGGGCGGCAAGAAGTATGCCCACACCATAGACCCCAAGACCGGACACCCCGTACAGCACAGCATCCTGTCGGCAACCGTGCTGAGCGACCATTGTACCCTGGCCGACGCCTATGCCACCTCCTTCATGGTGATGGGCATGGAGGGCGCCAAGGAGGTGCTGAAGAAGCATCCGGAACTGATGGCCTACCTCATCTATGACGACCAAGGACACAACCGGGTATGGTTCTCGCCCTCGCTGAAGGACAAGATCCTGAAGTAGGGAGAGGGAAGCAGGAGGAAGACAAGAGAGCATGGAGATTTACGACAGACTGCTACAGTTCACCTTGTTCCAAGGCATGAGTTCTGCCGACCTGATGCAGGTGGCAGGACACACCAAGTTTGGCTTCAACAAACTGAATACAGGCAAGCGACTGGTCAGCGAGGGGACTCCCTGCACACACCTGATTTTCCTGACCAGCGGCACACTGGGCATAGAGAGCAGGAACGACAGCCACACCTGCCGCGTCTGCGAGGAAATCAGCGCCCCGTACATCGTACAGCCACTACACCTGTTTGGCTACAACCAGCACTACACGTCCACGTTCAAGGCACTGACGACATGCAACTTCATCACCCTGGACAAACAGGAGGTCATGTTGCTGCTGGAAACGCAGTTGGTGTTCCGACTGAACATGCTCAACCTGCTGGCAACAGAGAGCCAGCGACTGCACCGCAGCCAATGGCGGCAAGCACCCAAAAGCCTGCGGGAGCGCATCACGCGCTTTTTCTTCTCACGCTGCCTCTACCCCGCAGGTCCCAAGACATTCAACATACTCATGAGACAACTGGCTGACGAACTGAACGACAGCCGTCTGGACATCAGCGTAGCCCTGAACGAGATGCAAGCCGACGGGCTGCTGACGCTTCATCGCGGACGCATAGAAATACCATCCCTGGAGAGACTGCTCATGTAAGGGATAAAAAAAAGAACAAAAGCTAAGAAAAATGAACTATCAACTACCTCTCAGACAAAGGACTAAGGGCTTGCTTCTCCTACCCCTTTGCATTTTCACCTTGCTGTTGTCAACCGCATCCTGCGGCAACCAACAGAAGCTGAAGTCGTTCAACAACGTCATCACGGCAGACGACAGCCTGAACATCGAGCTGTCCAAGTCGACGCAGATGAAGTACCACAGCCCCTCGCTCGGACTTGACATCGAGTACCCCAGCTATCTGCGTCACCAGTACATAGAAGACGACCAGATGGAGGTGTTCCTCAACGACGACCTGTCGCTGTCGTTCATGGAACAGAAAATGCTCAAAGGCGACGACATTTTCCGCACACCTGGACAACAGTTCATGGGCATGGGAGCAGAACTGCTGGAAGCAGGCGACGACTACAGCATTCATACGGGCCAGGAGGGCGACTTCGAATACTACGCCAAGGTGATAGACGACTCCACCCGGCTCGTCACCATCATACTGCGCTATCTGCCTGACCGTGCCGAGGCCGCAGAACAGCTCAAAGAGTATGTCCACGACTACAAACTGCGATAAATAGAAGTTAATTCTATTTAATCGTGCTCTTGTCTCGCTTTTTTTGACTAACTTTGCACGCCAAATAGAGAATGACGTTAGTATGAGCGAGCATATCAATCCTTTTTTTGAACCCTACGGCACCCCACACGACACGGTGCCCTTTGACCGTATCCGCCTGGAAGACTACGAGGAGGCCTTCATGGAGGGCATCCGCCGTGACAACGAGCAGATAGAGAAAACCATCAACAATCCCGAGAAGCCTACCTTCGACAACACCATCATCTGTACCGAGGAGGACGAGGGCTACTACGACCTGCTGTCAAGAGTCAGCACGGTGTTCTTCAACCTGCTGTCAGCAGAGACCAATGACGAGATGGACGCCCTGGCGCAAAAGATGCAACCCATACTGACACAACACGCCAACGACGTAAGGCTGAACCCACGACTGTTCGAGCGCATCCGCCAGGTGCACTTGCACCATCGCAAGCTGACACCCGAGGAGAAAAGGCTGCTCGACAACTGCTACGAGGGCTTTGTGCGCTCGGGAGCCCTGCTCGACGAAGCAGGCAAAGAGCACCTGCGCCAGCTGACAGAGGAAGCCTCGATGCTCGGTCTGCAGTTCTCGCAGAACCTGCTGAAGGAACAGAAGGCTTTCACGCTGGACATCACCGACGAGGCACTGCTGGACGGACTGCCTGAGACGGCCCGCGAGGCTGCAGCCCTGGCATGGAAAGAAGCCAAAGGGCAGGAGCCTACAGCCAACGGACAGCAAGGATGGCTGTTCACACTCGACATGCCCAGCTACTCACCCTTCATGACCTACTCCACCCAGCGGGAGCTGCGCCGCCAGATGTATATGGCACGCAATACCGTCTGTACCCACAATAACAGCGAGAACAACCTGGACATCTGCAAGCGGCTCATCAACCTGCGCCGCGAGATAGCCCAGCTGCTGGGATACAAGACCTATGCCGACTACGTGCTGAAGCGTCGCATGGCGTCTAACGCCCGCAATGTATACAGGCTGTTGGACAATCTCATCGATGCCTATAAGCCTACCGCCCTGAAGGAGCGCGAAGAACTGAAGAAACTCTTCGAACGCGAGCAGGAAAAGGATAAGGTTCAAGGTTCAAAGTTCAAGGTTCAAAGTTCAAAGTTCAAGGTTCAAGGTTCAAAGGATAAAGTTCAAAGTAAGATGCATCCCTGGGACAGCAGCTTCTACAGCCACAAGCTGCAGATGAAGAAGTACAATCTGGACGCAGAGATGCTGCGCCCCTACTTTGAGCTGTCCAATGTCATCAAAGGTGTCTTCGGACTGGCTAACAGACTGTACGGCATCACTTTCAAGGAGAACAAGGACATCCCCGTCTACCACCCGGACGTCAAGGCCTACGAGGTGTTCGACAAGGACGGCAGTTTCCTGGCTGTCTTCTATGCCGACTTCCACCCCCGCAAGGGCAAGCAGGGCGGTGCATGGATGACAGAATATCAGGGACAGTTCATCGACCGCAAGGGCGAGAACGTCCGCCCGCACGTCAGCGTGGTGATGAACCTCACCAAACCGACGGAAGACAAGCCCGCACTACTGACGCTGAGCGAGGTGGAGACATTCCTGCACGAGTTCGGACACTCGCTGCACGGCATGTTTGCCAATACGCGCTTTGAGAGTCTCTCAGGAACCAATGTCTGGTGGGACTTCGTAGAACTGCCCTCACAGTTCATGGAGAACTTTGCCATTGAGAAAGACTTCCTGCGCACCTTCGCCTTCCACTATCAGACGGGAGAGCCTCTGCCTGACGAGCTGATCAGGCGCATCACCAAAAGCCGCAACTTCATGGTTGCCACAGCCTGCCTGCGACAAGTGTCGTTCGGACTGCTCGACATGGCTTACTACACCCAGCGCGAAGCTTTTGACGAGGACATCATCCCCTACGAGAAGCAGGCTTGGAAGAAGGCTATCCTGGGCGAGCAGTTGCCCGACACCTGCATGACCGTACAGTTCTCGCACATCATGGCGGGAGGATATGCGGCAGGATACTACAGCTACAAGTGGGCTGAGGTCCTGGACGCCGATGCGTTCAGCGTATTCAAGCGCCACGGCATCTTCAACCCCAAGACCGCTCAGTCGTTCCGCGACAACATCCTGTCAAAGGGTGGCACAGAGCATCCGATGACGCTCTACAAGCGTTTCCGAGGAGGCGAGCCCACCATCGACGCACTGCTCAAGAGAAACGGAATCAAGAGAGGGAAGAAGTAAGATGGATGATGGAAGATGGATGATGGAAGATGGAAGATGGAAGATGTAAGAAGTAAGAAGTAAGAAAGAAGTATGAACAACGATAAGCAAAAGAAATTTGACCAGAGGTATCTGCAGATGGCTCGCATCTGGGCACAGAACTCCTACTGCCAGCGTAGGCAGGTAGGCGCACTGGTCGTCAAAGAGGGTATGATCATCAGCGACGGATACAATGGGACGCCCAGCGGATTCGAGAATGTGTGCGAGGATGACAATGGCATCACCAAGCCTTATGTGCTGCACGCTGAGGCTAACGCCATCACCAAACTGGCACGCTCGTCCAACAATAGCGACGGGGCTACCATCTATATCACCGCCTCGCCCTGCATCGAGTGTGCAAAACTCATCATCCAGGCGGGCATCAAACGCGTGGTCTACGGCGAGAAATACCGTCTTACAGACGGCATAGAACTGCTGGAACGCGCTGGTATTGAGATAGAATATTTGGGAGATTAAGATATGAAGAATAAGAAAAATAACCGTTTCATGCCTCTTGTAATGGCCATCTGCGTAGTGGTGGGCATTCTCATAGGCACGTTCTATGCCAACCACTTCTCTGGCAACAGGCTGAGCATCATCAACTCTGGCAGCAACAAACTCAACAACCTGCTGCACATTGTAGATGACCAGTATGTAGACACTGTAGATGTCAACGACCTTGTGGAGAAGGCTATGCCACAGATTCTGTCTGAGCTGGACCCGCATAGCGTCTACATCTCTGCCAAGGACGTACAGACGGCTACCGACGACCTGCGTGGCTCTTTCTCGGGTGTGGGCATCGAGTTCACCATCCGTCAGGACACGCTCCATGTGCAACAGGTCATCAGCAACGGACCTGCAGAACGGGCAGGACTGATTGCCGGTGACAAGATAGTCAAGGTGGACGGTGACAATTTCACCGGCAAGAAGCTGACCAACGAGGAAGCTATGCACCGGCTGAAAGGTCCTAAGGACACAAAGGTCAAGTTGGGCATCATGCGTTTTGGCGAAAAGAAGATTCGTGAGTTTGTGGTCACCCGTGGCGACATCCCCACCAGAAGCGTTACTGCCACCTACATGCTCGACCGCGAGACAGGATACATCCGCATCAAGAATTTCGGTGAGAACACCTATCCCGAGTTGCTGATAGCGCTGTCACGTCTGGCACAGGAGAACTTCCGGAACCTGACCATCGACCTGCGCGGCAATACTGGCGGCTACCTGCAGTCGGCAGTCCAGATTGCCAACGAGTTCCTGCCCAAGAACCGGCTCATCGTCTATACACAAGGGCGCAAGTCGCCTCGTCAGGAATATCGCAGCGACGGACGCGGCTCGTACCAGCAGATACCGCTGGTCGTCCTGATTGACGAAGGCTCTGCATCGGCCTCCGAGATTCTGGCTGGTGCCATTCAGGACAATGACCGTGGTACCATCATCGGACGCCGTTCGTTCGGCAAGGGACTGGTACAGCAGCCCATCGAGTTCAACGACCACTCGATGATCCGACTGACCATTGCCCGCTACTACTCACCCTCAGGACGTTGCATCCAGAA
>Ga0256407_10012075_pt1 | contig 11819 bp, 9 predicted proteins | sample RumenRJG_04DNA_FD_193489 | JGI IMG/M metagenome (GOLD analysis project Ga0256407, IMG submission 193489) | Bovine rumen microbial communities from Lethbridge, Alberta, Canada - RJG_04 | ecosystem: Host-associated > Mammals > Digestive system > Stomach > Rumen | place: Canada: Alberta | collected... | reverse complement strand
CAGCTCCTTTCTTCTTTGGAGGAACTTCATTGCTTATCGTTGTAGGTGTTTCTCTTGATACTATCGGTCAGATTGAGTCGCACCTTATTATGAGACATTATGAAGGGTTTATGAAGGATGGACGTATCAAGGGTCGTTGGTTTAATATTAAGTAGTAAAAATATAATTTTGAAAAGAGCAGTTGGGGAACCAACTGCTCTTTTTTTTTTATTTCAAAATTATATTTTTTACTACCTATAGCGACCTTAATATTTTGGTTATAATTTCGCAACTAACTCAATCGAGTACCGCTTTCGCCTAATGTACACTTCATTCGTTAGTTGCTTCATTCTAACCTAAAATCTTAAGGTCTTGAACGACAACGACATAACAACAAAAATCCTTTAGGAGCCAATAACGACAACGACAAAAATCTTTAAATCCCTTGAGAACTAAGCAATGACAAGAAATCTTATTTATAAACTCAACGGAATTTGGTAAAATTTAAAAAAATAAAATTAAGGTTTTAATAATGAACAATATTAAAAAAGAAACAAAAAAACAAAGATATATAACTTACAAAAATGATGATATTAAGGTGTTTTGGAACCCGAAATTATGTCAACATGCCGGTAAATGTTTTCAAGGAAATAAGGAAGTGTTTAATCCTAACCAAAAACCTTGGGTTAATTTATCAAAAGCTTCCGCAAAAGAAATTGCTGCAATAATTGATATGTGCCCGTCTAAAGCATTGCAATACGAATTGAAAGATTCAATTTCCGTTGTATTTGAAGAAAGTTTAAACAGAAGTGCCGCTTACAAAGACGGAAATTTAATCGGTGAATGTGAATTTGAAGTTCATGATAACAAATGGAATATTGTTCATACGGGAGTTCGTCCTGCTTTTGAAGGGCAGGGCATTGCCAGAAGATTGTTAAATAAAGTTGTTGAACAGGCAAGGCTAAAAAATATTAAAATTGTTCCGGTATGTTCTTATGCGAAGAAGGTTATGGAAGGGAGGGAGGAGTATAGGGATATTTTGGAAAATTAATATTTATTCCAAAATATTTATGGCGGAACGGATTTTTCTTTTAAATAATAATTTTACATTTACCTTCTTTATGTACCGCTTCGCTTATGTACACCGCAGTCGGCAAATGCTTCATTCTTATTTAAAATATTAAATCCTTTGAGAGCTAAGCAACGACAACGACTTAAAAGCCATCTTCTTTGCCGTTTATTATACATTCTACATTGTACATTATACATTGCCGTATTAGTGCTGATATTGGTTAATAACTCCTTCAGTACACTTCAGTCGGCAAACACTTCGTTATAACTTAAAATCTTGAAATCTTTTGAAAGTTACCAACTGCAGAATTAATATCAACACTCCCTGACAAATCTATTGACAAAAACTATGACAAAATCAATGACAAATTTAATGAAAATTAATCAAAAAAATTAATAAAAACAATTAAAAAATCAATAAATTATTGATATGACAAAATCAATGACAAATTCCGTGACAAAAAGTGTGACAAAATTTATGTTTTTTTTCTAATTTTAAATTTGCGACAGTAATTGTCGCAATTATTTTATATAATCTTTTATATCATATAATTTAAGGTAAAAATGTAAATGGCTCAAAATAAAAAAGAAGAAGAAATCAATTTTTTAAATCAATTTTTGAACACATCAATAGGAAAAAACTGGTATCAAAAATATAAAATTAAAGATTGTATAGATGAAGAACATCCCGATTTTATTTTTATAACAAATGATAATAAAAGAATAGGTTTAGAAATAACACAGTTTATTATAAAAAGTAAACATGGTTTTGCCGTACAATCTTTAAAGAGAACAGGAAATAAAATATGTAAATATATACAAGATAAATACGGTTTTCCGGTTTCTATACTTATTAATAAATTTGATAAACGGAAATGGTGTGCTAAGAGTCGCAAAGATTTTTTAGAAGCAGTATATAATCCCGGTTTTACAGATCGTTTTAATGAGAAAGAAATTAGGACAAAAATTGAACCAATAATCGAGCAAAATTTAGAAAAATTGAAAAATACACCATATTTCATAAAAGAAACTATTGAAGTTAATAATGAATGGTTAACTTTTTCAATTGATAGATATCCTCACGGATATAATAATAAGTTTGATTGTCATGTTAACAATCAATGTTTTAGTTGGGAAAATCCTTTTGAATATTTACAGAAGGAAATAAATAAAAAAGATAAAAAGTTTAATGATTATCTCAATAATTGCGATGAATGTTTTTTGTTAATTTGTAGTCCGGATTCTTCTAAAGGTAATTATTGCCATTTTACAGATAAATTAAATAAACAAAAATTCTCTTATAAATTTAGCAATGTTTTCTTCTATGATGAAAACAAAAAAACAGCAAGTTGTTTAAAACAAATATAGTAATTTTGTGATAGTAAATAATACATGAATTTAGTAAAATATAAAAAATACAGATATTCTAACTAAAAGGTATAAATATAACAAAAAAGAAAAGCAACAAAAATTAGTAGAATAAACAATATGAGATGCTTGTTTTGTCGGACGAAAAAAAGAATATTTCCCGTCTAAAATTTATATATAAAGTATCTTATAAATATATCTAAATTGACTTTTTTTTATAAAATATTTATAATATATACAAATGTATTAAGTAGTGCAGCAATAAAAAATAAGAGAACATATTACTCGACTACAAAAAATAGCAAAAGTAAATAATATTTGAATTTTGTACAACAATAAAAGATATCTTTACAAAGGTATGTCGTCTATGCATATAAAAGACAGATTAAATAAAATTAATGATAAAGAATTTGTTTCAAATTCTCACACATCACAACACAGAATTTTTGGTTTCATAACAACAAATATTAGAAGTATAAATACTTTTATAGATTATATAAATAAGATAGTTCCGGAATATATTAGCAGAAAAAATAATTTAGCAGAATGGAAAAAATGGTGTTATTCTCAAGAAATAGCAACTAAATATAAACACGCATTTTTAAGATTAGAAGTTGCAAATATATTATTTAGAAATATAGAGCAATCTCCAACACTAAATAATATTGCTGAAAAGATGTATGAAATTTTGAAATCAGAAGAATATGGAAGAAAATATTTGTTTTTTCTTTTGCATTTATATTTGCTAAATGGTAGCTATTTTGGAATACAAAATCAACCTCAAGTTGAAATAGAAAAAATAATAAATAGTTTTAAAGGAAATATTATAGACGAAGGATTAGATTGTATATTGAATAAAAATATAAATAGATTTTTATTGGCAACTATTTTTTATAACCCAAGTTCGCAAGAAAGTTATGATATTGCTTTTGATTTGTTAGGAGATAATATAACTGCTACAGAAATAAATAATCTTATAGAAATATATAAAAGTAAAGATAAACTTATATATCAAAAAGTTCATAATGCAGGAGGGCAGGGAAATTTTGAAAAAGATGTTGCTGTAATTTTAAATTATTATATTTTAAAAAATATCTTTAAAAAAAATATGTATTTAACTAACATCGATATTTTAAATTTGTATGTTGAAGAAATGTTTAAATTAAAATTAAATGAGTTTTTTGATATAAATGATAAGAATAAACTTACAAAACTTTTACAAGAAAATATTAAAATGTTAGAAGATATTTTTGTTTTATTTACAGGTATGCAAAAAACAAAAATAATAGAAGTAAAAAACAGAAAAAATTTATCAAATAAAATTAAAGAACAATATAACTATAAATGTTTTTTTGATGTATATGAATGTTCTGAGGATAGTCATAAAGCTCATGAATTAAATTATTTTCATACAAAAGAAAATAATAACTATTTAGAAGCACATCATATGATACAATTAAAAAATTCTAAACATTTTGGTAATTCATTAGATGTCGTTGAAAATTTGATACCTGTTTGCCCTAATTGTCATAGAAAATTACATTTTGCTAACACAGAAACTCTTATTAATATGATAAAAATATTCTATAAAAATATGAATAAAAAAGAATTTATAAGAAAAGGAATTTTTGTTGATATAAACACATTATTGAGATTTTATGGTATAGAAGAAGAAATTGAGGAAGAAATAAAGTAATGTTAGAAAATATAGTAAAAACACCATTAAATTATACAGGTAATAAATCAAGAATTTTAGACCAACTGATTCAATTTTTCCCTAAAAAAATTGATAGATTTGTCGATTTATGTTGTGGTGGTGCGAGTGTAGGTTTAAATGTTAAGGCAAACAATATAGTTTGTATAGATATTAATTCTTATGTAATTGACTTATTAAGAACATTAAAGATTTATTCAGAAAGAACTATTATTAATAAAATAGAAACTATTATTAATGAGTATAATTTATCAGATAGTTATCATAAAGGATATTCTGCATATAAAGATTATGTTATAGGAAACAATGGTTTAAAAGGTTTTAATAAAACTGGTTATACAGAATTAAGAAATTATTTTAATAGAAATAAATTAAATATGGATTATTATGACAAATCAATATATTTATTTGTTTTGTTAATTTTTTGTTTTAACAATGATATAAGATTTAATTCAAAACAAGAATTTAATATGCCTATAGGTAAAACAGATTTTAATAATAGTATTAGAAATAAATTAAAATCATTTAAAGAAGGAATCAAAGATAAAAATATAGATTTTTTTGTAGCAGATTTTAAAGTTATAAAAGAATTTGAATTATCTAAAAATGATTTTGTCTATGTTGATCCACCATATTTAATAACAGATGCCGTATACAATGAAAGTGGTCTATGGAATGATACAAAAGAAAAAGAACTACTTTCTTTATTAAGTTATTTACATACTAATAAAATTAAGTTTGCTTTATCAAATGTATTGAAAAAAGCCAATAAGGAAAATACCATCCTTTTAAAATGGATAAAAGATAATCATTTTACCGTCAAAGATATAAATTATCATTACAGGTCATCAAGTTATAATAAAAAAAATAGAAATGCTAACGAACGAGAAGTATTAGTAATGAATTATGAAATATAAAATCCATAATAGACGATACATAGGAAATAAACATAAACTGTTAAGTTTTATAGATGATGTTTTAAATTATAATAAAATTGAGTTTAATTCTTTTGCAGATTTGTTTGCTGGAACAGGTGTTGTATCTGAATATTTTCTGTCTAAAAATAAATCTGTAATAATAAATGATAATTTATATTCAAATTATGTTTTTTATGTAGCTTGGTTATCAAATTTAGAGTATGACAAGGATAAAATTAGTAATTTTATAAGTTATTATAACAATTCAACAGAGTATATCAAAGACAACTATTTTTCAGATACATTTTCAGGCACATATTTCAACTATAATAATGCAAAACAGATTGGTTCTATAAGAGTAGATATAGAAAAAAACAAAGAAAAATTAAATTTAAGAGAGTATTGTATTTTATTGTCTTCTCTTTTATATACAACAGATAAAATAGCAAATACCTGTGGACATTTTGAAGCATTTTTAGCTAAAAAACCACAAGAAGAAATTTTTAAATTACAAGATTTAGATATAAAGAAATATAAGTATAAGCCTAAAATATTTCAAGAAAATGCTAATGTGTTAATAAAAAAAATAAAGGCAGATTTAGTATATATAGACCCTCCATATAACTCAAGACAATATATCAATTTTTATCACTTGCTTGAAAATTTAGCAGAATGGAAACAACCAAAAGTCTTTGGTAAAACTCTTAAAATGGAAAGAAATGCTAAAAAAAGTGAATATTCAAAAGCTAATGCATTAAATAATTTTAAAGATTTAATATTAAACTGTAATTCTCAATATATATTGGTTTCTTATAATAATACATATAAGGCAAGTAGTAATGCTTCAATAAATAAAATTTTAGAAAAAGATATCTATAATATCTTATCTTCTGTAGGTAAAACAGAAAAATTTGATATTGATTACAAATATTTTAATACTGGTAAAACAAATTTTGCAGATCATAAAGAAATGTTGTTTTTGTGTAAGATGTAAAGATTTTTTGTACAACATATAGTTTTTATTGACAGATATATTGTGTTTTATTATAATACAAATGTAGAATTGTTGTATTTTAAAAAGGATAAAAAAAATGAAAATGATATTTTCTCTTGTATAGATGTACTCGTAGTTGTAGTTAGGTAGTATATGTAGTAACTTTTCTATTAGTATCTCTATCCATTAGAAGTAAAATCATTTATTAACTTAATATTTTGTAGTTGTTTTTTTTATAAAAGAGGGTAAAGAAAAAGAATATAGCTTTTTCGTTGTTCCTATATAATTCTCTTAAAATTATTTCATAAGGAAAATATAAATGAATAGTGAATCACAAGAAATAAAAATTTTTATTGATGAAAGTGGTGATACATCAATACATACGGGGGGTTATTATATATTAACAGCAATTATAATATCTCAATCTACATACAATAAAAGTTTAGATAAATTAAATAATATTTTAAAAGATATTCCAGTACTGAAAAGTACAAATGTAGGTAGAGATAATAAAAGAAGATTAAAAATATTGGAAAAAATATTTCAAGAAGACATAGATTTTAAATATCAGTCTATAATAGTAAACAAAGATAAATTATATAAGGATTCTGGTTTTAAATTTAAAAAATCTTTTTATAAAAATCTACATTTTAAATTGTGTCAACAAATGAATTTAAATTTTGATATGAAAATATCATTATATCTTGATGAATATGGCACATTAGAATTTCAGAGTAGTTTTAAAGAATATATAGAGGATAAACTTGAAAGTTTATTTTCAAATATTGAATATATGAATGATAAAGATAATAGATTTATTCAAATAGCGGATTTTATTTCAGGCACATTGCAATATTGTTTCGATAGCACTAAACAAAGTGAATATAGTGAAAAATTTAGAACTATATTAAAAAGAAAAGAATTATTATTAGAAGTTTTTCCAGAAAATTATTTGTTTAGTAAATTAAAATCTGAAAATAGTGTTGATGAGATTATTAAACAGGTGTCTATGAAACAAGTTGATGCCTTTATTTCACAGTATGAAGATTCTTGTGATGACAAAATAAAAATGTGTGTTTTGATTTTAGGATATTTAAGATATAAAAAATTTTTAGAAGATGTTCCAGTATCAAGTCAAGAATTAGAAGAGTTTCTAAAGGGATATTATGATAAAGTACCAAATATAAGAAAAGATTTGATTCCTATATTAAGAGATAAGGGGATATTGTTATCTGGAAATAGTGAAGGATATAGAATTATTACATCTACACAGCATGTTAATGATTACATAAATCATAATGAAAGTGTTATTATAGCTATGTTAAAGAGATTACGTATTGCTAAAAATATATTGATTACAAATTCACAAGGAGAAATTGATATCCTAAAACAAAGTAAATTGAGTAAGTTATTAGATACTATTATTGAATCTAATATTAAACAAAACTAAGGAAAAACGTATGGAAGAAGTAAAATTAAAGAGGTAAAAAATGAATAAATTAAAAGGAATATCATTTAAAGGATATAAAAGTTTTTCTAGTGATAAAGATAATAGACTTGATGAAATTAAAAATGTGAATGTTATTATAGGAAAAAATAATTGTGGAAAATCAAGTGTTATTGATATATTAGAATATATCATAGATTTTGATAAATTTAAACAAAATAAAAATAATATAAATAGAATAGATGTCGGTTTTTTAATAACAGAAAAGAATATAAGCATATCTTTTCCTAACAATATTTATAATCCTTACCTTAATACTCGAACTCCTTATGAATTTGGCCAACAATTTATTGGAAAAGTTATTAATTTAAATGTAATATCTAGAGGAAATGGAAGAGATTTTGTGTATGCAGGTAACCAAGATCTTTTTTTTAAAAATTATGAACATTCTAAAAGTTATATAGATATATTAGCAAAAACATATAGAACTTTCTTTGATAATTATAAATTTAGAAGACTTAATGCAGAAAGAGATATCCTTCCTGAACATGAAAATTCTAGTGATAATTATAAGAATATAAATACTAGTGGGAGAGGAGCAACTGAGATTATTCGTTCTTTTAAAATCGATAGTAGTCGAGATGATAAATTTATTGATAAAATTTTATTAAATGGCTTAAATATAATAATAAATCCTGAATCTATTTATTCTGAAATAACAGTTAAAAATATAGGAAACAATAATTTTGAAATATATTTAAAAGAAGAAAATGGAGAAACATATCCTTTATCTAAATGTGGCAGTGGTTTAAAAACTATTATTTTAGTGTTACTTAATTTGTTAATTATTCCTAAAACGGATGATTATAAGGATAAAAGGATTGTATTTGCTTTTGAAGAATTAGAAAACAACTTACATCCGGCTTTACAAAGAAGATTGTTTAAATTTATTTATGATTATGCTGTAGAAAAAGATATCAGCATATTCTTAACAACACATTCGCATGTAGCAATAAATTTCTTTTCAAGTAAAGATAAAGCTGATCACTCTCAAATTTTTCATGTTGTAAAAGATGAAAACATTTCGTCAATTCAAATAGTTAATAATTATATAGATAAAATAAAAATACTTGAAGATTTGGATGTAAGAGCAAGTGATTTATTTCAATCTAATGGAATTATTTGGGTAGAAGGTCCATCAGATAGAGTTTATATAAAAAAATGGTTAGAAATTTTTTGTGATTGCAAATATGAAGAAAATAATCATTATCAGTTTTTATATTATGGTGGTAAGTTATTGTATCATTTTACAGCAGAAAACGAGATTAAAGATTTAATAAATATTTTAACAACAAATCATAATTCAGCTATTGTTATAGATAGTGATAAAAAAAGTAAAAATGCCAAAATTAATGATACAAAGAAAAGAATAAGAACAGAATTTGAAAATAATAATTTATTTTGTTGGATAACTAAAGGAAAAGAAATAGAAAATTATCTTCCAGTAGATGCTATAAAATCATTATTAAATATAGAAACATTAAATCAATGTGCACAATATGAGCTTTTTCCTGAATATATAAGCAAAGTATATAAAAATTTTAAAAAAGTAGATTTTGCAAATAAAGTAAAAGTTTTTATTAACAAAGAAAATGCAGAAATACTAGATTTGAAAGAGAGAATTGAGAGTTTGTATAAGCAAATTCAAAAATGGAATAATGATTTAGAGAATAAAAATGAGTGATTTAACAACAGCAGATAAACAATATTTAAAAAATGCTTTAAGAATGCATAATGGTCGTGTTTTAAATTTTAATGATGAAGCATTTGAAAAATTTTTTCTTGATGATATACATATTAATATTAATGATGATAAATATGCTATCAATGGAAATTCTAAAGCAGATAGATTAAATACTTTTTTTCAATTAGAAAATAATCAAGTTGTTGGAAAAGTTATCATATGTCTTGCAGGGTATATAAGGAATATGGAGCTTTTGGGTGCACTTGTTACATTTTCTAAAAATGTTATGGAAATAGGACAAAGGTTAATGAATACGCCATCTGAAAAACAAGAACAAACACAAAGTAATCAAAGTATTAATGTTAGTAATGAAAATATTATAGAAATCCATAAGGATATTTTTAATCATGTTAAAAGTTGTCTAGAGAATAGAGATTATTATCATGCAGTAGAAGAGGCTTATAAAGTCGTAATAGAAAAATTAAGAAAAATTACTGGTGAAGAACAAGCAAGTAGAGCTTTTAATGATATAAATTATAAAAAGATATTTAAAAAAGAAGCACAAACTCAAGCAGAGAAAGATTTTCGTGAAGGAATAAAGTTTTTATGTATGGCAATTCAAAATTTTAGAAATGATAAAGTTCACACTTTATCAAAAGAAATAGATAAAAATATTGCTATGCATTACATTTCTTTAGCAAGTTTAGCATATACTTTGATTCTTAAATATTCTTCTGAAACTGAATAATAAAAACTTTGGGGGGGATGGGTATCGCCTTGAGAGGGCGATTTCCCTTAAATTGTCGTTTCCGTTGTCATGCTGAACTTGATTCAGTATCTATAAAACATCTGTGCGACAGCACACCGAAATTACTAATTGCTAATTACTAATTTCTAATTGCCTTTGCCGTTCCGCCTTTTCGCCGTTGCCGTTGCTGTGTTGTTCAAGACCTTAAGATTTTGTGTTAGAATGAAGCAACTGATGAATGAAGTGTATTTGGATCCCGTAAGGGCATACTCGATTGAGTTAGTTGCAAAATTATAACCAAAATATTAAGGTCGCTATAAAACGGATTTATTTTTAAGCTAAATCCGTTTCGCTCAAATTTATTTAAAAAATAAATTGCTTTTATTTTTTCTTTTTCCTATAATACAAATGTAAATATAAATGTATTGGATAAACAAATGAATAAAAAAAGTGAAATAATTCTTTTCAAAACTAAAGATGAAAAAATATCAATTTCCGTCCACTTACAAGATGAAACTGTTTGGCTTACACAAAAACAAATGGCAGAGTTATATGATGTTGATAGAAGTGTTATAACAAAACATATAAATAATATTTTTCTCGATGAAGAACTTCAAGAAAAATCAGTATGTGCAAATTTTGCACATACTGCTAAGGATGGTAAAAAATATAGCACAAAATTTTATAATCTTGATGCAATAATAGCAGTAGGTTACAGAGTAAATTCTAAAAGGGCAACTCTTTTTAGAATATGGGCAACGGAAAGATTAAAAGAGTATATAATAAAAGGTTTTGCTTTAGATGATGAAAGATTAAAAGATGGGAAAACTCGTTATTTCAAAGAACTTTTACAAAGAATAAGAGATATAAGAAGCAGTGAAAGAAATTTATATCAACAAGTGACAGATATTTATGCAACATCTGTTGACTATAATCCTAATTCGGAATTGACTCAGGAATTTTTTGCTACGGTTCAAAACAAAATGCATTATGCAGCACATAAACATACCGCTGCAGAAATAATTTATGAACGAGTTGACAGTAAAAAACATTTGGTTGGAATGACTAATTTTAAAGGAAACTATCCTACAAAAGATGATGTAAAAATAGCAAAGAACTTTTTATCGGAAAAAGAGTTACAAGTTTTAAATTTGTTGGTATCTCAATTTTTAGATTTTGCCGAACTTCAAGCATTGGAAGAAAACCCTATGACAATGAAAGATTGGATTAAAGAATTAGATAACCATTTGTTAGGAAACAAAAGACCTTTACTTGATAATAAAGGTAAAATATCACATAAACAAGCAATAGAAAAAGCAGAAAAAGAATTTGATATTTATAGAAAACAAGAAATGAAAAATTTAGTCAGTGATTTCGATAAAGCAATAAAAAAAATCAAAAATAAGAATTAGAAACTCCGAGACCGGGATTCGAACCAAGTCATCGCCTTGAGAGGGCGATGTCCTTTAAGTTGTCGTTTCCGTTGTCATGCTGAACTTGATTCAGCATCTATAAAACATCCGTGCCGTAGGCACTCCAAAATTACTAATTGCTAATTACTAATTTCTAATTGCCTTTGCCGTTTTTCCGTTGTTGTCTCCCAAAGGATTTTCAGATTCAAAATATTTGTTGTTTTTTTGCTGTTTAAGATTATCAATAGAATGTAACAGACAAAAGAAAAATTCATAATATTTAAGAGAAACGAAGTATTTTTAAAGTTGCGGTGTACCAAAGGAGTTACTAACCAATATCAGCACTAAATCTTGCGGTTCTTTTTTATTACAAATTCGTTGCAGCTTTTCGTAATAGTATCAACTATTACTTCAAAACTCCGCCT
>Ga0256407_10012074_pt1 | contig 11819 bp, 12 predicted proteins | sample RumenRJG_04DNA_FD_193489 | JGI IMG/M metagenome (GOLD analysis project Ga0256407, IMG submission 193489) | Bovine rumen microbial communities from Lethbridge, Alberta, Canada - RJG_04 | ecosystem: Host-associated > Mammals > Digestive system > Stomach > Rumen | place: Canada: Alberta... | reverse complement strand
GGGATGTTCTGGAGCTCGTTTACGATGTTGCGGTCTTTGATACGGATGAGACCTTCCACACCGAGACCCGGGTCATGGGAGAGCCTATCCTTGTGACAGAGACTCACCAGCCGGAGCTCGGTTATTCTCCGCTGGAAGACCACTGGTACGCTTTCTTCGGCGTCCTCTTCGATATTTATCAGCGCTATATGGAAACAGAACCGTTTTTCCTTGACCCGACAGAAAACGTCCTGTACCGCTGACCTTCCGGGAAAGGAAAACAGTACAGAATCGCACACGCAATAGCGACAAAAGCCGCGCCAGTATAAGGGCGCGGCTTTTGCATGTATTTTGTGTTTCTGATCAGGTATGCCTGACTCCAATCACCTTCGTCGAATTCAAAAGGTAATCAAGTCTGCTGTCTTCGCCGAAGGGCGCGTACACAGTCTTTACGATGTAAGCGATATCTCCGTTCTTCTTGTAGGTACGCTTCCAGAGTTCCGACTGGACCTGGACATCATAGGTGTCATTCCAGAAGTTCGCGGAATACTCAGCTTTTTTATCACCTTTGCCGTTCGTCGCCTTGCACGTCACATCGTTATCGTCCCCGATCTCTCCGTACAGGGAGGCAAAATCATCCCTGACGTAAAGATCCGCGTACTCCCGAAGAAAATCCCTGTCAGATCCGGAATAGCTGAGCCACCAGTCTGTGACGTTCCTGGCGACAAGATAGCCGTCGGAACCATCTCCCACGATCACTGCGTCATAGAACCAGTCGTAGTACTCCATTTCGTCAGGATAGATGACCCCGACTTCATTGTCATAATCCCGCACCCTGGTCCGGGTCGCGTCCTCAGAAACAAAGGAGACATCCCGTCCTCCCCAGCGGTTCTCCGGATCCTGCGTGTCCCCCGGATCGCCAAGGGTCAGACCGCCGCAGGTGACTCCCCGCACCAGGTCCAGAGTTTCGTCATATGGCACGGTGACCAGGTGATCCTCTTCTGTCAGTTCGAAGATGTACTCTTCTCCGCCGATCTCCGCCTTCACCTGATTGCCCTCGATCTCATAGCTTCCCACGGTGATCTGGCCGCTGCTCATGTAATCGAGAGTGTTGTCCACGTTGAAAAGAAGATATCCCAGGGAAGTATCCCCGTTGGCGTACCAGTAATCCACGATGGACCACAGTTCATTCGTGTCCGGCGTCCCTTCCGTGAGCGACTTTCCTTCCGCAGGGGTTATCTCCCCTGATCTTGCGCCTTCGCTTCCTGTCTTTTTGGCATCCGCTGCCTTGGCCTCTGCGGCTGTGGTCTCCGCATCCTTGGTCTCTTCTTCGGTGGTCTCAGCTTCCTTGGTTTCCGCTTCAGAAGCCGGTGCGGCGGAAGTCTCTGCCGCGGTGGTTGCAGCTGCAGTAGTCTCAGCTGCCTCGGTACTCGCAGCTGCGGTGGTCTCAGCTGCCGGTGCGGCGGTCGTCGTCGAACTTGCGCTTCCTCCGCACGCAGCCAGCAGGACTATTGTTCCTGCAGCAGCAAGCATTACGATGTGACTTTTTTTCATACATTTCCTCCTTATTGACAGGTCTGCCGGATGTAATAATCTTATTCCGTTTATTATTATAATATATTTTACCTGTATTCGGAATTTGTCAGACGAAATGATGACCCTCAGGATCGTGTCAAACGGAAAAACCGCAGTCCCTGATCTCTCAAGGACTGCGGCTGCAACGACGTCCATCTTCCTGCCGCGCTTCGCTTGGCAGGAAGCCGATCAATCGTCGCCAGATAATTTCGCATATGCGAAGGAGAGGCCGCGCCTGCGTCCTCTCCTTCGTTTTCATACAGAGAAGGCCGCAGATGCACAAGTGTCCCTGCGGTATTTTCAAGTTTCCGCCCCCCTGGACTCGGGACGCTTCGCGTCCCTCGTTGTCGGCGTCCGGAGGCGCTACGCGCCTTGGCCGCCTCGGAAACAGGGCAAAAAAATTCCCCCATTGAGCAAGCTCATGGGGGAATTCTTCACCCTGTTTCCGGGGTGCCGGATTAATTACAGATTAGTCCAGAATCTTGACAACTCTGCCGGAACCGACAGTTCTGCCGCCCTCGCGGAGAACAGCCATTATAAAATACATATATTTTTGTATTTATCAAATATTGATTACAAGTATTCTTGTATTTTGTCCCCTCTCCATCTCGTCTCGCCAGAAAATGTAGCCATTCTGTAGCCACAAGAGAGCACTGCAGCTTTTATTTTACAAACTTTAAAGGCGAATTATAAATATCCGTCTTTGGAATATCTGTATGACGGCTGCTTTTTGATAATTTCTCTGTACCGCTTCACATAATCGTTCAAACAGAGATCATTTGCGCATCCTGCCCACTGATCCGGTTCGTCTTCCATAAGTTTATCATCTACCCACCCGCACTGTGGGCAAGTCTCAAATGAGCCCTCATCCGAAAACGTGTGTTTTCCACAAACCGGACACGAGTGTTCCTGCGATACATAGGTTGCTTCCTGGTAGTCATAGTCCGGATTTTCAGCCAGACGCGCTTCAAACCACTTTTTATATTCAATTAACGATTTCTCATTTGTTCCGTCCCGTAGTTCTGGGTTCTGGGTCTGGAAGACGTCGCACTTCCATCCGCAGTGAGGACATTGAATATAATCATATACTTCAACATCTGATTCATCCAGCTGTGAAAAATGGAACTCTCCGCAGACCGGACAATCCATTTCCTGATATTTTTTTACATCAATCATTATTTGGCCTTGCCTTTCTTCTCACTGAGATAGTAGCTGTATCCCTTCGCAGGCTTAAAGTATGTGACCACATAGCCATCTTTCGTAACAATAGCCAGGGTATTCGTTTTTTTATTGTATTTGTAGGTAGAGCCCTTTTTATCCACGAAACTGACGCAGTTCTTTCTGTCGACTTTATTTGCAAACTTTACCGCATGTGCCGCATAGGATTCTTTTGTTTTACACCCCATCTGCTCTCCATGACGGTTAAAATGATCTGCAAGCGTCTTTGAATTAAAATCCTTTGCCCAGGCAAATCCCGTGTGCTGCGTCTTTTTGCCTTGTCTTCCGTTACTTGAGCCTCCGTAATGATTACTTGCCCCCTTAGTTGACATTTCCTGCTCACCCCTTCCTATGATTCGTAATCCAGGGTTCATAGCAGTAAAATGCCGTTGAGCGTTTTAATTCGTCAAATACCGCATCTCTCAAGCTTCCGTATACAACGACGCCGCTTGGTTCAAGTTCCTTTAAAACAGTTTCCAGGAAACAATACCACTCATACTTTTCATATTTATATTTGATAAAACCATGTGTCCCTACTGCGATCAACGTGTTGCGCGGTATTGCTGACAGGAACTCCGGCAGCAATTCGTCCACTCCGCATCGAATATTTGGAATCACCTTATTTCCCTGGGCGCCATAATAATATGTCAGCGAAAGGTTATCATTCATCTGGGTTTTTTGTTTAATCAGCGTCATATCCGTATGAATACTGAAATCAAACCCGATCAATCCGCCGGTTCTCCTGAAAAAATCAGTATATCTTTTCGGATTTCTGCGAATTCTTTCAAAGGTTTCATCCGGTGAGTACGTACAGATGAACGTCTCAGACAAATCCCCACGATAATGAATGGCCTTTTGAAAAGGCATAATATACTTCGGAATTTCAGGCGACACAAAACCACACGGTATGATAGGATATTCTTCCCCATCCGTGAAACTTGCGCCCTCAACCAAAAATGCCTGAAAAGTGTCGGCCACCGGCTCGGACTTTCCGTAAGGTTTGTCGGTTCCACAATATTCAGTTTTCTGATTCAAAATAATATCCTCCTTTCGGATCCTGAAAATGAAATTTTAATGCATCTCTTGTTTTCGTCTCCGAAAGGTGATACCATTTCAATGCAAATGAGGATGGCAACACATCCGGAGACTGGCGTCATGATGATTGTGGGGACAATCTCATGGTGCCTTTCTTTTATTCTGTATTCATCTCTTATCACCTCCACCGCCAATCAATACCCTGACCAGTTTATATACATCGGTTCTTGGGTTTGCAGACTCATCAGCCGCATTATTGTTACCAGCATGATACTGATCCAGCTTCTCACAATTTGATATTGCCTCTTCCGTACTGGGGTACAGTATTTCAAAATCACAGGAATTCTTGGTATATCCCGGTATCTTTTTCCTAAGCTCTTTAACGGCTTCACTGCTGCTGATAAAAGGCTTGGTGGAAAATCCAAAGTGTTCCAGATACCATATTTCAAAGCACGGATTTGAGGCTATTATCTTTACATTTTTGTTCCTGGCCGACTCCCTTGCGGCTTTCAACTGGGCGTACTTCGCTTCGTCCACGTCCAGGTCAAATATGCTGACCGCCATATCCCCTTCTCTATATGACAGTTCTTCTTCCCTTGCCCTTTTAGCCGTGTTCCTCACAATCTTTATCGGATCAGTTTCATTTCCCTTCGCAAAAATGCAATGGTATTGATCCTGCTTTTTCTCCAGTTCTTTAAAATACAAAATTTCAGTCTTATTAAGACCTTCTGTCCCGACGACGATTACCTTTTTTCGTTCCCGCGTAACTCTCCCTTTTGTAATCTTCTTGATCCTCTTTACCATTCGATGCCCCCTTCCGGGAAGGGAATGGCACCATATCTCCCCTGCAGATAACCTTTTTGAATATTCTCAGATTTTCTCGGAGAAAAATCGGCAAGCGAATATACATCCGTGATGCCGGAGTCATTGTTCTTTTCAACAAAATACACTTGATCGCGCCGGAACAGTTCCAGATCCAAAAGACTGACATCATGTGAATTGAAAATAAGCTGCGCCCCGTTTTTATTGACTTCGGGATCGTTGAAAAGCCCAATCAGATACCTCGCGAGGCTTGGATGCAGGCTATTATCAAGTTCATCGACAACGATCGTTCTTCCCTTTTCAAATGCCTCCATAATAATAGGCCCATAAGCAAATAACAGTTTTGTCCCTTCGGATTCACTGTCAAAAGGCAGCTTATATGTATTTACCGTCCCATTACCTTCCGTGATCTGATGTATGGTTTCTAAACGAAACTGCTTCATTGAGCCGAAGAGCGCCTTATCAATCTGAATCCCCGGCGGCAGTGGAATTGTAATGTCTTCAACTGTTTTTGATTCAAACTCATAATCCTGAATATTTATTTCCGCATGTCTGAGCATGGAGAGCATAAATTCTTTTGTTTTTGGTTTCTCCTTATTTTGGTCAAGATACTCAAGATACTGGTTATCCTTAATGGATGCCAGATTATATGTATCTATCTTTTCTGCAAACCACAAAAACGCATCTCTGGTTTCCTTACAGTTCCAGGCTGTAGCAGTACACATAAACAGCTTGTTTGACGTGTTTTTATATTTATATTCATTAAGATGCTTATAAGCCGCAGTAAATTTGTAGTCCGTTACATTGGTTCTTTCAAAGATCATCGTAGGCCGGGATGTTTTATACTCATATAAGTACTCTTCGTAGACATACTCCCTGTCTGCTACGAATCCGTATTCATACTTCTTTCCATTATTGACAAACAAAAAATCCATCTTAGTCTTATTATTCCTGGACTCTTTATCAAGCAGGAAAGGTATGAAGCCTGTAGGAGAGTTTACCTGCAAGGTGTTTGACATTCTTACAAGCATGATGGCACTAGTCAATGCCCTGAACAAATTGGACTTTCCGGCAGCGTTTGCACCGTACAATGCCAGGGACGGCAGCACACGCTCTTTTCCGACATGAAGCAGTGTATTTTCATGTTCTTTACTGGCATTTGCGAATGCAGTCAGAGTCACTTCATCTTTGATTGACATGAAGTTGGATACATTGAACTGTAAAAGCATATCCTTCATCCTTTCGTTCTTAGTAATCTTTTTGCAATTATAGCGTATTAAAAAGATTATGTCAATTTTAAATCGATGAATTTGCATTATTTCCGCAATAATTGCATTTTTGCATTATGGCATTTCAAGATCACCATCACCGCAAGTCCTCTTGGCGAAGACTTGCGGTGATAACTTTTTTATTTCTATATCTTCATTATAGTCTTTTCTTTATTACAGGAAGGTCATCCGACTCTTAATGCTCTTCTCTTACCTGCCCAAGTCTGTCTTTTTCAGTACATCCCGATTCCTTCCGCGGTTATCCTTCTTCCCTTCCTGCTCGTATTCCGCCAGTTTTTTCAGAACGCTTTCCCTTCTTGCATCTCCATAAATATCCTTTACTTTGGACTTCTGCTTCCGATATTCGCTGTACTCTCTCACTGCCTGTTTTGCTTTTTCATATGCCTTCAGAAAAGAAGCTACGCTCCAGTAGCCCGCCCGGGTCACCGTTGAATCCAAAAGATCCTGCTGCTGTCTGTGTTCTTCCAGCAGATCAGCAATCTCATTCATCAGGGACTTCTGTAGTTTCATTTGAAAGACGCTCCGCAACCCGTGAAGAGATTTCAGCTTTTCCTGCTTCTTTAGGATCTGCCTCTCGATCCGTTCGATGCTGCCGTTGATCCGGTAGAGTTTCTTCCGGACAGCTACCATTTCGTTGAATTTTCGGAAGTCTACTTTCGGGATTTCTTCTTTTTTCGCCACCGCACCTCGGACCTGATTCAGCAACGTGTTGACTGCTGCAAGAACTACTGCGCGGAAACACTCTGCATGAAATCCTTCTTTCCTTATCGCTTCCCCGACAGGAACGATTAACAGCTCTCTTTTTCTGCTGACCACCTCCTCTTCCGGCATCCCCCGCACCAGCGCCTCATCCACAGTTCGGTTCCACTCCTGCCGGGCTTCATTATCGGCCCTGATCTCCTTTTCCCTGGGGTTGTGCTTTCCGATCTTCTTCGTCGGCAGGTAAGGTCCTGCCTTGTCAAATACCTGCAGCCGATCCTTTTCGTCCTCTGTCAGTGAATTGATGAGATCCGTGTACATGGTCTTCACGTCAGCCAGGAACATTTTTCTCTTGAATATCGCTTCTTTTCCGGCGAAATAACTCATCTCACAGGGTTCACCTTTGGGGACGATCCTGCAGCCGGGGCGAATATTGCCCGCCGCATCAAGGATCTCCTTCCTGGTCCGCACGTGCTTCCCTCGTTCATCATAAAACATGTTTCTGGAGGCAAGCTTCACTTCCTTCTTTTCCAAAAGCTTCCGCTCGCTGAAAATGAGGTGGACGTGGTAGTTGGTCATCGCCTTATTATGGTGGAGCGCCGCGATACACTGAACATCATAGGTCTGTCGGAACTTCTCAGTGAAGAGGCGGAGCAGCAGCTCCCTGTCAAAATTCTGAAATGATTCCGGCAGGGAAATGATCAGTTCCCTTGCTTCGATACAGCTTCCGGAACTGCCGCTCCTCATGAAGTCATATTGATTCTGTCTGGACAGAAGGCGCCAGAACTCCGGTTCTGCAGTGGAATAAACACCATAGAGATGCTCCTGTCTTTTGGGACTGCTGATATAGTCAATCCGTCCATGAAGATCACGAAGCTTCGTCTGCTGGACAAATGAATGTCTTGGCATTGATTCTTTTCCTTTCTGCGCGAATGCGCTCCGGGCAGGCCGCCAGGCTGTCCGGATCAGGGATTTTGGCCCGGCGGAGCCGCGAAATACACAGAGCATAAACCGGAGGTTTGTGCGATGGGTGTATTTCGCTCTCAATCGCCGAGGGCTTGATTTCAGGCTCTGCTCTACGATATCTGCCGACAATCTCTTTTCTCTTGCTGCGACTTTCATCATTATTCCCTTTCTTCCCTTTTGTCCCCTCTCCGGTATTGTGTCAAACCGGAGAAGGGAATTCAGGGTCGTTAGGGAATAATCATTTCAGTCGTTGTCATTTGGTCCGGAATCATCGGAACGGGTGATCCTCATCGTCTGCTGGTTCAAATTCGGTTTCTTTCAGCGAGATCCCGCTGAAGTACCAGATACCGTTTGACTTGGATCCATAGTAACCTTTTGCCCGCATCGTCCCGAAAAATCTCTTCTTCCCGAGGGGCTGTCTTCCGTTGTCAGCGCAGTATTCACAGTAATGCTCATACATTTTAGTGTTCTGGATCCTGCTGTTTTTCTTCACTTCCAGCATGTCCTCTATGAATGCCTTCACACTGTCTGACGCTTTCTGGATCTCCGTGACCCGCATTTTGCTCAGGTCGCTTTCCGTGAATCTGCCTCTCTCATACAGGCCGCTCAGGGCTGCCATGGCCATCCGGATCGCATATGGGATTTCCTTTCGAAACTTTTCTTTGAGGCGGGTATCTTTCTTCTCTGCAGTCACGACGTGGTTCATATCCAGGATCAGAAGTCTTCGGTAAAAGGCATCCGATTTCTCTTCCAGATTTTCCGGCATATCGTTGGCTGAAAAGAGAAGCTTTGCCCTGCTCATGAACTGCAGCGCATCCTGCCCCTTCCGTTCAAAGATCAGCGTGTCCTCTCCGACCGCTTTCTTGATCACATCAGTCTGTTCCATTGCTTTGCAGGAAATGTCTCCGCAGGCATTCAGCTGTTTCCCGAACAATCCGGTGGCATAGAATCTCCGGTTCAGATCCTGAAGGGAAATGCTGGAACAGTTACCGATACCGATCACCTGTTGAAACAGAGAGATCAGGACTGATTTCCCTGTTCCTCCGTTTCCAAGAAGCATCAGGAACTTCTGCATTCTCGTGTCCATCGTCATACAGTACCCGAGATATTCCCACATCATCTTCTGTTCAACCGGGTCCGGAAGGGAGCTGTCCAGAAATGCCTGGATTGTTTTGCCTTCAGGGTCATTGTCCGCTTCCGCCGGGTCATAGCTGTGAGGGATCTGGTTCAGGACCAGGTATTTCGGATCGTGCGGATGCATCGTCCTGAGGATCGGATCATAGAACCCGTTTCGGAAATTGATCCATTCCGGCGGCTGATTGTAGAGATCCGGAAACTGTTTCTGGACATTTGGCTGACTGATCAGGAGTGAATACACCCGGTTCAGCACCGGACTTGTAACCAGTTCCCTGAATATCAGCTTCTGGATCTCTGCTTTCAGCCGGATGCCGCCGACGTCCTCCTCGTAAACACCGTCACGATAGACAAAGGGCGTGGTTCCCAGGACGAAGAACGGGATCTTTTTCAGGATGAAGTCGACGATCTCAAGATCCAGAACCCCCACAGGCCTTCCGTCATCATTGAATCGGTGGAAGTGGTCGATGGAATGGTCCTCATCTGGTCTTCCTTCAAACCGATCAATAAATCTTTCCAGTACCGCCGTCAGTTCCTGCCTCGACTCCGGCTTTGCAAGGTATTCCTTCTCGTAGAAGAGCTGCCATCCTTCCCGAGAATCGAGCACTTCCCGGAGGAGCATTTCCTTAAGCCGGTCGTTGTTTGCCTTCGTCATGCAGGCCATGACATATACATAGCTCTCTCTGCAGGTCCCTCCACAGGTACTTTTGTCCAGATACTCCTCCAGAGAATCAAGATCGAAATATCCTTCCACATTCTCCTTGAGAAGGAGGGAGCTGAAGCCGGCGACAAGAATCGCGCCGGCCATCTCCTCACTGTCTGTCAGAAACAGATATTTTTCATTCCTGGTCCCGGGTTCAGAGTGGATCAGGCTTTCAAAGACTGCTCTGTTCATTGGCCCTCCTCTCCCGGATCCTGAATGCTCCGTACTTCTGAATTCCTTTGATTTCAGCTGCTTTTTCTGCTAAAATCATTGTTGTACATACATAGGATGACTGCTCCCCGGCTGCGCCAACAGCCGGATCCGGAACAGTCATTTTCTTTTCACTTATCATTCGATTCCCCCTTTCTCTGTCTGTTCAGCATCTCTGCGATCTCCCTTTGCTGGCTGGGATAAAGGTGTCCGTAGGTGTTCATGGTCATCCTGATGTCATTGTGTCCCAGTCTCTCCTTGATCACCAAAGGCTGGACGCCCTGATGGATGAGATAGGCTACATGGCTGTGCCGGAAATCGTGGACCCGGATCTTCTTGAGTCCGTACTGCTCGATCACTTTTTTCAGTTTATGCTGTACAGATTCCTGAACGATGGGGAACAGCCGGTCTCCAGGCTGGAGGTCGTAGATCCTTCCCATATACTCTTTCAGTTCATCTGCCAGAAACTGCGGAATGTCGATCGTCCGAATTGATGTCGGCGTTTTGGGTGATGTGATATGGGTCTTCCTTTCAATGCGGTAATAAGATTTTGAGATGTGGATCTGGAGTCTTTCGAGATCGATGTCCTCAGGTGCCAGGGCAAGCATCTCTCCCTCTCTCATTCCGGTCCAGAAGAGGAGCTCAAAGATCATGTGATATCTGTCCCCCCGGTCGAGATGATTGATAAACTCGTCATATTCCTCCTTTGTCCAGAAGTCCATCTTTGCGTTGACATGTTTCCCCATTCGCTGTACCTTTCCGCAGGGGTTTTCGGGAAGGTGATAAAGCCTGACTGCGTGGTTCATTATTGCTGTGAGTTGATTCTGAATCTGCCTCTTATAGGCTTCCGCATAACCTTTTCCAATAATTGCATCCTGCCAGCGGAGTACATCCTGGGAAGTGATTTCACAGATGAGCTTGTCCTTGAAATATGGGAGAAGATGCCTTTGTACCATGGTTTTCTTGTTATACATGGTCCTTGGCTTCATCTCATTTTTCTTGTCCTCATAGTAGATTTCCACGAAATCCCCGAAGAGCAGATTTACAGGGCTTGTCTGCATCAGCTGCATCCGTTCCCATCCAAGCGCATCCCGTTTTGTCAAAAACCCTCTCTTTTTCCTGTGATGCCTTTTCCCGGTCCAGTCCTTCACCCAGCACTGTGCCATCCACTTTCCGTTAGATTCTTTAGTAACTGACATACTCACCTCCTTACACTACCGCTTCTGAACCGTAGAACTTCTTGTTCCAGTAAGCAGTCGGCACCTTGCCGGAAATTGTGACATAACCTGCTTTTTCCAATTCTTCATTCAATTTGCGGATGATCTTGTATGCCGTTGCTGACGACACGCCCATTGCTGCTGAAACGTCTTTTGCTGTAGTCATTTTGTTTGCATCCATTTTGTTATCCTCCTTCAGATTTGTATTTATACAAGTATTCTTGTATTTATATAATAATTCCTATATTCTTGTATTTCAACACTATGTACATGCCTTCTTGTACGTTTTCCAAAAATTTAATATTTTTACATTGATTCCGGATGCTGATGATGTTACATTGGACGTGGAGGTAACTGAGATGAAACTTGGAGATTATCTTGAGATTGGAAAAAAGCTGAAAGCAGCACGCACAAAAGCAGGAATCAGTCAGCGGAGCATGGCGTCGAAACTTGAGCTGAACGCTTCTACCTACTCGAATTATGAAAACGGATATTCTGAACCACCGGTGGAGACCCTGGAAAAAGCCTGCGCTATCATGGGAATTACGATGAAAGATCTGCTGGAAGTGCCTCTTCCCGGAAGCAGCAAGACATCGGTAACAAAATTCTCCGAATTGCTTGCAATCCTGATCGACCTGGACAGAAGGGGGCTGCCGATCACCGCATCTACTACATACACCCAGGATGGAAACCAGCTTACCGCGCATCTTACCCTGGATATCAAAAACGCCCAGCTTGCTTCCTTTATTCCGAACTGGAATCGATATAATGAGAAGCTTCAAAAGGGTGAGATCGACGAAGAAGAGTATCAGATGTGGCTGGAGGATACCCTGTCCCTCTTCAATGTTCCGATCGACGAATACCTGATTAAGAAGTAGGACAGGCTTTCAAAATGGTGTATAATCAAGTCTACAGAAGAGAAATTCATTGGAATGGAGGTGATTCTATGGCTCTTGACCTTCTTCTGCAGGA
>Ga0256407_10012069_pt1 | contig 11821 bp, 13 predicted proteins | sample RumenRJG_04DNA_FD_193489 | JGI IMG/M metagenome (GOLD analysis project Ga0256407, IMG submission 193489) | Bovine rumen microbial communities from Lethbridge, Alberta, Canada - RJG_04 | ecosystem: Host-associated > Mammals > Digestive system > Stomach > Rumen | place: Canada: Alberta... | reverse complement strand
TACTAACACCTCACCTTTCTCCAAAATGGATATAAAAAAGGATTATTTTGTATATATCGAATATAATTATACGACTTATATAATTATTCTGCAACATTCTGCCCAATATAATCGAATTAGCCACTTCGATTTATAGGAGGACTTGCGTTGAAACGAGAGCGTGCAGAATTTGACATTCTAAAGCGTATTGACCAGGAGCGTGATGCACGTGGTTGGACAGACTATACTCTGGCTGTCAACTCTGATCTTACTCAATCGACAATATCGACCTGGAGATCCCGTAACCTACAGCCCAACCTTGCTTCTATCGAAAAGATCTGTAATGGGCTCGGGATTACTCTTTCTCAGTTCTTTTCTGAATCTGATGGAAATGAACACTTAAACAAGGACCAGCAACACATTCTGGATCTGTGGAACAGATTATCACCCAAACAAAGAGAGGCATTGATAAAACTGATCGAAGCTTTATTAGATGAAAGACCTTGATGATTTATATTGAAACAGCAAAAGAAGAGCAGAGCCATTAACAGCTCTGCTTTTTTTTGTGAAAATTATTCTTAAAAATATTATGGGTCGTTGTGTGTAGTAAAAAAGAAAAAATCTGATGTGGCTGAGATTCTTTGCTCTCTTTTAAATCATAATGCATTAAAATATCATATGTTTTGTCAAAATCCACTTTGTTAAAAAATATACCTGAATGCTGATAATAATTATCTAGATCATCCAATATAAAAGATAAATGACGCTGCTGGTATCCATGATTGACTTCATGTGAGAATTGTATAAAGTCATTATTTTCAGAATATTTTCTGGAAAAATAATAAAGACCGTTTAAATATATTTCGTTAATTCTCGGTATGCGCTTCTCTAATAAGCTTACTATCCTCTTATAATCGTCTTCTGGAAATACATATAATCTATCGTAACTGGAAGTGATATATTTGATTATTGTTTTTTCTATCTGCAGCCTCAGGATAAGGGGTTTACATTTTATTAGAAGGAGAAGCAATTCTTTTTGCCTGTACTGTGGAAACCAGTAGTGCAAGGAAGATGATAATGGGAAAAGGGTATTAACAAGACTGACTCCTGTTACTTTTTCCAAGAGGATAGTATCACATAAAGTCAAGGGATATAGATTTTTATCCCCGCAAATAATCGTAAAGTCTTTTTCTTCGGAGATACCGGTTGTATTAATAATAAGATCTGTATTTTTCTGGGGATGTTTATCAAAAAAATCTCGTGTTATAATTGAATCTTTTTTATTCGCACTTTCTTCCGAAAAAGAATGAAGCAAGCTATAGAATGATTTGGAAGAATCGTTGCTTCTAAATATATTTAACGAATGTTTGCCTTTGTTTAAACAATAACATGTATAAATGCAGAAGTCGTTATCAGGAATCCATAAAGGGATATCATACTTTATGGCTTCGACATTATCAGGATAAGATAAAATAAATGGAGGAAATAAAGCATCGGAATTAATATCTTTTTTATTAATGCCAAATCTTTGACGAATATTAATATTGCCAGCTCGCTTATTGTTGCTTTTATCTTTGAAGATAAATCTGCTTTTTTGATCGTCGCTTAATTCTCCAGGGTGATAATAATTCACACTGAAAATATTCTCGAGAATCACATCATTGACGTAATACTCTGGGTTTTTCTCGGTTAAAGATAATATAACCGATTCCACAGATTCGATGGAAACAGGATCTACGGTATCACTTCTGAAAGCAGGTAACATACCTGGCTCACGGATGATACTCCTTATCTTTTGAAGATCTGGTATAGGGTAGGTGGAAAAAAGTTTTTCAAAACAAACCTGCAATTCCCTGTCTGGTGAGAATGAAGATGACAGTCCTGACAGGTCACAGTAGAAATACAGATCACGCGGCATTAGTTTCTCTCCATGTTCAATAAGTTTCTCTGTTTCAGTCCCCTTTATTATATCCCAAAAGCCTTACCGTGAAACTGGTTTATGATCCACGATTCCATGAAATCCATGAAATCCATGTTAAAAAAGGTATGGAACGTGCTTCAAACCGGCTGCTTTTTTAAGTTTTATGCAGATTCTTCCATGGAACACGTGGATTTCATGGAATGATGGATTCCGTGTAATTATTTTTTACTTGTCTTTCTACATAAAAGTAAGAGGTGTACGTACATTATGTCAACTTGTTATTTAATATGGTTCGGAGGAAAGACATGTCAAAAAGCTGCAGGATCTATCTCAGACTAACTATGGAACAGAAGAGTGCATTACAAAAAATAGCGAAAAAGCAAAATTATAAATCACTCACTGAGTATATTATTTCAACGTGCATGAATAGTGAAACTAATAATATTGATAAAATAAAACGTGAAAATACAAGATTGAAAGTTATGCTAAATAATGAAAAAAATAAAAATAAAATGATATATGGAGATGGAAACTATGTCAGTGATAATTCAAAATAAAGGGAGCTATTCAAATAGTGACGCAATTATAAATACAATAAATTATATTACAAGGAATAAGAGATTTGGAAATGAAATGGATCTTCTGTTGTATGGAGGATGTGGAGTTGACTTGAACAATATAAACTCTATAATTCGTTCATTTATAGAGGTGCAGGATGCATATGGAAAATACAATAAAGGAAGGGCTGTTTATCATGAATTCATCACATTCCATGACGAAGAAACTGTAGATAGGGAAGGGAAAGATAGAATTGCTGTTATTGCAAGCGACTATGCGAGAATATTTTATTTTAGTGGTTTCCAGGTAGTATATGGAATCCATTGCCCCAAGGGAAAAGAAAAACATATCCATTACATTGTCAACGCTGTTAATTTCATGGACGGACATAAAATAAGGGATTCTGAAATACCAAAACCAGAAAAGATAAAGTTTTTGGGAGATGTTGTTAAGAGATCTCTTGGCTATATACCTGGAATATATTTTGACGACAATTATAATTGGATACCGAGGTACTATGATACACTGAAAGATTCATCAGATATATTTGCGTTTTATGAATGTAAAAAACAATAAAGCAGTCAATAATTATATATTATTGACTGCTTTAAGACTTTTATTGGTGATCTATATTTTCAGAGATAATTCCTAGAATATCATCGATAGATTTTCCTGATTTCTTATATGCTTCATACAGCTGGGCTTTCTTCATTTCTTCTTCAAGTACTGACAGTTCTGACTGCTTCTCTTTCAATGTTGCTTTCAGTTTTTCTATTTCTTCTTTTAGATTTTTAATCCTTTCTTCCGGTGTGGAGTTTGCCTTTACTTTGTTTTTTGCACCCTTTGTTCTTGCCATGATAACACCTCCCATAAAAATTTATAAGCAATATAATATAAAAAACATAAGGCGTCAATAATATAATACCCACTGCCGTTTATCGGCAGTGGGTATATAATATTTATTTTCTGGATAAATATTCGGATAAACTGGATTCAGGAATAATCCATTTTTTTCCAAGCTTTTTACCATTCAGGGTATTTGCTTTCAAATATCGATAGCATAAGGTCTTCCCGATTTTTAATAGTTCACATACTTCCTCAACAGTATAAATCTTTTCCATAGATCCTCCTTGTTATTATTTGATATCAAGTAACATTATATTAATTAATATAATGTTAGGAGGTATATGTTTGGTTACAACTCTATATAAAGCAAAAGCAGGATTAAAAAATAAAAAACTAAAACTATGGAACGAATGGGATTTTAAGGTGTCGCAGTTAGAGGATCGGATCGTACACTATGAAAAAATAAATAATCAGACAAAGATCGTTCAGTTTTTGAAAATGAAATTATGGGAGGCAATGATAAAGCGTGAACATTTTCAGCAATTATACAACGAGGAAGTTGAACGGCAGAGAAATGAAAATAAACACTGAAGCGAGCATGTGTGCTGCTATTCAGGATGTTCTCGACAGACAAAAAAGTGGAATTTACAGTGGGAGCTGTGGCGTAGATGGAAATAACGAGCTGGAATATATAGCCCAGCTTTTTAAAACTGATCAGGATATTTTTAACAAGCACTCCGGCTATTTGGCGCGAGTCAATAGTATTACAATCGATAAAGATGAGTTGCGAAAGGGCCATGAATCAAATGAACTTGCACTGATCGCAGATGGCATGAGTGACTACTACGGTCAGGAGGGTTTTCGTAACTTTTACAGTGTTCATGAAAGGGATAAAGACTATGTGATCACATACCTTATTGGAACAATCTCTCCAATTGATGGCCACAAATACTGCTGGAATGAAAAGGACAGAAAAAAGCATGAGTTGTGTGCCCTTGGGTCAATCGTTAATAGCGTTAAAAACAATAAGCTTCATGGGGATGAAGCTATGTTTGTTTCACAGCAGGCTTTTTGACAAAAAAGAACGCAAAGAATAAAAGGAGGAAAAATGAGATACTTTGGAGATGTCGCACCTGTTGTTAATGCTTGTAGAAATCTGGTGAAAGACCAGTTCACAAAATTCTATGGAAAATTTGAAAGCGAATTAAACAGTGTCATGCATTATCTTTATGTATATAATCCCAGACTGTATGAAATAGGAACTGAATGCATTAATGAGTACGGTAACGAAGGATTCTACAGCAAAAATCCAATCGAAATGGATGTATTAGATATTAGATTTGCTATAGAGGAAATGGTTCTTTACGATATAGGTTTCTATCTGGGAAGGTTAGTGATGTTTGACTGGTTTTTTGGGGGGAAACTGGATGTGTGGGACAGTTTCTCGAATGATGTCCTGGAGGCTGGGAAAATAAGGACAAAGGAAGAAGTACAAGAAAAACGACAATTATATACTGATGCAAAATGGTTAGAAGATTTTAATATGTGGTATACAGAAATAAAAAATATAGGAATAGTTAACTGTTTGGACGGATATAAAGAAATAGAAGAATCTAAGAAAAAGGCAATGCGTCTAATAATAGAACATGAAAACAATCCTTTATTCAATTTAGCCTATGACATGGCAGATTATTCAATAAAACGAGGCCTTATCAGTGGAAAGTTATGTGCTGCCAACACCTTTGATCAAATCGAAAAATTATTACTAATCCATGAGGGTGATTTGTGTAAAGAGATAGAGCGACTTTCAGGGTGTCGCTGATGATGTGGGTTATTTATCGTGGGCAAGCTTGCCTGTTGTGCCAGTATGGGTATCGTGGTAAAACTCCTGTGGTAATATTAGCTCCCGCTGGAGGATGGTGAGGATGAGGGACTAGAAACGGGGGCGCAGACTTTTGAACTGAAACAACTCTCTTATGAAAAGAAGCTCTGAGTTGCCATCGGAGCTTCTTTTTTGTTTACGTTTATTGAAACTATTCCCTCGGGGGAATAATATAGAAATAGCATTTATTATGTGTACTTATATCGCTGGAGGGAACGAGATGGAGTTCTTAACAACGTCAGAAGCAGCAAAGAATTGGAATATATCTCGGCGTAGGGTGTCTTTGCTTTGTGCAGAAGGAAGGATCACAGGTGCCATTCATAAGGGCAACATGTGGCTGGTCCCAGATGATGCGAAGAAGCCAGAAGATCCTAGACGAAAAGAGAAGAAAGAACAGTAAGGGGAAAATATAGATATGGCTAACGATAAAATCAACGTTGTTGGAACGAATATTGCTGAAAAGGCTACCATGATCTGGAATGTGGCTGATATGCTCCGTGGCCCATTTAAGCCCCATGAGTATGGCCTTGTCATTCTCCCAATGACCGTTGTCAAGCGTTTTCATGATTGCCTGCTTCCAACATGGCAGGCTGTTCAAGATACCTATGAAAAGGTCAAGCATCTTGCTGTCATCGAAGGTTTCTTGACAAAAGCATCCGGTTATCAGTTTTATAACACCAGCAAGTTCACCTTTGATAAGCTGCTGTCTGACCCCGAGAACATAGAAGCAAATTTCCGCGACTATCTGGCTGGCTTCTCCCCCAACGTGCAGGATGTTCTATCCAAATTTGAATTTGAGAATGTCATAAAGCGCATGGTGGAGAGCAATACTTTGTATCTGACCATTAAAGAGTTTAATACTCCAAAAGGTTACCTTGGCCCTGACAAGATAAGTGCCGTGGATTGTGGCTATATCTTTGAGGATCTGGTACGTCGTTTTTCAGAGTCGTTTGGTGAGGAGGCAGGAGCGCACTTTACCAGCCGTGACATCATCTACCTGATGACGGATCTGCTGCTTTCTGATGCTGATCTGACCCATTCTGGAAACGTCACTGTTTATGACATGACCATGGGAACAAGCCAGATGCTTTCCTGTATGGAAGAGCGCATCCATGACCTGAATGCAGATATTGAAGTTACCTGCTTTGGGCAGGAGTTCAACCCCTCGACGTTTGCCATTGCAAAGGCAGATATGATGATTCGTGGCGGTGATCCCAACAATATGCGATTCGGTGATACTCTGTCTGATGACCAGTTCAAAGGCTATACCTTCCAGTACTGTATCTCCAACCCTCCTTTTGGTATCGACTGGAAGAGGGAACAAAAGGCTGTGGAGAAAGAGGCAGCACAGGGAGAGCTGGGACGCTTTGCTCCTGGTCTGCCTAAAATCTCTGACGGGCAGCAGCTTTTTGTACTGAATGGTCTTTCCAAGCTGGCTTCGAATGGGAAAATGGCAATTATCCAGAATGGATCCCCGCTCTTTTCTGGGGATGCAGGAAGCGGCCCCAGTGAGATCCGCCGCTATATCCTTGAAAATGACTGGCTGGATGCTATTGTGCAGCTCAGCAACGATGCTTTTATGAATACAGGCATATCGACTTATATCTGGGTATGCTCAAAGGATAAGCCTGCACATCGCGCAGGGAAGGTACAACTCATAGATGCCAGCCACTGCTATGAACCAAGAAGGAAGAACATAGGAACAAAGAGAAACGATATTACAGACCTGTGCAGGGGACTTATCGTAAAGGCATATGGTGAGTTTAGAGATGGTGCTGTCTACGGTGATAAGTCCGGTGTTTTCTGCCAGAGCAAGATCTTCAACACAGAGGATTTTGGTTATTACAAGATTGTAGTCGAACGCCCTGAGCGGGATGCTGATGGTAAACCAGTCTTGAAGAAAGGCAAACCCGTCGCAGACACCAATCTCCGTGATACTGAAAATGTACCCATGACTGAGGACATTGAAGAGTATTTTCAGCGGGAAGTGCTGCCATATGCACCTGATGCCTGGATCGATACAAAAAAGACCAAGGTGGGATATGAAATTCCTATGACACGGTATTTCTATGAATACCAGGCTCCGGAACCTGTGGAGGATATTATGGCTCGAATTACCGCATTGGAGCAGGACATTTCTGCCAGTCTCCAGGCGCTCTTCCATAAGGAGGGGTGAGTATGGCAAGGGAAATGAAAGACAGTGGAATTGAGTGGATTGGTGAGATTCCTGAATCATGGGAATGCACGCGATTAAAATATTTAGTTTCTTACAACGATGATTCGTTGGGGGAAACTACAGATAATGACTATGAATTTGACTATATTGATATAGGTTCAGTGCAGTATGGAAAAGGCATAACTCAATTTCAGCATATGACCTTTAAAGATGCTCCATCTAGAGCTAGAAGAATTGTTAAACCTGATGATGTTATTTTATCTACAGTGCGAACATATCTTAAAGCTGTTGCAACTGTTCCAGAAAGCACGAATCCGCTGATTGCGTCTACTGGATTTATTGTATTAAGAGCAAAAGATAATGCAATTATTCCAAGGTTTCTTAACTATGCAGTATTATCAGAAGCTTTCATCAGCTTGGTTGAGGCAAAATCTGTTGGGATTAGTTACCCGGCAATTAATGCGTCTGTAGTTGTAGACTTAGTTATTCCAGTGCCGTCATTATCTGAGCAAATGATAATTGCACGCTACCTTGATGCTGAATGTAATAGAATAGATGCCGTTATTGAGCAGACTCGCGCTTCCATAGAGGAATACAAAAAACTAAAGCAGGCTGTCATTACACAGGTTGTTACCAAAGGGATTCGCGACGATTGTGCATGGTCAGAATGCTCATATGAGTGGATAGGTTCATATCCCTCCGATTGGTCAATAATAAGAATAAAATGGCTTCTTAATGAGAGAAATGAGCGTTCAGAAAATGGAGAGGAAGAGCCCCTTTCAATGAGTCAAAAATATGGACTAATTCCAACAAAAGAAATGGATATCGTTCCAAATATGGCATCCTCTTTTATTGGAGCAAAACTGTGCTATAAGGATGACTTGGTATTTAATAAGTTGAAAGCGCACCTTGGCGTATTCGCGGTCTCACAGTATGAAGGACTTGTTAGCCCAGATTATGCGGTTTATTATGCAAGCAGCAATGTTAACCTAAAGTATCTCGAATACTTGTTCAAAACACCTCAGTATATTGGAGAGTTTAAGAAAAAATCTACTGGTGTAGGAGCTGGGCTAACACGTCTATATACTGCAGGGCTTTATTCTATTTATTGTGCATTACCACCACTTAATGAACAGGATGCTATCGTTGATTATCTGAACGCAAAGACCAAAGAGATTGATACTCTTATTGAAAAAAAGGAACGATTGCTTTCCGAACTGGAGAATTATAAGAAGACCATAATCTATGAATATGTCACGGGAAAGAAAGAGGTGCCAGCATGAGCATAGATACAACGAACGAAAAACGCTTTGAATCTGATATAGAAGCGTCATTTCTGTCTCCTGCTGGTGGTTATGTCAAAGGTACAGATACCTATGATCCCAAGCTGGGGGTGTACGTTGATTCCCTGATCGACTTTATCCGGAAGACCCAGCCCAAGGAGTGGGCGAGGTTTGAGAATGTCAATAAGATCGATACTGTTCGCAAGTTCTGTGTTGCCTTTAATAATGCCTGCGATATGAGCGGCTTGATTTCAGTATTGCGACATGGCTTCAAGCATCGTGGCATCACCTTCCGGGTATGCTACTTTAAACCGGAATCATCTTTGAGCCAACTGGCTGCAGTGCAGTATGCCAGGAATCATGTTGCTTGCTATCGCCAATGGTATTACAGTGCTGATACGAAAAAAAGTGTGGATATGGTACTTGTCCTGAACGGAATCCCTGTTTTTGCTTTTGAACTGAAAAACCAGTATACAGGGCAGACTGTGGATAACGCGAAGAGGCAGTGGATGTATGACCGTGATCCACGTGAAGTCTGCTTCCAGTTCAATAAACGTATTCTCGGGTACTTTGCTGTAGACCATACAGAAGCTTGGATGACCACTGAGCTTCGTGGCAAGGATACGTATTTCTTGCCATTCAATCAGGGCAGCAATGGGGCTGGTCGTGATGGTGGCAAAGGAAACCCTGCTAATCTGAACGGTTATCCGACTTCTTATCTATGGGAAGAGGTGTTCCAGAAGGATAGCATGATGGATATTCTCCAGAAGTTTATTCATCTGCAGGTCACAGAGGAAAAGAAGCTGCAACCTGATGGAACGGAAAAGATCATGAAAAAGAAACGCCTGATCTTCCCACGTTACCACCAGCTTGATGTTGTAAGGAAGCTGATTGCTGATGTTTCTGTGAACGGAGCAGGTCATAACTACCTTATTCAGCATTCTGCAGGATCTGGAAAATCAAACTCCATTGCATGGACAGCATATCGGTTGGGCTCCCTGCATGATAAGGATAATAATGCCATATTCTCCAGTGTTGTTGTCGTGACTGACAGAACAGTACTGGATGCACAGCTGCAGGAGACAATTTCCGGTTTTGATCATACGCTGGGCGCAGTAGAGACTATCGGAGAAGATAAGAACAGCCGCGACCTGAGAGATGCAATCAATGCGGGGGTTCGCATTATTGTGACCACTCTGCAAAAGTTCCCTGTTATTTATCAGGAAGTGGATCGTGTCAAGGGCAGGAATTATGCGATCATCGTGGACGAAGCTCATTCCTCTCAGACTGGTTCCTCTGCTTTGAAGCTGAAAGCAGCTCTGGCAGACACTGAAGAGGCATTGCGAGAGTATGCAGAGATCGAGGGCAAGGCAGAAGATGAGATCGATCCAGGGGATAAGCTTGTTCACGAGATGATCATCCACGGCAGGCATAAAAACCTCTCCTTCTTTGCTTTTACAGCAACACCTAAGGGCACTACCCTGGAAATGTTTGGTACTGAATATGATGATGGCAGCTTCCACCCATTCCATATCTATTCCATGAGGCAGGCAATTGAAGAAGGATTTATTCTGGACGTCCTCCAGAACTACATGACTTATGACACCTGCTTCAAGATTGCCAAGACCATAGAGGATAATCCAGATGTACCTGGTTCACGTGCAGCAAAGGTCATTCGCAGGTTTGAACAGCTTCATCCCTACAATATCAGTCAAAAGGCTCAAATAATTGTAGAGACCTTTCTTGGAACAACGCGATATAAAATTGGTGGCCGAGGGAAGATGATGGTCATAACTTCTTCTCGTTTGGCAGCAGTGCGATATTATCATGAATGCAAGCGATATATCGAGGAAAAGGGATATAAAGATATCGGTATACTGGTGGCGTTTTCTGGTTCTGTTCAGGATGGAGGAGAAGAATACACTGAGCCAAAACTGAACACTCGTAAGGATGGGAGCCACATTGGAGAATCTCAGACAAAGGCAGAATTCCATGAGAATTTCCATGTGCTTATTGTGGCTGAGAAGTACCAGACTGGATTTGATGAGCCTTTGCTGCATACAATGATCGTCGACAAAAAGCTTCGTGGAGTAAAGGCTGTTCAGACCCTGTCCAGGTTAAATCGTACTTGTCCTGGAAAGACTGATACCTTTGTGCTGGATTTCATCAATACACAGGAAGATATTCAGGAGGCATTTCAGCCGTTTTATCAGGAGACGATGCTGGAAAGGGAAGTTAATACTGATCTGTTATATCAGGTTCAGCATGAACTGAGAGGCTATGCCATTTATTCTGACAGCGACATCACTGCATTTTCTGATGAGTACTTCAGCTATAACAAGCAGGACTCCAGAGCCATGGGGCGCATGACCAGTATCCTGAAGCCGGTAGCAGATCGTTATAATAAGCTGACTCCGGATGAACGCTATCAATTCCGGCGTCTGTGTCGCAGCATGATCAAGTGGTATGGCTATATATCACAGGTCGTTAGAATGTTTGACAAGGATCTGCACAAGGAATTTGTTTTCCTGAACTATCTGTTGGGCCTTATCCCGCCTGAGACAACGACCATGATAGACCTTGAAGGAAAGCTCCAGCTGGAGTATTACAAGCTCCAGAAAACTTTCGAAGGGGCCATAATGCTTAAAGAAGCACCTGGCGTGTATACTCCAACCAGTGCAAAGGGAGCTGTGAAACCGGAGGAGAAAGAGCCGCTTGATGAGATCATCCAGAAGATCAATGAACAATACAAAGGTGATTTCAATGACTCTGATAAAGTAATTGTTTCTGTCATCAAGGACAGGCTTATGAGAGATGCTAAGCTTCAATCCATGGCCAGGACCAGTGATCCACTGATCTTCGCAGAGAGTATATTCCCAAAGGCATTTGGAACAGCAGCGCAGGACAGCTATATGGAATCACAGGAAACTTTCTCCTCATTGTTCGCTGACCAGGCGAAATACAATGCTATTATGCATGCTTTGGAGCCGTTTATTTACAGGGAGATGAGAGCATAGAAGGCTTTTATACATCTAATCTTCCCCGCCGAGCATTACCATGGCTTGGAAAATAAATATATTCAATAATAGCATCTTTTGGCACACGCCATTCCCGCCCAACTTTCTGAGCTGGGATATCACCGTTGCGAAACAAGCGGCTGATGACTGCTTCACTGA
>Ga0256407_10012067_pt1 | contig 11821 bp, 9 predicted proteins | sample RumenRJG_04DNA_FD_193489 | JGI IMG/M metagenome (GOLD analysis project Ga0256407, IMG submission 193489) | Bovine rumen microbial communities from Lethbridge, Alberta, Canada - RJG_04 | ecosystem: Host-associated > Mammals > Digestive system > Stomach > Rumen | place: Canada: Alberta | collected... | reverse complement strand
AATCCCCATTTATTGAGGCTGAGAGAGAATTCAGCATAGCCGGCGACGATGTTGCTGACATGGCTGTAGTCCATGCTGCCGGCCTTGTTGTAGGCCCATGAGCCGTTGTCGTCGAGATAGAGACTCTGGTCGGAACTGTTGTTTCTGTTGATGAATTTTGCTCCCGTATTCATGTTCAGTCCCTTTGCAAGAGGAGTGGTGAAGTCGATCTGGAAAGTGTTTGCGATGGTGTTCGTCCCGCCGTCGGTGTATCGGTTGGTGAAATCGAAGAGGTCGCTTGTCGTAGTGAAAATGCTCTTGCTGTCAGTTACCGAAGGCTGTGAGTCGAAACGGTAGGAGATCGTAAGCATTTTGTCAGGCTTGCCGTCGAAGGTGCGCTGGTAGTCGATTCCGGCGTTGATGGATCCCATGTCCCATCGCGTGTTGGTCTTGCTGGAATAGCTGTCAACAGCGTTGCCTCTGGTAAGTTCGGTCATCATGTCGGAGATATTCTTGTTGGCCAGGGACATGTAGCCGAAATTGACTGATACGAGTCTGAGTTTGTCGATTTCATATCCGAGGGTGAGGGAAACCATGTTGACAGGGTTCTTCATCTCGGAAGTGGAAGTCGTCTTGTTGATTGAGACTGCGTTGCCCATCTGGTCGAGCTGGGTTCTGACAGACTCGCTGTCGTTGCCTTTGATTGTCATGTCCATGACATTGGCGTTTGCGCTGAGTGAGAGCTTGCCTTTCTGGGCGGTCGCGAAGAGTCTGCCGCCGAAGCCGCGTGTGGAGACATTGGCTCCTACGGTGGCGTTGTATCCGTCCATGCTGGCCGCCTTGCTTCCGTCGGCGTTGCGGGCCATTGTTATATTGAGTACGCCGCCGACTCCTTCCGCGTCATATTTTACGCCAGGATTGGTGACTACTTCTATATTCTTCACTGCGCTTGCTGGCATCGACTTGAATACGACTGAAGGATTGCTGCTGAGCATTACGTTAGGCTTTCCGTCGACGAGAACTTGGAAGTTGGAACTTCCGTTTACGGAGATGTTGTCCTGACCGTCCACCGTGACCATAGGGACTTTCCGGAGCATGTCGAGTACGGTGTAGCTCTTGGAATCCACGTCGTTCTCCACGTCGTAGGTCATCTTGTCCACGTCCATCTTTACGAGCGGCTTCAGGGCCGTGACGGTGCTGGAAGCAAGAGTCTCCGTATCATTCTCGAAAAGAAGCTTTCCGAGCGCGAGGGTGTCCACGCTTCCGTCGATGTGGAATTTCCTGACAATATCTTTTCTTCCGAGAGAGGTGAGCTGGAGGGTGAAATCGCCTTTGCCGGAGATGGTTTCAGCGAAGTATCCATTGACATCGGTTATGGTGATGACGACCGGCTTGTTCTCGCGGTTGCCTTTGAATATCTGGTAGGTTGCGAAAGGCTCTCCTTCGAGAGTCTCGGCATCTACTGCCTGACCGGTTATCACGGTCGTGACCTTGGCTCCGGCTTCGTTCGGTTCTTCCGCGGCGAAAACTGGAGCGATAGAAATCAGTGCGATTGATAAAAGTGCAAATATCTTTTCCATAATAAAACAAATTGCGTCAGATTGATTTTTTCTGACGCAAAGTTATTATAGGATATATGCTTCTGTCCAGTTTTTCGACAGACTGCCGGATTTCTTCGACAGATTACTGCATTTTGCTGCGGATAAGCTCGCGGAGACGTCTCATCTCTTCCTTGATCGACTCGACATGGCGTTTCTTTTTTTCCGGATACAGCTCGTCGAATGCGAACAGGATTCCGGAGTCGAATACGTTGGCGAATTCATCATTGATACCGGTTCCGAGATATACCATGGAAGGGGAGAGGTTGATATAGGAATTGACGAGTGGCGGGATATTGACGCCGTATTTCCTTACCTCGGCATTGAGTATCTTGTAATCTTCCTTAAAGTCGTTGCCCGTGAAAAGCTTTGCCCAGGACTTGTTGGTCACTTTGACCGGGAGCCTGAGGGTCACGAGCTTCTGCTTGTCAGGGAAGTATTTGTACATGAAAGTCATTATGAGTTCCCTGGCCTCTTTCGGATAGTCAGGGTAGATAGTCATCTTTCCGAAGAAGTATTTCATTCTTCCGGCACAGAGCATCATGAGGGCGCCGAGACCGTCGAACAGGTTATCGAGGGCGAAGATAGACTTGGAACCGTCCTTTGAGGCCTGATAATCGACTGAAACGAAGGATCTGCCGAGCTCGATCGTGTATGGAAGGTAATTCTTGATGAACTTCTTGGAGAATTCGAACATGTGCGAGGAAGTAAGATGCGGCTGGCCGAACCTGTCGAATACTGCTTCGTCGCAAAGCACGAAACGGTACCCTCCGATTATTTCTTCGGCTTCCGGGTCCCAAAGCACGAGCTGCTTGTACCCGTATGCCGGATCAGTATCGAATTTGTCGATATCCAGCGGCTCTCCTGTACCGCCTCCGCCATCGCGGAAAGCAATTTCCCTGAGTCGTCCTATTTCTCTTATCACGTTGGGAGCCGTTACGTTATTGACAACGTAAAGCTCATTGTTCGCCCGGTTTGTCTTACGGAGAAGACTCTCCGGAGTGAGTTCAGCTTTTAATACCTCCCGTGGAACGGGATCGATGATCTTCTTCATTAGAGTATCCTTTGTTCTTCTAAACTTGCAGATAGCTTATCATATCGGCTACAGCCAGTTTCGCGGACTGGACGGCTTCGACAACAGTTCTAGGACCATAAAAATAATCTCCAGCCTTGAAAATATCAGGGTTCTCATCGTGGTCATATCCGTCAAGAATGCTCTTGTCGGCTTTTTCGCTTACAGCTACAATCATTGTATCGAAGTCGAGTTCATGATCTGTCCCCTCAATTACTCGGGTATTGATCTTGCCATCTTCGGTCTCGTAATTCTCACAATTACGAAGAATCGCATAAATCCTGTCTCCATCCTTCCGGACTTCGACCGGGACTTCAAATACGCGGAATTTCACGCCTTCCGCCTGGGCTTCTTCTACCTCCAGATGGTTTGCCGGCATATTCTCGAAAGTCTTGCGGTAGACGACTGTAGTGTCGCAGCCTCTGCGGATCGCGGTGCGGCAGGCGTCCATTGCAACGTTTCCGCCTCCGATCACTATCACATTCTTCCCGAGCTCGTATGCTGACGGCTCCTTCAGGAATTCAAGCGCGTGAAGCACTCCGGGGAGATCCTCTCCAGGGATCCTCATCTCTTTTGCCACCCACGCTCCTGCGGCTACGAGAATGGCATCGAATTCCTTGCGGAGGCTCTCGATGGTAATCTCCTTGCCAAGAGTAGTGTTTCCGACAAAAACGACTCCGATCTCATTGAGTATCCTTTCATAGGCATCGACATATTTCTTGTCCAGCCTGAAGTCCGGAATACCATACCTTAGTACGCCTCCGACTCTGTCGAAAGAGTCATAGAGGGTTACTGAGACTCCCTTTTTGCGCAGCCACATTGAAGCGGCTATGCCACAGGGTCCTGCACCAATGACAGCGACTTTCTTGCCGTTGTCAGGCACGTCGATTTCGATGTGTGCCTCCGGAAGATAGGACATGGAAATCTCCTGCTCTATCTCATACCATCTTACCGGCATTTTCCGGGCGTTTAGCACGCAATGGCCTTTGCAGAAAATCTGCCAGTCACAAACCTGACTGGTTATTGCCGAGAGGGGATTATTCTCGAAGAGCATTTTAGCCGCGTCGGTAAGGTTTCCTTCGCGGTAAAGCTTCATTGCCGAGGGGACGTCGGTGTGGACCGGACAAGCCTCGGAGCATTTAGGTTTTTTGCAAAGAAGACAGCGTGATGCTTCTGCGTTCATTTTATATACTTTAGTACAACTAATGCAAATATACTGAACTTTAGTCTAAAAACAATAGCTGCCCCGCCTGTATTGAGGGGGACAGCCATTACTTTTTTCTATGAGAAACCTTACTTTACGAGGAAGGTTGCAACAAGTCCGAGAATCGCATAGAACTCAGGGAGAGCAGCGTAGATAAGGGTGTTCACGAATACATCATGACCCTGGCTGATACCGACGATACCGTTGGCGCATACCTGACCCTGACGGATTGCAGAGTAGAGGCAGACGAGGCCGACGCATGCGCCGACGCCGAAAGCGACGAGACCGCTCTGGTCCATGTCCCAAGCTCTCCACATGAAGTATGCGACGAAGCCGTAGATACCCTGGGTTGAAGGGAGGGCTGAGAGGATCATGTAAGATCCAGACTGTTCAGGATTGATTTTGAGTGCTCCGACAGCTGCGTTTCCGGCGATAGTTGTTCCGAGAACGCTGCCGAGTCCGGCAAGACCGATAAGGAGACCAAGTCCGATGTAACCTAAAAGTGCTGTTACTGATAACATAGTTTTATTATTTTTTAATTATTGATTTGTTCCAATGGTTTGTATGTCCTTCCCTTTCCCGCATATCCCGAGTTCTTGAAGAATTCAAGGAAGTTGAGTCGGAGAGGATGGACGAAGGCGCCGAGGGCGCACATCGCAATGTTCAGAGTATGTCCGAGAAGGAACAGGATTATGCACGGAATCCATAAAAACAGATTCTTGCCATCTCCGAGCACCATCTCGCCAAGCTGGTTGAATGCACCTCCGAGCATTGCTCCGGCAAGTCCGAGAGCATAGAGTCGCAGGTAACTGAGCACGTCGCCGAGCAGGCCGCTGGCAGTATTGTATGTCTCCCACAATCCTGCTCCTATATTGGCGAAGACGTTCCTCCGGACATCGTTGAGCAGGAATATGCCCACGGCGGATAAGGATCCGACGGCGATTATGATCCACTTTGTCAGGCTTTCGTCGAGTACACCGGTAAGCGCTATGCCTCCCACGGTGACTCCGCCGACTATAAGCAGAGTCCATCCCCATGTTCCTAGAGAATTAATGAATCCTTTGTTCTTAGTCGACATTATGGATTTGACCGTCTGGGCCACGCAAATATGGACAATACCGACTATGATGGCGAGGACCATTCCGGCGTCGAAGCCAAGAGCCTGGGTTGGCAGCATGATTTTCTTCATCCATGAAGGGAGGAAAGCCCATTCCTTCATGTCTATTCCGAAGAAGGTATGCAGTACGATGCCGACCAGCAGGGTTCCGATGCCTAGGGTGACTACAAGAGAAGCCATGGACGCGAAACTTTTGCTCCGTTTCATCAGCAGGCCGAAGATTATGAGTACCAGTCCGTATCCCGCGTCTCCCATGCACATGGCAAAGAACAGCAGGAAGAAGATGGAAATCATCGGAGTAGGGTCGAATTCGTCGTATGAAGGACGTCCGTACATGTCGGTGAGGACCCTGAACTGAGATGTAAAGCTGTTGTTTTTCAGCTTTATAGGAGGATTGTCTTCCAGGACGGCAGTGTCTTTGATGTATAAGATGCCCTGCTTGTCGAAAGCTTCTTTGAGCCTTTCGTCTTCTTCTTCCGGAGCGAAGCCCTCGAATACGAGAATATGATCCTCGGCCGCCTTCTCCGGAGATATTTCGGCGAAGTACATGTCAAGTCCGGAAACCAGTCCCTGCTTCTCTTTCCGCAGAGATGGCGCCAGATCTTTGAGAGCCTGAAGGTCTGCCTTGGCAGAGACTATCTCACGTTTGAGCCGTTCGATATCCTCGGCTTTTTCCATCGAAGTCGTTCCGGGAGCCGGACTTTCCTTTACCGGGAAAGAATACTCCGGATCGTCGGATATTGTGACGAACCAGATATAGTCTGCATCTCTGGTCACTTCGTACAGAGCCACCTGATTCTTCCACTCAGGATCGAACTTGTTGAGCGAAACCTGGTAATACCTGAGTTTAAGCCCGAGGTCTTCCAGTCCATGCAGTTTCTCGGCGTCGAAGTTGCCCCAGTGACAGAGATATTCCTTTTCCTTCTCGGCGACAGAGAGCTGGGCCGTATATTCCTTCAGCCTCGCCAAAGCCTCAGGATAGAGGACCGTGGCGTCGGTATCGGGAGAGAGTATCCTGTTTCGGGAAACGACCTCATTGAAATCGCCATCCTTTGAGAAATCGATTTTCTCCAGTTTCGCAGCCGTATGCTCGAGAAGGGCGATCCTTTCCAGCATCCCGGCGGATTTTCCATCAACCGGCTTGGCGGATCTCGTGATATCCACGACACCCAGTTCCTGCAGCTTGGCGAGGAAGTCAGCTTCTTCTCCGCGAAGGAGAATGAAGGAGTATTTAGTCATTTTGTCTATCATACTTGTTCCTCCTCTTCAGCCGCATGACGGCTCTTTACTATCTTAGACGAAGCTTTGCTGAGGTTTTCCTCGTCCTCCATATATCGCTTGATCTTTCTGATAGCCTCCTTGTACCCCGGAATCTGTACCTTCTCGTAAAGATTGACCTTCTGGGTCGTCTTCTTCCTATGGTACTCCAGAATACGGCTCTTCTCAAGATATACCTCTGACTCTATCCCGAGCCGGGAAAGATCCTTCAGTATAGCCACGCCATCGGCGAACCAAGCCGGTTTGACGAAAGCGTTGAACGGACGGATCTCGTAGCTTATACCTTTAAGCGCAGGAGTCTTGACTCCGGCGAGCTTGACTGTCTCCAGTTCAACATCCGTTATCGATATAAGTCCGGGATCGAATTCGTTCCACAGGGCTGCGAGATAGTCGTATTTCTTGAGGGCGGCATCGAGATCAGCGACAAGTCTGGCGGAATAGTCCTTGGCCTTGCGCACCTCCAGACGCAGGGCGCTTTCCTTGCTCTGGAGAGTAGGGAGCGCCTTCTGCCTCATCTTAAGCTGCTTGCCAAGATTGTTCAGCGAAGTCTTGTTATATTGAAATCTTATTGCCATAAACCTATGCCTTCCAGTATTTGTCTATCAGGGCCTGTTTTATACCTGTCTCTGCCTTTGAGAAATACTTGCCGAAGAGCTCCCATGCAGTATCGAGCATTTCGTCAATCTTGATGTTGACATCGATGGAGAGAAGCCTTGTAGCGTATTCTTTGGCATATTTGAGACAACGGTGGTCATAATCCGAGAGATCGAAACCGTTCTCGAGCTTGGTCTTCGCGTTCTGGGCGTCTGCATAGAGACGTACTCCTGCGTTCATGACCTGGCTGTGGTCCTCGCGGGTCTTCTTTCCCTGCACGAGCTGTTTGAGTCGGGAGAGGGAACGGAACGGGTCGATGATGACCTTTCCTGAATCTGAATCCGCACGGAGGAAGAGCTGACCTTCGGTAATGTATCCGGTGTTGTCCGGGATGGCGTGGGTGATATCACCGTCGTTCAGGGTCGTAACCGCGATGATGGTGATAGATCCGCCGGAAGGAAGCTGCACTGCCTTCTCGTAGATCTTTGCAAGGTCCGAATAGAGGGAACCAGGCATGGAATCCTTTGAAGGGATCTGGTCCATACGGTTGGACACGATCGAGAGGGCGTCGGCGTAGAGGGTCATGTCCGTAAGCAGGACGAGCACTTTCTCGTTCTTGTCCACGGCGAAATACTCTGCGGCCGTAAGCGCCATGTCAGGAATAAGCAGTCGCTCTACAGGCGGCTCCTCGGTCGTATTCACGAAACTGATGATCTTCTCGAGAGCTCCCGCTGCCTCGAATGAATGGCGGAAGAAGAGATAATCGTCGTTAGAGAGGCCCATGCCTCCGAGGATGATCTTGTCCACGTCCGCGCGGAGGGCAACGTCTGCCATTACCTGGTTGTATGGCTGGTCAGGATCGGCGAAGAACGGAATCTTCTGGCCTGACACTATCGTATTGTTAAGGTCGATTCCAGCGATACCGGTAGGGATCAGCTGGGACGGCTGACGTCTCTTGTATGGGTTTACTGAAGGTCCGCCAATCTGGCGCTCCTCGCCTTCGATTTCAGGACCTCCGTCTATCGGGCGTCCGTATGCGTCGAAGAAACGGCCCGAAAGGGCGTCGCTGACTTTCAGGGTAGGAGGGTTGCCGAGGAATGCGACTTCTGCATTGGTCGGGATGCCTTCTGTCCCGGAGAACACCTGCATCGTAACCGTGTTGCCCTTCGTCCTTACGACCTGGGCCAGCCTGCCGTCCACAATGGCAAGCTCGTCGTTCGATACGCCGTCAGCCTTGAGGGCTACGGTAGCCTTTGTGATGGCTTCCAGCTGCGTATATACTTTCTGATATGCCTTATTTGCCATTTTCCTCGATAAGTTTTTTCAGTTCAACATTATATTTCTCGAAGTCCTCGCTGTGGAACTCAGAGTAGTTCATCTGCTTGATTACGTTGATGACGTTCTTGAAGTAGTTGCGGCACTGCTCGTAATCGTCGAATGTGAACTCCTTGTCGCAGATATCAAGGAGAAGGTCGAGCATATATTTCTGCCTTTCGATAGGGCAGAGGCTGTCGATCGGGTCGAAACCGTCCTGCTGCAGGAAGCAGAAGTCGATAAGCTCCGATTTCCAGAATGTCTCGTGGTAGCTCATAGGCACGCCGTCGTCGCCGAGGATGTTGATCTGGTCATTGGCTTCGCGGCCTCTGAGCACCAGATTCTTGGCTTTACCGATCTTCTCTACCCAGCCTTTCTCAACCGTAGCGTCGAGATATTCGCGGATCTCCGGATACTCCAGATACTTGGAATAAGAGTCGATAGGGTTGACGGCCGGATATCTCTTCTGGTCGGCGCGGTTCTGCTCGAGGGCGTAGAAGCAGCGGGCGGCCTTCTTGGTAGACTCCGTCACAGGCTCCTTGAGGTTACCTCCGGCAGGGGATACCGTTCCTATGAATGTTACTGCGCCGCGCTGGCCGTTGTTAAGTATGACCATACCGGCGCGGGAGTAGAAGTTCGAGATGATAGCGGACAGATCGACAGGGAATGCGTCGGCGCCCGGGAGTTCCTCCATTCGGTTGGACATCTCGCGGAGAGCCTGGGCCCAGCGGGATGTGGAGTCGGCGAGAAGCAGACAGCGCAGTCCCATGGCCCTGTAATATTCGCAGATCGTCATTGCCGTGTAGACGGATGCCTCACGCGCGGCGACAGGCATGTTGGAGGTGTTGCAGATGATGGTGGTACGCTCCATCAGGTGTCGGCCGGTATGAGGGTCGATGAGTTCAGGGAATTCGGTGAAGATCTCGACGACCTCGTTGGCACGCTCTCCGCAGGCTGCCATGACTATGACATCGGCCTCGCCCTGCTTTGCGATGGCATGCTGGAGCACTGTCTTTCCGCAGCCGAACGGTCCCGGGATGAATCCCGTACCTCCCTCGGCGATAGGGTTGAAGGAGTCGATTACGCGGACTCCGGTCTCCATGATCTTGTCCGGTCTCGGTTTCTCCCTGTATGCTCTCACAGCGACTTTGACAGGCCATTTCTGGGTCATGGTTACGTCGACATCCTCGCCGTCGGCGGCTGTCAGGACTGCGATTACATGGTCAACATTATATTCGCCGGCCGGAACGATGCTCTTGACGGTGAATTCTCCCTTGAAGGAGAATGGAACCATGATTTTGTGAGGCAGCCATCCTTCCTTCACCTCGCCCAGCCAGTCAGCTGCGGCGACTTTGTCGCCTGGCTTGGCGATAGGGGTGAATGCCCAGAGTTTCTCTCTGTCCAGCGGATCTGTATATTCTCCTCTCTTGAGGAAAACGCCTTCCATCGTGGTAAGGTCGTTCTGGAGACCGTCATATACGCTGGAAAGCAGGCCAGGACCGAGAGTGATCTCGAGCATCTTTCCTTCGAACTCCACGGAGTCTCCGTTCTTAAGGCCACGGGTGCTTTCGAATACCTGGATCTGCGCGTTCTTGCCGTTGACCTTGATGACCTCGGCCATCAGCCTGGTATCTCCCATGCTGATATAGCAAAGCTCATTCTCGGCAACAGGTCCGTCTACCAGCACAGTCACAAGGTTGGATACGATACCCGTTACTATACCTTTTGTCTTCATATCTGTCTATTATTATTTTTCATTATACTCAACTCCCTTGAATGTGCCGCGGATATCCTGGACAAGACGGCGGAACATCTCTCGTCCGGCCTGCTCGTCGAGGAGCAGCCATCTGTCGGCGATCTTCATCTTGGCCACGAAACCGAGGATTACATCGATATCGAAATAATCGAAGATCAAAATCTCGTCGATCTTAGCCCACATGAGATCGTCAAGACCTCTTTCCCTGCGGAGGATATCGCTGTCTTCGAGCACGGCTCCGAGTCTGGCGGCCTCCGGGAACTCACCTTCAGGCTCCAGGAAGATATCCTGGGACTCCGGACGGTCGAGCGCCTTGTTAAGAAACCTTACCTTGGCATTGCGGACGCGCAGGTCGAATGTGAAGAATTCCCTGATGAAGTTGCTTGAGCAAGCAAGCGCCTTGTCGTAGAATTCAGGTCCGAGTCTGCTTTCGTCATAACCGTCGAGAAGAAGATCCAGCAGCTCGTTGTCCTTAGCGGAACAGTGCTCGCGTATGAAAGCGAGTAATTCTGCGCTTCTGGATGTATCTCCGGGCTTGACGTCCTTGTCAGGTACGGGAAGGGAGGCGATTATGTACTGATAATTATCCATTATTCGCCGAAAAGGAGTTTTCTGGTTACAGGTCTGAGATATTCGCTGATAAGACTCTTGAATGTCTCGTCAGTAAGACTGATGAAATAGCTTCCGTCCTTCGGTCCTATCGTGAAGCCGCCTGCGATCTTCTTGGAGAACGTCGCGTTGACTCCGTTCCTGAATTTCTTTGAGAGTTCGTTCTGTATGAACGGCTCGAGAGACGATTTCATGGACTCCGGAAGTACGATATCGAGATCTGCCGCCTCCTGGGTGCTGAATTTCTCGGCTACTGCCGAAATGACGCCCTTGACGAAATCTTCTGAGGAGAGAACTCCTGCCACTTCCTTGTCGGAGAGGCTGGAAATCACCAGATTCTCGATGTCTTTCTTAGTAGCCTGCAAAGCCTGGGAAGAAGCCATCTTGAGATCGCTTCCGACTTTTACCTTGAGGTCTTCGGCATCCTTGTTAGCCTGCTCTATTATCGCCTCTGCCTGCTTCTTGGCATCGCGGACGATAGCGTCAGCCTTCTTGCGGGCATCTGCGAGCAGGGCTTCTCCTTCCTGCTTTCCTTTAGACAGACCTTCGTTGAAAAGTTTGTCTGTCAACTCCTGTAATTTATCCTGCATATATAATTTGTTTTGTTTAATTGCTCTTTATTGCTTCGGCAAGCGCCTGCATTGCCGGTATGTCCGCAGGTTTCATACGGCTCTTTATCGTCACTACCGGCTCCACCAGCGTAATCTCTTTCATTCCTCCGAGCATCTCCTTCATCACCCTTGCGGCCGTAGGTCCCCACGATCCGTTCTCGATTATGCCGACAGTACGTTTCTGCCAGTTCTTGTCCTGCAGGTGGTGCAGGAACTCATACATCGGAGGGAACAGTCCGGCATCATAGGACGCGGCGGCCAGGACTATCTTACCGTAACGGAATGCGAGCGAAACTGCATCCGACGGATCTGCGGTAGTAAGGTCGACCAGTCTGGCACCTTCTCCGACCATCTCCGCGAACTTCTCTGCTGCCGCGGCGGTTCCTCCATGGATCGAGGCATGGGCGACAAGCACGCCGTCCTCGGAAGGGGAGTAGAGACTCCAGCGATTGTAGAGTCCGACGAATCTTGCCGGATTCTTCCTGATCACAGGACCATGCAGAGGGCAGATCGTCTTTATATCGAGCGACGCCGCTTTCTTCAGCAGCATCTGGACCTGGACTCCGTATTTGCCGCAGATGTTGAAATAATATCTGGCGCCTTCGGTCTCCCAGTCCTTGTCTTCGTCATCATAGAAACCGCAGTCGGCGAGATTTCCGAATTTTCCGAATGCATCGGCCGAAAACAGG
>Ga0256407_10012064_pt1 | contig 11821 bp, 8 predicted proteins | sample RumenRJG_04DNA_FD_193489 | JGI IMG/M metagenome (GOLD analysis project Ga0256407, IMG submission 193489) | Bovine rumen microbial communities from Lethbridge, Alberta, Canada - RJG_04 | ecosystem: Host-associated > Mammals > Digestive system > Stomach > Rumen | place: Canada: Alberta | collected... | reverse complement strand
TTAGTTTTTTTGTTTTTTGTTTTTTATTGATTATTTATTTTGTATATGTTTTATTTTATATAAAATTTTTATTATGTTTTTGAATTGAAAAGGATGTCTCTTTTTATTTAGTCTTTTTTATATTTTAAAATATAAGTTATATCATTTTCCACATCTTTTTTTATATTATTTATTAAAATAAAATTAATAAAAGTAAAAAGAATTATTAACATTTAATCAAGAGATATTAAATGAAAAAGAATTATATCTTTAATTATAATTTATTTCAATTTATTATAATTTATCATTTACATTATTCACTTTCTATTAATTTTTATTTTTCATATAAATTTAAAATTATATCAACAAAAAATTTACAAATTTGATTTTAAAAAATAGATTGTAAAATTGAATAATAAACTTTTAAAATCAAATCATTCACTTAATTACTTATTAGGATTTATTTTTTCAACAAAAAGAAATATAAATTATTAAAAAAAATAAATTGATATTATCAACAAAAAAATCTTCATACATTATAAAATATTAATTAACAAAATTTAAAAGAGGTCTCAAAAATTTGTTTAATCTAATAAATGAAAAAAAATAAAATCATTAAGCTTAATAAAAACAGTTAATATAAAATTAATTAAAAAATAAATTCCATATCTAAGATAAATAAAAAAAATATTGAATAATAATTAAAAAATTTTCATATAAATTTACAATTGACCATTTTTAATATTTATTTTATTAATGCCAATTAAAAATAATCTGAAACTTGGAAATATTTCAAAATCACAAGCATTATTTTCAATAACTTCAACAACACCAAGTAGTAAATCTTTATTAAATCATAAAACAAAACGTTCAATTTATAATTCAGATCCTTCTGAATTTGGTAATAGATGTTCAATATGTTTAGAATATGAAAAATATTCAAAAGAAAAATGTATTAAATGTATAAATTGTAATAGTACATTTCATGTTAAATGTTATTTAGATAATAAAATTTCAAATATAACATCAATTGAAAATTTAAATAATTTCATATGTGAAAGATGTAATTTAAATAAAGAAAATTATAATTCAATTCAATGTTTTTTATGTGGAAATGATAAAGGAATTATGAAAAAATTTGATAATGGTTTTACACATATTTATTGTTTAAAATTTATAAAAGAATTAAATAAAGATAAAATTGAACAATTAAGACAATGGAGATTTAATTCAAAATGTAAATGTTGCAAAACAATAATTGAAAATATTCCAGTTATTAAATGTGCTAATACTAAATGTAAAAATTATTATCATATTAAATGTGCTATTGATATATATTTAATTTTTAATATAAATTTTCAAAAAGATTTTTATTCAACTGATGATTATGTAACTTTTTATTGTCCAAGTCATAATTTAAATTTAATTAAAGCTTATCAAAATTTTATTTCTGAAAATAATGAAAATGATCAAACAAATAATCTTATTGAGAATATTAAAATTCAAAAAGTTAATGAAAATCAAAGTCCAATTAAAAATGTGGAAATTGAAGTTAAAAAAAATGAAAATGAATTAATTGATAATAATATGAATTTAGAAAAGAATGAAAGTTTATTAAATCAAAATAATAATTTAAATGAAAAATTGAGTTTAAAAAATGATGATAAAGGAGAAATTGAAAAAAAAAATTTTAAGGAAGAGGAAATAAATAAAAAAGAATCAATTAGTATTAGAGATTATATAATAGAAAATGAAAATAATAAGAAAATAAATACAATTAATAATAAAATAAAAGAAAATAAAGATTTAAAAGAAAAAGATAAAAAAAATAAAGAGGAAAAAGAAATTAAGAAAGTAGAAAAAAAAATTGAGTTTAAAATTCAATCATATGAAAATAAAATTAATAATAAAAATGAACATAATTTAAATAAAGAGGAATTAAATAAAGATAAAATAAAGGATATTAAATTAATAAATGATGAAGTTAAATTAGAGAATAAAAATATAAATGAAAAAGCCAATATTGAAAATTCAAATGAACTAAATAATAATCCTAATGAAGGTGAAAAAAAGAAAAAAATTTATTATAATTGGCATATTAATTTAGGTATTCAAAATATTGAACCACCAAAAAAAAATGTAAATACAAATATTGATATTTTTCAAATATTTAATCAATTAAATAAAAATAGTACTCTTCCTGTATACTTTCATAATAGAAGTTATAATTAAACAAAAATATTTTAATTTTTTGATAAATATATCTTTTTAAATTTATAGATTAAATATTTCATTTTATATGGAGATATTATATAATATTATAAATTTATATAATCATTGTTATGTAATAATAAAATATATTTTATTTATTTATTTTATTTTATTTAAAAAAAAATCAATATTATAAATTAAAAAATTTATAGATATTAAAATTAAAAATATTACATATTTAACAATAATATAATTTTGATTTGAATTTTTTAATGAAATCTTTTTTTAAAAAATAACATCATACTAAATATTTTTTGTTATATTTCATACTTTCTTTATCAAAAATAATAAAAAAAAATCATTCTTAGCAAAAAAATTCATTATAAACTATTTATGAAATTTATTTTGATCAAATTTACTATTTATCATATTCTTTTTCTGATTTATATTATTTTTCCCTTCTGTATGATAAATTTCATTTACCATAGGTAAAAAAATATTTTCTTTAGCATGAATATCATCAATTATAATTTTTTCATTTTTTAATTCAAAAATATTATTAGTTTGATTTGTATTAGAATCAGTTAAATTTTGATTTTTATGACTCATTTTTTTTTGAATTAATTCTAATTTTTCAATAAGTTCATTAGAATAAATTTTATTTTTATTTTTACCATAATTAGTTTTAATATTATCAATTCTACCTCTAAATTCATTTTTTGAATTATCATTCCCAACATAATTATTATTTTTTTGAAAAAGATGTAAATTTTCATATTGATGACCAAGATTTTGTTCTTCACTTTTATTATTATTATTATGATTCTCATTATTAACATTATTTTGAATTATATTATTATTTTCATTTTTATTCTCTTCATTATATTTCATTAAAATATATTCATATGTAGAAATTCCTTTAAATATAAAATAAGTATGAACACAAAATAAATAAATTAAATTTCCTCCGAGAATTAAATCAGAAATTGTAATAATTAAAGTCATTATATTTTTCAATTTTTTTTTATCTTCTATATTACTTTTAATAAATGCGTTTAATCCAACTCCAAAAACAAAAAAAGAATTTAATATTAAAATTAGTAATAATGAATAAAAAAAAGAATAATTATATTTCCCAATACAATTATTTAACCAATTACAATGATGGTCAAAATTTTCAATGCATTTATTACATTTTTTACAATGTTTACTATTATCAGAAATATTACTACAACAAATTATACAAAAAGGTTCATTTTTTGAAATTTCTAAAATATAATTTTTTTTATTTTTAATATATTCTTTTTTTTTTTCAATTTCTTTTTTAAATAAATTATCAGAAGGATCAATTATTGTTGATATAAAACCAAAAAAAAAAACTAAAATTGTAAAAATAATAAAAATAATTATAATAAAATTTTTTAAACTCCCATTGTTTTTATTTGAATAAAGTGGTAATGTAAATATAGTAAAAATTAAAGTATTAACAATAAAAAAAATCCAAGTTATTATTTGTTGCCATGGATAAGGAGGTGAAAATCCATTTTTTTTATATTTCATTTGATTTTCTGGAGAAATATTTAAATTAAATAAATTTTGATTATTATCATTTTGTTTATTATTTTCATTATTTGATTCTTTTTGTGATGGTTTTAATATAGTATTTTCTGTATTTTGTTTTTTTACTTTTTCCTTATTGGAATTAGATTTATTACTAACATTTAAGCTTTCACTATTATCATTATTTCTTCCTGAATACATATATTATGTAATTTATTAAATAAAAATTTAAAAAATATATTTTTATGGTTTATTTATTATTTTCTTTGCATTTTTAATTAATTATTATGTAATTTTTATTAAAAGTAATATTTATGATTCATATTTTAATATATATTTACTTTATTTAAAAATTATATTCCGACTGTTATTAAAATAATTTGAAAATATAAATATAAAATTTTAATAAATTTAAATACTATTAAAATATAACATTTTTATTCTTAATTATCATTGCTATCATTTTCATCATTATCAATATCAATATCATCATTATCATTATCATTATCTCTATCATTATCATTATCACTATCATTATCATTATCATAATTATCGATATCATAATCATTTTCATTTCCTTCATAATTCATAGCTAATAAAATATTATCTTTTAAAGATTTATTAGGATCTAAAGGAAAAGGTTCAATATTAATAAAATTTAAAAAATTAGTTATATTATTTTCTGAAATTATATTATAACCAAATCTCTTAAAAAAATTTTTAATATATTCTCTTTCTTTTCCTGGTTCACAGTCTAATGATAATAAACATTTCAGTTTTAAAAAAGTTTCAGTTAATTTTTCATATTTTTCTTTTTCTGTTAAGTTTAAAATTGTTTTTTTATCATTATTTAAATTTGAATTATTTGTAACAAGTATTGGTAAATTACTTAATTTTGCTCTACTTAAAAAATTATAAAAACCATTTGATTTATTTTTTTCATTATTTTCAACTGAATAATTCCTTTGTTTATTAATTAAATTTTCTTTTTCATTATAAAATTTTTCAAAAAAAGTATCAGACAATTTAAACGGATATTTTTTTTTAAAGATATTATTAAAAATAATTTTTTTTTCAGTATTATTTTCTTCTATTTTATTAATATTTTCATTTTTTTCATTTCTTGTTTGTTTTGAGTTGACAAAAAGAGTTTTTTTATTTTTTAAATTTGGATTAATTTTAAATGTTTTATTTAAAGTTACTCTATTATTTTCATCATTTGAAATAATATCATTTTTATTTTCTATATAATTATTCATTTTATTATTAATACTTTGAAATTTATTTCTTAAAAAGTCAAAATGTCTATTTGTATTTATTTTATTTTGGAAAGGAGTTTCTGTAGTTTTTTCTAAACATGAAGATGTTTTTAAAGTTTTTATTTCTTTTTTTAAATTATGATTAAATCCTATTTTTAATTTTGATATTTGATTATTTTGAAAATATTTATTTAAACTCATATGTAAATTTGGATTTTCATTATTTGAATTTTGATAATGAAGTGGAATTTTTATTATTTTTGTTTTTTTATTTTTTGATTCAACTTTATCAATTCCATTAATTGACATTAAGTAAAAACAATTATTAATTAATTTAAAAAATGAATAAAAAATATATATCATATTTAATAAAAAAAATAAATAAATATATGAAAAAATTAATTGTTAAAATATAAATTTAAAATAAATTTTATAATATGATATATATTTTTATAATCAAATAGAAAAAAAAAAATTAATTTAAATTATTATTTTCAATATTCATATTATTATTTTCAATAATAATAGGATGATTTCCAGCTTGTTTTAAATTCTCTTCATAAAAATATTTTTCAACCAAATCAGGAATTTGATTACTTATTTCTTTAATAACTTCTTCTCTTTTTATCATATCTCTGCAAATCATTTGTTTTAAATTATTAAAAATATCAGTAACTCTATCTAAAGTATTTAATTTTTCATTTAATGAAATGGTATTATTATCTAAAAATTTATTTAATTCACCTTCTTTAATTAATTCATTAAATAATTCAGTTATATTTAAATTTGATATTTTCATTTGATACATTTTTCTAATTAAATTATTTTCTTTAAGTAAAATTAAGAAATTATGAATATCTTCATTTGAAGGTCTATTTTTAATATATTCAGCATAATGAGAATCATTTTGTAAACAATCACTATGAGTTTTTAAATCATTTAATAATTTCATTATAAAATCATCAGCATAAATATGATAAAATCCCCAATTTGAAATTTCCATTTTAATATTTTCTAAATTTATTCTTTTTTGAACTGATTGAAAAATTGGCATACTATAAATATATAAATAATTTGCAAATTTTATTTGAAAAATTTGATTATCTTTTTGAATTGATTGAAATAATATATCTGACATTACTACAAATAGTAATCTTGTTTTTAATTCTGATTGAAGTCTTAATTGTTCACAAAATTGATCTATTAAATCTGGGTCGTTACTTGATTCGTATAACATATAATTTGATACTCCTATTTTTAAGAGTTAATAATTTTATTTTTTTTTTAGTACTTTTTATTCTAAAAATATTTTCATCAAGTTCTGATATTAATATTTTTAATTTATCTAATTTTGATTGTTCAATATTTATTGAGCTATTCATTTTAATATGTTTTTATTTTTATATGAATTATTATTTATTTTTTTTTATTATTTTGAAAAAAATAAGACAAATATTAAAATATTTTTTACTATTATTTAAATATATTATTAAATATAGACTTTAAATATTAAAATAAAATAAAAATATATAATCACTCAAAATTTTTAATTAAATTTCGATCTATTAAATCTTCTTTAACTAAAGTACAACATTTTAAATATTTTTTTGAAGTAATAATCATTTCATTATAAATAACATATTTCATTTCTTTTGCTAATCTAGGTTTTTTAATTAAAATACTACTTGGATGAAGTCTACACATCATATTTCCTCTTATTGAAGTATAAATATTATCATTACTATATCTTGCTATATTTTGTTTATAACCTGTAAGAAGACATTTAATTATTAATTGTTCTTTAATTGAATTTGTATCTTCAATATTTTTATTTTTTTCAATTAAATCTAAAAATGAATTTATTTTATCCATTCTTTCTTTTTCTATTTTTTCTTTATCTTCACTTAATTCATCTAATTTAATTTTTTTTAAATATTTTAATAATTGTAAATAAATATCATATGCTTTTGAAAGTGCTTTATCATTTAAAAAATGTTCTTTACAAAAAATACCTTTATTACTACTTTCTTTATATTGATAAAAAATATTTAAAAGAGTTAAATGATCACTAATAGGATTAATAAATTTTTCTCTTATTTTATCAATTTTTTCTTTTTGTAAAGAAGGAGTATATAAAATATTATCACTTTGTAATAAAGAAACAATAGAAACAATATCATTAAAAACACTATCAAATTCTTTATTTAAACTATTAATTAAAATAATACTATAAATAGGTTCAACTGGTAAAATACTCATTTTTTTTCCTAAAGAAGTTAAAGAATAATCATTTCTCAAAACAGCTTTTAAATTAATTAAATCTTCATAAGCACTTTGATAATTTTCTTTAGGTGGTTTATCTAAAAAATCAATTAATTCTATTTTTTTAAAACCAATTGATAAAAGTTGTAAAATAACATTTCTTAAATTAATTCTTAAAATTTCAGGTTCAGTAAATTCATTAAATTTATTATATGTTTCTTCACTATATAATCTAAAACATTTACCTTCACTTTCTCTTCCTGCTCTTCCAGTTCTTTGAATTGCTGAATTTTTACTAATTTGATTTATTTGAAGTGTATCAATATTTAATTTATGAATATATTTTCTCATTTTAAAAAATCCACAATCAATTATAAATTTTATATTTTTTATTGTTAATGATGTTTCTGCTATATTTGTACTTAATATTATTTTACGTGTTATTTTACCATCAATTGGATGAATTGGAATAAAAATTTTCATTTGTTCATTATATGGCATTGATGAATATAAAGGTAAAACTTTGAAAAAAATGTTTTTTTCTGGATATTTATTTTTTAATATTTCCTTTCTTGAATTTAATAATTCTTGTAAATCTTCTATATCTTCTTGACCAGGTAAAAAAACAAGTATATCACCTTTTTTATATTCTATATCATCACTAATTAAAATTTGCATTATACAACTTAAAGACATATCAATATAATTATTAATTGGATTTTTACTTGGTTCTTTTATTAAATTATAAACTTGAACTGGGAAAGTTCTTCCTTTAACAATAACTAAATTATTATTATTAATATTGAAATAATTTAAAAATTTATTTGGATTTAAAGTAGCACTCATTATAATTAATTTTAAATCATTTCTTTTATTATTTAAAATTAAATCTTTACAAATAGAAAGTAAAATATCAGAATGAATACTTCTTTCATGTATTTCATCTAAAATAATAAATGAATATTTAGATAAAAATTTATCAATTATACATTCTCTTACTAACATACCATCAGTGACAAATTTTATTTTTGTATTATTAGAAATTTTTTCTTTAAATCTTACACTATAACCAACTAAATTTCCAATTGGTGAATTTAATTCTTCTGAAACTCTCATTGATATTGATATTGCTGCCACTCTTCTTGGTTGTGTTATACATATCATTTTATTATTTAAATCTAAATTTTTATATATTATTTTTGGAACTTGAGTTGTTTTTCCACTTCCTGTTTCACCCATTATTATTATTATTTTTGATTTTGATGATTTTAATAATGATATTATTGTTTCTTTTTCTTTATATATTGGGAGAAGTAATATTTGTTTTTCTGTATTTTTACTTAACATTTTTTTTAATTTTTTTTTGGAATTTATTTTTTTTAATTTAAAATTTTAATTTTTTTTTAGTTTTAATATAATTTTTTTTTTTTATTTGGTTATTTATATAAAAATGAAAATATTATATTTATTTTTATTTTTCTTTATTTTTAATTTTATTTCTTGTGATGATGTAAAAGAAACTCTTGAAGAATATGAAGGAGATAATTATGAGGAAGAATTATTAAAATATAAAGTTAATGTATATGTTGAAAATAATTTCAAAAATAGAAAAGAAATAACAAAAGATGAATTTATTAAAATGTTTATGAAAGTAATAACAGAAAAAGATAATGATGATAGTCTTTCTGCAAAAGAACTTGGAAAAGCAATTTTAAAAAAGAAAGGTGTTCCTATTTTAATAGAAAAAATACATGATTATTTTAATTTAATGGAATTAACATTATTATATGATGAACTTGCAAAAGAAAGAGAAAGTGATTTATAATATTTTAATTATTTATAAACAATAATATTCTTTTAAATATATAAATTAAAAGAATTAAAAAAAACTATTAGTTTAATATTTAATAATAAATCAAAAATATAAAAAATTTATATTGTTCTTTTTTTTTATTCTTCTTAAAATAGCAAAATAATTTAAATTAAATCAATTAAAAAATTGATATTAAATCATCATATATGAAGAAATAATTATATAAAAATATATATTTTTGAAAAAAAATTTTAGAAATTAATTATTCATTATACTTAATTATATTATAAGAAAATAAATATTTAATTTAAATATTTTTTATTTCTCATTAATAATATTGTTAATTTTTTCATTTATTTCTGTAATTTGAACAACATCTCTATGAATAAATTTTAATTTATTATATAAAACACAAAAAGGTTTAAAATCAAAAGATTCTCTTGATTCATTAATACCATCTTCTAAATTTTTGAAAACTTTATCAAAATCATTTTCTTTATATTCTTTAGGTAATTGAGTAAGCATTGTAATTAAACTATTTGCATACCAATCAGAAGGAATATTTTCATCAGAAATAAAACTTCCTTTTTTAAAAAATTTAATTAATTCTTTTAATATATTAATAGTACCATTAATAGAATCTTTTGAAAAATCATCTATATTTAAATTTTTATAATTATATAATAAATTACATAAAAAATTTTGTATTTTAATAACATTATTTTCTACTATTTGTTCTTCAGTTGGATGATTTATTTCTTCTTTTGTATAAAATTTACTATTTGTTAAATTAATTAAACCTTCAATTTTTTTTATTGGAACTAAATTTAAATCAAGAGTAAAAGAATTAAGAGGATTTTTTTTCATATCATTAATTCTAATTTTTTGTTTTAAATTAGGTAAAAAAATATCTGATTCATTTTTTGAAAATTTTTTTTCAAATTCTTTATTTTCTATTAATTCTAAAAATAATTCTGAAATTGAAATCATTTGTTCTGATGTAATACATTTTACATTATAGTAAAAATAATCATTTGGATTTTCATTAAAAAAATTATATGGAAAATATTTTTTTTCTTTTATTATTTTATCTATATAAGATGAGAAATTAACTTTTGTTAAATTATCATAAAATTTAAAATAATTTGGCATTAAATCTAATAAAAAATACCAATTAAAAGGAGTATATTCACTATAATTATTTTTATTTGAAAAAAATTTTAATATTGTCATTTGATTTATTAATATTATTACTTGTTTGATTTTTTCTTTTGTATTTTTTGATATTTTAAATGAATGAATATAACCTAATATATCAGGATTTAAAAAAATTTTATTAAATAAAATTTGAAAGAAAAATTTATTTATTAAGACATTAACTTCAAAATTTGATATAAAATTACTATTTTTTTGTTCATAACATATTTTAATTAATTTACAAATACTTTTAATAGAATAAGGTATTGAATCAATAAATAATAAAAATTTTTCAAATAATAAATTAACAAATTTTTTAATAAGCATAAAATTTAATTCATATTGATCAATTAATGCTTCAGATTCATTTTCTGCAAATAATTCATTAATAAAAGTCTCAGTTGAAAAAAGTTCATCATCTTCTCCTTCATAACAATTTATTTGTTTTAAACAATATTGTTTCATTATATCACTTTCTACTACTTCTTTCATATTATTTGTTAAATCATTTTTATTTAATGCTAAAATATATTTTCCATAAAAACTATTTTTTTCATCATTTTTTTCTTGAATATCTTTAACTGTTAATTTAGATTTTTTTTCTATTGATATTTCCTTTTTTAAAGAATTAATATCAAAAACTAAATTTATATTAATATAACTTTCCATTAATTGAATAATATCATTTAATATATTTGTAAAGTAATTTTTTATTTCATTTTTATTTATTAATTCAGATAAAAAATAATATAATTTTGAATTTTGATTTAAAAAATCTTCTTCAAATTTTTTACTTTCTTTTGAATTATTTAAAACTGGTATTTCTTTATTTAATAATTCCCATATTAATGATAAAATTTGTTCTTCAATTGTTTCTGATTCTAAAATATTTGTGTAAAAATAATTCATTATTAAAGGTGCTATAATTTTAATTTGTTCTATATTTGATTTTTCAATTATGAATAAAAGATATTCTTGATTATTATATAATGCTTGAATTATATCATAATATGATATAAATGCTAATTTATGTTTTTTTATTAATTGAGGTTTATTGTATTTTTGATTATTTAAATATGATTTTATCATTTGATTTTGAATCATTTTTTGTTGATATAATTTATTACATTCTGACTCAATTTTTGATAAAACTTCTTCTTTTTTTTTATAAACTAATTTTCATAAATGTAAATATTTACATAATTTTTTCATTGATGATTCATTATTTATTTTATTTTGTAAATTTTTTAATCTTTCAAAAGATGATTCTGACATTTTAAAAAATGAATAAATAAATTTAAAAAAAAAATAATATTTTGAAATTTATTTCTAATAAAAATATTATATATATCGTAATAAATAATTAATATAAATTTATATTTACATCAAAAAAAAAAAAAAAAAAAAAATTAATTTATTAAAATTTAATAAAAATTTATTAAATTATATTTTAATTTTTTTTATTTTTTTTGAATAATTCACTATATAAGATGTGGGGATTGGGGATTGGGGATTGGGGATTGGGGATTGGGGATTGGGC
>Ga0256407_10012063_pt1 | contig 11821 bp, 7 predicted proteins | sample RumenRJG_04DNA_FD_193489 | JGI IMG/M metagenome (GOLD analysis project Ga0256407, IMG submission 193489) | Bovine rumen microbial communities from Lethbridge, Alberta, Canada - RJG_04 | ecosystem: Host-associated > Mammals > Digestive system > Stomach > Rumen | place: Canada: Alberta | collected... | reverse complement strand
TTTTTTTTTATTTTTTTTTTTTTTATTTTTTTTTTTTTTTTTTTTTTTTTTTTTTTTTTTTTTCTTTTTTTTTTTTTTTTTTTTTTTTTTTTTTTTCTTTTTTTTTTTTTTTTTTTTTTTCAAATATTAAAAATGGATTTGGTTCTTTTTCTAATGTTTCTATTTCAACATTTTTTATATAATTATCTATTGATATTATTTCTTTATTAAATATATTTTTTTTTGATATTGAATATTGATGATGATACTTTTTTCTTCCATTAATAGAAAATTCAATTGCAATTGTTTTTATATGTTCAACTTGAATATTATTAAAAATATGTAAATTACTTTCAATAATTTTTAAAATTAATCCATATTCTTTTAATTTAAGTAATTTACATAAATAAATAATATATTCATTTTCAGTCATATTTCTTTTTACTTCTTTTGGAATAATAACTGCAACTTCTCCATAAAAAAGAAAATAAAATTTATCTCCTTTATCACCAAATTTAAATAAAATTTGATTATGAGTATATTTTTCCATTTTTATATATTTTGCTATTTGATTTAATAATTGATTTACATCTGATTTTAATTGAATTTGTAAAATACCATTTATTAATGATTTAAAAGAAGTTAAATAATGTTGAATATAAATTATTTCATTTTTTGTCTTTGTTGCTTTTGAAAAAATATTATCTAAAATTTTTAATGTATCCATTGTAAAATTAAATGGAATTAAATGATATGATGTTCTTGTTACTTTTTGTAAATTTTTTTTATTATTTAATAATTTCTTTTTTACATATTCTTCTAATAATTTTTGAATTTTTATATTTAAATCATGTACATGCATATTAATCAAATATTCTACTTCTTTAGATTCATCTCTTGTTCTAATTGATATTCTTCTTCCTAAATTTGAACTTTTTTTTGATTTCCTTTCAACACTTTGAGATTTATGTAAGGGATTAATATTAAAATTTTCTTCCTTAAATTTCATTTATTATAATTTTTTAAAAATATATTTTAAAAAAATAAAAATAACAAAAAAAAAAAAATTAAATAATTATTAAATTAATAACTTAAATAAAAAAAATGTCTCGAGCAGTACTTCAACCATTTGAAGAATATCAAAAAGCAAGAATATCCTTTGTACAAAGTATAGCAGATTTAGCATCTCGTCCTCAAAACATAGAAGCACTCCATGCAGCAGGAGTAATGTCTCTTCTTCGTCCTCTCCTCTTAGATAGTGTACCATCAATACAACAAAGTGCAGCATTAGCAATAGGTCGTCTAGCAAATTATAGTGAAGAATTAGCAGAAAGTGTAGTTCAAAATGATATAATTCAACAATTAATTTATTCCTTAGCAAAACCAAATAGATTTTTCAAAAAAGCAGCTTGTTATGTTTTTAAATCAGTTGCTAAACATAGTGCTCAATTAGCTGAGGATATTGTTAAATGTGGTGCACTTGATCCTTTAGTTCAATGTTTAGATGAATTTGATCCTTCTGTTAAAGAAGCTGCTGCTTGGGCTTTGGGTTATATTTCTAAACATAATGCTAATTTAAGTTTACAAGTTGTTGAAGCTAGAGCTGTTGATAGTCTTATTTTATGTTTACAAGAACCTGAAATTTTATTAAAGAGAGCTGCTGCTCAAACACTTTCTTATATATGTCAACATAATGAACAATTAGCACAACCTGTTGCTGAGAATGGTTTAGATACTATTATTTTCTTTTTATCTTATAATGATACACAATTAAAAAGAAATATATGTCAATTATTAGGAAATATTACTAAACATTCTTCTGATTTAGCTACTCAAGTTATGGCTAAAATTAATAATCCACAAAAATTACTTAATTGTTTAAAGGATCCTGATGATATTGTTAAAAAAAATGCTGCTTTTTGTGTTTGTGAAATAGTAAATAAAAGTCCAGAAAATGCACAAGCTATTGTTTCTGCTGGAGGACCTGGTATTATTGTAGATTTTATTACTAATATTAAAGGAGATCCTAGATTATATGGTATATTATCTTTAGGTTTTATTGCAGCTTTTAAAGATGATTTAGCAATGTCAGTTATTCAAGCTAAAGCAATTAGTCAATTGAGAGATGCATTACAAAATGAACCTCATCAACATATTAAAAGTGCTGCTTGTTATGCACTTGGACATATTGGAAGACATAGTCCTAAACATGCTAAAGAAGTCTCTGATGCTAATGTTTTAAGTTTAATGCTTTATTATTATATGGATCCTAATTCTACTGATGATTTAAAATTAAAAGCAAAAAATGCTTTAAAGAAAATTATAGATAATTGTTCTAATTTAAATGCTTTAGAACCTTTATTACATGTTGCTCCTGAAAAGATTTTAAAACATATATTACAACAATATGTTAAAAATCTAAAGGGAAATACAACAGAAATGAGAGATTTTGCACAAAATGGTGGATTACAAAAAATACAGGAATTAAAATCAAAAGTTAATGATAAATTAAAATCACTTATAGATGAAATTAATGGTTATTATCCTGATGATATAGTTAAATATTATTCACCAGACTATGCAGCAGATTTATTAAATAAAATAGATGGTGGAAAATAAATTAATAATAAATATATTATTATTATTATGTTTTAAATAAATCAAATAAATTAATTGTCATATAAAATAAATAATAAAATAAACATAAAAAAATTTTAAATTAAAAAGATTTTCATTATAATAAAAAATAATCCCTTCTTTAACTTAATAATCCCAAAAAAAAAAACCACAAAAAAAAAACATTAAAAACAATATTTTTTAAAGAATTTCAGGAATACCAATAGCCTTAGCTCTACTTTGTGCTTGTCCACCTTTTCCACCTAAACCACCCATATCTCTCTTAGATTCAATAGCTTTAGAAGTAGCATTTACACCTTCAACAGTTTCTACTGGAGGTTCTCCAATAATTTTAACAACTTCAATAATACCATTATATTTAGAATCTTCTCTCCCATTAAAATTATCAATATGAGTACCAACAGCTCTTACTAATTCTTCTCTACAATTTTCACTTTCCATACATTTAACAGGAAATTTTCTTAATCTTTTTAATATTTGAACATAATTTCTAGGTAATCCATCATAATAAGTCCATTTAAAATCTTCAGGTTTAAATTTAGGAGCATCTGGATTTTCTTCTTCAGGTTCAGGTTGTTCTTCTTCTTTACCTTCTTCACCTTCTTCTCCTTCTTCACCTTCTTTTTTAACAACTTTCTTTTTAGGTTTTTCAACAATAATTTCTTGTGGTATTTCATCTTCATATTGTTTAATTTCTTCACGAGTCATTTGAATTAAAGCAGTAAAATCACCTAATTCCATAGTACTTTTAATTTCTAAAAGAGGAAGATTATAAGGTTCATCACCTTTCATATATAAATCATAATTTAAGTATCCAGTCATTATAATAAAATTTCCTGTATTTTCAATTATTTTATAATTATCAATAATATATTTTAATACTACTTCATTTACTAAAGTTTTTTCAAAATGAATTGGATTATATTTATAAAAAACTGCTTCTTCGAAATTTTTAGGATCTTTCATTTTAACTTTAAATACTTTTTTACCATAACTTGCTTCAAGTCTCTTTGCATATTCATCATTTTCATAAAAATGACTATAAATAACTTTTGGTACATTAACATATAAAACTCTATTTCTAGTTGCAAATAATTGAAGAGTTTTTTCAATACAAATATCATAATCATGTTTTACAATAATGAAATTTCTCCCAAAGAAAAAGTCAAAATTATCTTTTGATTTTTCTTCTTTATCATCACATTTAACTTTAATTACATTAGATGAAATTCCTCTTATTTCATCAATTAATTTTTTTGGTTTTTCTTGATTTTCACTAAAAGCATTTTTTTGTTCTTCTGATAAATCTTCAGCAATTCCTTCTTTAGCTTTATATCTATTAATTAATGTTGGTTCTTCACAATCAATTTCATAAAAATTTCTAAAAGAACCAATTGTTTGTATTATTTCCATTGCTTTTTCAAATGTATTTATTAAGAAAGTTTCCTCATTTGGAATAAAGAAATTATCAATTATTATTCTTGTATTTAATGGAGTTTCATTTAAATAATTTTTTAATCCTTGAACTAAATCTTGGAAATTTATTTCTGGTTCTGCATCTGGATTTTCAGGATCAACTTTAGTTTTTTTTACTTTTTCAGTTAATTCTTTAAAATCTAATAAAGTAAATTTATATTTTGATTGTAAATGCTTTGCAATTGTAGTTTTTCCTGAAGTAGGCATTCCATAAACAATATTAATATCTCTTGTTAAATCTAAACTTTCTTCAATTTTATAATCTGTTAAATCATTTGTATTTACAACAGTTAATTTATTTAAATTATAAAAGTAAACTTCCATTGAATCTTGATTTTTAATATATGTTAATAAATGAACATCAGTTAATAAAATATATTTATTAATTGGACAAATATTATTTTGAAAACTATGTAAATCTTCCATTGAAGATGGAAATGTATTTAAAATTACTCTTTTACATCCTTCTCTAAAAATTAAAGGTCTAATTAAATTTATTTTTTCTTCTAAACTTATTGTTGTATTATCAGAACCTTCAGGAAGAAATTTTCTCTTAACTGCTTTTTCTATTACTTTTAATAAATCAATTTCAATAAAATCATGTTTTTCAATTAATTTAGTAAATAATTCTTCTTTAATTCTTTGATCACCATCAACAATAATATAAGCACAATATGGTTGAAGTTGTTTAATTGTTCTTTCTAAAGTTAAAACTTTATGTGAATTAACATCAATTTCTTCAACATTTGCAATTTTTTTTAAATTTTCTATAAAAGGTAATCTTTGTTCAAATTCATATAACATTTTATCTAATTTTGAACAATTAGTATAATTAGGATCATTTAATGGAATATCATTTAATCTTTGTAAACAAGATGAATTATCAGCTTTTAAATAATATATCATATAGAAATTTTTACAATTATTAACAAAATAATTATATTGTTGTTGTGTTTGAGGAAAATCTTCAATTAAAATTCTAATATCTCTCATTTTTCTTAATTTTAAAATAAATTGTGATATTACATAATCTGTATCATCAATTTTTTTTGATATTTCTGGTTCTTTTAAAAAATCATTAAAATCAAAATATTTAATTCCAGTTTTTGAATTTAATAATTTACTTATTTCTGTCTTTCCAGAATATCTTTTTCCAATTATAGAATAAATAATTGGATATAATTGTTGTTTAAATAATGAATTAACTTCTCCAATTGGTTTAGATGCATCTACATATTTTATTATACCATATGGTTGATAAAAATCAATTATTTTTTGAATATTTTTTGAATAGTCATCATATATATTTTTATATTCTTCTTCATTTGTTTTATTTTCTAAATCTTTTTCTCTTTCTTCTATTCTTTTATAACATGTTTCAACATCTGATTTGAAAATTATTAAAGTTTCAATTGGAAAAACATTTTGTTCAAAAAATAAAGCATGATCTAAATTTATTAAGAAATCATTTATGAAAATATTATCATTGTCTATTTCTTTTAATTCTTTTATTAAAATTGCTGTTAAAACTTCTTGGTCTTTTGAATCAATTTTTATTTTTTCTCCTAATTCTGTATTATTATCTATTTCTTTTTTGATTACTTCTTTCATATTTACTTTTGAATATCTAAATTCATTGCAAACTTTTTCTACTTGAGATTTTTTTCCTGTTCCTGGATAACCTAAAAGAAATAATAATTGAGGATTTTTCTTTTTAATTATTTCTACATCTTCTTGAGATATTAATGACATTTTTTATTTTATTATGAAATTATTTAAGTTACTATATAAAAAATTAAATTTAATAATATTTTTATTTTTTATTTTTTTTTATATAAATAAAATGATTAAGCAAATTAATTTAAAAAGTAAATGTTATTTTAACTTATTAATTTATAGCATTTAAACATAGAAACAATAATTTAATATCAAATAGACAAAATAAAAATAATATTCAAAATCAAAATAGTTATTTACAAATTCAACAAAAAAATAATATAAAGATATCAAATATTTTGAATTATTTAACAAACTTAAAATATGATAAAGCTATAAAAGAAATAAATAATTTTATTCAAAATAATCTAAATATTACAAATGATATTATAACTTCTTTTTTAACTGGAATTATTAATTTAAAAAATAATGATATAGATAATTATATGTTAAAATTATTAAAATTACTATCAAATCAGCATTTAAAAAATAAATTAAATTTAGATAACTCTGTAATAAATTTACTTTATAGAACTTTAATTTATCTATTACAAGATACATTATTAAAAAATATTCTTACAAATGATTATCAAAGAAATAAATTAACAATAACAAACTTTCATTGTCTTATATTAGTTTATATTTCAATTGGATATATTTTTTGTAAAGATAATGACAATATTAAAGAAAAAGAATTAAAAGATATTTTAAAAGAATTAATAAGACAATCACAATCAAAAGAAAAAAATCATTTTAAAAAATGTCATGTATGTATAGAAATAAATAAAATAATAGATACAAATAATTTAATAATATCAATAAATGAAAGTATGAGTTCATATAAAAATGCAATTAGAATAAATAATAATTGCTTATCTGCACAAAGATTAATGGAAGAATGTCATTTAATTACAAAAGTTAAAGGACAAAATGAAATATTATCACTTCAACATTATATTTTAAATGCAAATAAACAACAAAAAAATAATAGTATTTCAATTAATAAAAAAAATAATTTTAATGATACTTATGATATGTTAAAAACTTCTTTTTCAAGTATTTCTGAAAGTTTAATTAATCAAAAAATATTAAAGACTACTGAAAATAATGAATTAAAATATAAAGTTAATAAAAAGAAAAAATATGATTTTAATAAATCAATTTCTATTCAATCACTTTCAAATACAATTGAAAGATTAGAAAATAATAATATGAAAATATTAGATTATAAAAAAGTAAATTCTAGAAATGAAAAAGAAAATTTTTCACCTCCACCATTACCAAAAATAAAGATAGATAATAATAAAATAAATAATTATATAAATAATATTCAAACTGGAATTCTAAAATTAGAAAATGATTTTAATAACTTTAAAACATTTACTGAGAATACTAAAAAACAAATAAAACTTTATACATTTTTAGAATTTCCAAAAAAAAACAAATAATAAAAAAAATAAGAGTATTATTATAAATAAACTTAATTTTAAATAGAGTTAATATTTTATATTAAATGATTTTCTTTAAAATATATATATAATAAATAAATAATTTAAATTAATTACATTAAGTACAAGACATGCAACATTCATTAGAATAAACTTTTCTATCAATTCTTAAATCATTTAAATTATTTTGTTGTTTCATCCCTCTATTAATAATTGGAGAAATTTTCTGATTTTCATTTTTAATTACTAAAGTAGATATTTTAAATTTATCTTGTCTAAATGGGGAAACTTCATCACAAACACTATCATTATCAATTGTAAAAGGATCTGTATCATTTATCATTAAATCATTTCTTATTAAATTATTAATTATTTGATCATTTCTTTCTGTTTTTTCATTATCACTTGAATTATCTTCTTTAATAATTTTTTTTTTAATTACTGTTTTTTGAATTATATTATTTATTGGGAAATTAGAATATTTTTTATTTATTTTTTTAAATTGATTTTTAAAATTATTTTCTTTAAAATAAGATAAATTTGGTGTTTTTGATTTTGAAATTTTTTTCTTTTTTAATTTATGAATTGGATTTGGTGTTTTTTTTCTTGAACTTGTTCTAGAAGTTGTTTTAGAATGTGTTTTAGAAAAAATAATTTTATTTATACTTTTATCTAATGCTATTGCCTTATTTAAATTAAGATTGTGAATTGTTGTATTTTTAACTGTTAAATTATTTTTATTTTTTAAATATTGTTTATTATGTTCATTTTTATCTTCACTAAATTCACTTTGAAGTGTCATACTATTTATATTTATATCTGTATTTGAAAAATTTGTGTTTTGTTCGGAAAAATTTACTTTATTAAAATCTGATACACTTTTTGCAAATTTTAAATAATTAGAAATATCATTTTTTTTCTTTATTATTTGATAATTATCTAATATTGAATTTATACTCTTTATATAATTTTTCATTTCTTGATATAATTTTTCATTATTTACTATTGTTCCTTCTATTTTTTTTAATGTTATAAATATCTTATTTTTTTCCTCTATTTTTTGATTTATATTATCATTAATTTCATTTCTATCATTATTTAAATCAATTATTTTATATACATTTTCCATATTTTCATAAATAGATTCTAAAGGATATGGAATTGAATTTTTTTCTTTAAATAACATAATTTTATTTTTAATCTTATAAAATAATTCTTTACAATTTTGAAATAAATTATTCTGATAAATTAAACTATGTTCAATAATATATTTTAATTCATGTTCATCTCTTAAAATTATTGAAATAAAATCAATTTCTTTTTCAGGGGAATAACCACTAAAATTTATAAAATGTATAAATAAAGTTTTAAATTTTTTAAAACTGTCAATTAAATTTTGAAGAAATTCTTTTGAAAATGATGTATATAAAATTAATTGTTTTTTTTTAATTTTACTAATAATATTTTCTATATTTCCTTTTTTTTGTTCATTGTTAATAATTTCATGATTTAATTTTTGATAAATTTTGACTTCTTGATTATAATTAAATTTCCCTTCTTTTATTTTATTTTTTAATTTTTCTAATTCAATTCTTTTTAAATTTACTTCATTAGTTAAAGCTGTTAATGTTTTAAGCATTGATTCTATTAATTCATTATTTCTTCCATCAATTAATTCTTGATTAATTTGAAGCTTTAAATTAGACATATTTTATTGAATATTGAAATTGTTTTATTTGAAAATTTTTAAATTTAATTATCAAAAAAAAAAAATATTAATAATTATGAAATAATAATTTTGTAATAAAACATTAAATGAAGGAAAATATGAATAAAAATAATAATAAACAATCAAAAAAAAAAGATAAAGTTAAATCATTAGATTTTTTAAACTTTTATCATAAAGATAAATATCTTTTTAGAATAATAGATGAAACAATATCAATAAAAAAAGCAAAACCATATTTAGATTGTGAAAATGATTTACGTGAAATATTAACAAAAATAAAATCAGAATTAAATCATACAAAAGAACCAAAAATAAGAAATTTAAAAACAGCAAATGAAGAATTTAGTAAAAATTATAAAAAAATAACAAAGAAAAAAAATTCTTTAGGTCCAGAAGATACATTTAGAGAAATAATAGAAGAATATAAAGAAAAAGGTTATCAAATTCCAAATTTAACAGTTCAACATAATATTTTTAAAATGAATCCTTTAATTGAAGAAAATGATGATAAAATGGTTGAAGGATTATTTTCTGAATTTTTAAAAAATAATGTATCAAATAGAGGAAAAAAAATTGCTTTTAAAACAATGAATTATTTAAAGAGATTAAAAAATATTGTAGAAAATAAATTATTTGAATTTCATAAAAATAAAAAAGAAAATAATTCAGTTTTACCTATTCAAGAAATTGTAACTATGCCTGTTATTAAATTTAAAGGAAATAAAATAAAAGAAGAAACAAAAGAAGAAATTTTAGAAAAAATTAAAATTTTATTAGATTTAATTAATGAAGAACCTTTAAAAGATTATACAAAATATCATCCAAGTAAAACTCCAAATAAATATAAAAAAAATAAATTTGCTTATTCTTCAAGAAATACTAGTAAACCAAATACAAAGAAACAAACTAATAATATGATTGAACATTTTTTTTCTTTAAAACAAATTTCTGATTCATATAAAAAATTATCAAGTCATTCAATAACAACAAATTATAAAATTGCAAATAATACACCTTTATTAAAATCTCAAAAAACATATTATTTATTAACAGATTATAAAAATAAAAATAAAAATAAATTTAATAATTTATTTTTAAATTCAACAAAAGATAAAAAAAATATTATTCCAAGATCAAGAAATAATGATAAAAATATTCATATTAATTTTTTAAATACACAAGTTGAATCATTAGATAATAGAGTAAATACTGATTCAAATACAAATAGAGGATTTAATGCTACAAATTATACTAATCCTACTAATCATACTACACAAAATTTCTTTTATCGTCCTAAAGAAAAAGATCAACTTCAAATTGCTTATGAAAGTTTAGTTAAGGATAATTTTAATAAGACAGAAGAAATTTTAAGAAATTATTTAAAGAAAGTTAAAGATTATAGTGATGAAAGAATTGATAATTTTTTATCTAGAAGTGTTAAGAATAATTTTATTGATAGTGTTAATAATATTAAAGAGATTATTTCTATGAAAAAAATAAGAAATAAAACTGAAAAAATATATTTAAATGAACAAATTATACAGAGAATTAAACCAAAATTACAAAAAATGTTTAAAGAAGAGAAAGTATTAAAATCTATGGATAAAAAATATGTTAAATTGTATATAGATGAATAATGAATAATGTATATATATAATAATATTTTAATTTTTTAAAAATTAATTTAAATAAATGTTTGTTGAATTAAATATAATAAAATATTTTTTTTTCTAAATATACATTTTACCTTAATAATAATTATCTTAAGAAATTCAAAATAAGTTAATAATTTTAATTCTAAAATTCACAATGATGAATAAAAAATGACTAAATGTCATAATATATTTTAAATATAATTTTGAAAATTACTTTTCTTTTCTAATTAGGTCTTCAGAATTATTACAACAAAAAAAATCAACATAAGTTTTAGCTTTTAAAATATATTCATTAATATAATCTTCATTTTCTTCTTCTAATTTAAGTTTAATTATACTTTCTTCAAATTCCTTTGATGCAAAATATTCTCTTAAAATTTCTGCATAAGTCATTTTAGAAAAAAATTCAAATCCAGAATTAATAGAAATTGATGGATTATTTTTTAAATAATTTAATACTTTTAAATTATTTTCAAATTTCTTTAAATCAATTATTTTTTGATGATTATTTAAATTCCCAATTTCTTTTGTAAAATCAGTTTCTAAAATTTGTTTATATGTCAAATTCATTACTTCTTTATTTTTTCCTTTTGAAATGTTAGAAACAAAACTTTGAGGAAGAAAATCAAATAATTCTTTTGAACCTGCTTTTTTTAAATTTTCATTTATTATATTTTTAATTGTTTTATGAAATCTTGATTTTATTTTTTTTCTAATATCATCAGATTTAAATTTCCTTTTTTTTCTCATTTTTTCTCTTTTTCTTTTTTCCTTTTTCATATATTTTTTAAGTGAATTAAAAAAATCATTTTCATTCTCTTCTTTTCGGAAAAGAAAAAGTATTTCATTATTATTATTTATATAAGAATTTTTATAAAATTGAAGGCAATTCATTGAACCTCTTTAAATATTATTTATTATTTATTTACTTGAATTTTTAAATAGATTTTGATTATAAAAAATCTTTTCTTTTTTATTTTTTCTTCTTTTTTTATATAAATTTTGATTTTTTAAAAGTTTATTCTATATTTTTCCAATATTCTTCAATTTTTTCCTTTTTTTTTCATTTATTTCTTTAACTTCATATTTCATTTATTAATTCATTAAATCTATAATCCTGTTATAAATAAATAAGATTTTTTCCTTTATTTCATTTAATTATGAGAATAATTTAAAAATTT
>Ga0256407_10012060_pt1 | contig 11822 bp, 10 predicted proteins | sample RumenRJG_04DNA_FD_193489 | JGI IMG/M metagenome (GOLD analysis project Ga0256407, IMG submission 193489) | Bovine rumen microbial communities from Lethbridge, Alberta, Canada - RJG_04 | ecosystem: Host-associated > Mammals > Digestive system > Stomach > Rumen | place: Canada: Alberta... | reverse complement strand
GAAATTATTTCACTGTCTATATCGTGTTGTTTTAATTCGTTTTTTATATAAAAAGGACCTTTGCCTTTGTTTTGCAAATATTCAACCAAGTTTTGAGCAAAAGTTTCATCGTTTATATAGTTAAGTTCGGTAAATCTTGTTATAACTTTTTCTATATCTTCTTTTTCAAATCCTCTGGATAAAAGTTTATCGAACAAACTTTTTTTACTATACATTTTGTTAGATATTAAGTAAAAAGCATAACTCATAATTCGGTTAGAATTATTGTGTTTTAATACTTTATCAAAAATATCTTCATCTAAAGAAAGATCTTTTTTTAAACCGAAGCTTACTATTGTTTCGGCATCAATCAAAATTGCAGTTTCATTATCAAAAAAAATTTTAAAATAATCTTTTATTTTAGGATATTTCTTTATTTCTACAATAGTTGGCATAATAATACATCCTTAAAACACATATTTTAGCATTTTAGAATATAGATATGCAAAAATTTATGGATAGAACTTTTATTTGAGAAATAAATATGTTATTTTCCTTTTTTTTAATAAAAACTAACTTTATTGTCTTTTTTTATTTCAAATATTTTTTGTTGATATTTTAATACATGAAGAGTTATTTCGATTTTTTTTGTACTTTTATTTGTTGAAAGTTTAACGGAATATAATGAATTCTTGTAAGTACCCGGGACAATAATGGAAAAATCGTTAAAATATACATTACTTCTTAAATCTATGTCTAAGTCCTCATCAAAAGAAATATTTTCTGCTTGTTTATATTTTTCATGGGATAAAAAGTAAAGTTCAAGCATTTGAGATATGCTTGAAGCGGAAGATTTCCCTTCTGTAATTATTGCATAATCGACAAATTTGATATATTTAAAAAACAAAACAGATGTTAATATGATAACTATAACCAATACAAAACAAAATTCCATTATTCTTACGGATTTTTTGTTATTCATAATTATAATTTTGTTATATCAATAATAATTGTTTTAAATAGGCGGAATAACTGGTGGCAAGAAATACAATTAAAATACAAACGATGAGTATTGTTAATATTAAACTTTTTTTTACGGATATATTGTTTTTCATCGTTTTATACCTCCTTGTATTTATTTGCTCCCATTAATAGTTTAATACAATTTTACAAAAAGTCAACAAGTTTTTTACAATTTTTTTACAATTACTGATTCTTACTGAGATAAATATTGTAATATAGCTGTTCCGATATTTTGTATTAATAATTGATCGCCTTTATCCGTTAAATGACCAAAATCTCCACCTATATTATCTATAAAAAAATATCCATAATAATAATTTGAATATAAACTTTTTTTAAAATTTTGTTCATTGCTAATGAAAATAATATTATTATAATTTTTATTTTCTTTTAATAATTTTTTTAAAGGTTTTATGTTCCTTAAAGGATATTGCATTACAAATAATTTACATTTGTTTTTATAGATAATATCAACAATTTTATTATAATTTATTTTTGTAATACGATTGTAATTATTATTTCTGTATTTTTCTGCATTATTGAAATATGTTTTTGCTAAAGAATAGTTTTTATTATTTATAGAATTTATTGCCAGTGCACCCCATATTGTATCATTGTAATTGTTTGACGAAATTTTTATATCATATATTTTATTCTTAAGGAAATCTTTGTCATAGATATCATTTGATTCTTTTTCAATTTTTAAAAAAAGTTCTCTGTTGTAATAGGAAGTTTTTTTATTTTGTTTATATTCATATTCATAATATTCACTGGCATAAGGATATTGGTACATTGCGGAAAAAATTGCGAGTAAATTAAGTTTTTCATATTTATTCTTTTTGTATAACTTGTATAAGTCCGTATCAAAATCTTTTAATTTTTTATTATCTTCATCCTTTATAGAAAGTATATCTAAATCTTTATATTTGTTTTTAAGGTCGTTAATTTCTTTTATAAAAGCAGTATTTGTTTTTATTTTTTTGTATTCGATATAATCAAGATAGAAATAAAATAATCTGTAAATTTTTGATTTCATAAGAAAATCTTTAATTGTTGAATTTTTACTGTTTTCCCAAGGTATTATTTTCCAATCACAAGCTCCCAACATTGAAATAATGATATCGGGTTTAAATTTATCAATATCTTTTTGCAAAGTTTTTATATAGTTATATGTCGTTGCATAGCCATATTTTATATTTGGTATTACATTTATTTGTTTTGATGATTTTTTTAAAAGATATTTTTCTAATTTCTTTGGATATCTTCCGGAAATAGAATCTCCTATACACATTATTGTTATATCTTTTTTGTTTTTTATGGATAAAGCCATTTTATGGTTTAGATAACAACTATTGGTAAAAGATATTACTTGTAAAATAAATTCAATAAAAAATAACGAAAATAATATGCTTAAAAAACAGATAATAAATTTATTTAATTTCATTGTTATTTATACTCTATCATATTATATTCTCTTGTTCCTATTCCAAGTTCTTGTGCATATTCAAGTTGAACGGTATAATCTATATCCGGATATAAATGTTTAATAAAATCTTTACCGAAAATTTTATTTACAATATCAACACTTGCCTGATCAACCGCAACAGGATCCGCACCGGCAACAATTCCTATATCGTCTAATATTACTTTATCTTTTCTTGTGTTGCAGTCACAATATTTTGTTATATGATTTAAAAAACTGATACTGAAACTTTTTTTGTCTTTAAGTACACCATAACAAACTTCAACTATTTTTTCTTGAACATTTTTTAAGCTGTCGTCCCAAGTCAATTCAAATACTTTTTTAGGACAACTTATAGTGCATTCACCGCAACCTATACATTTTTCTTTATTAAATACAACTTTTTTATTTTTTACTTCCAATGCTTTAGGCGGACACCATTGTACACAGCTGCCGCAACCAATACAATTTGTTGTATCTACTTCCGGATTTGTACTGTGATGCATTGCATATTTGCCGGCTTTACTTCCGCATCCCATGCCTATATTTTTTAAAGCACCACCGAAACCTGCAATTTCATGACCTTTAAAATGATTTAAAAAGATAAAAGAGTCGGTATAATAAATATCTCTTGCTATAGATACTGTTTTAAAATGCTTTTTGTTTATTTCAACTTCAGCTGCAGCATTTCCTCTTAATCCGTCTGAAATAATTACAGGGCATCCGCAATTTTCTATTGTGAAACCATGCTTGTTTGCCAATAACAAATGATGATAGGCATCGGACCTTTTACCGACATAAATTGTACTTGCATCCGTAAGGAAGGGAAAGGCTGTTTTTTCTTTTGCAATATCTGATATGACTTTTGTATATTCCGGTTTTACATAACCTTCATTTCCGTCCTCACCGAAATGCATTTTTATTGCTAAAAATTGTCTTGCTTTTACATGGTCAAAAGCTCTTGCAAATTTAAGAAATTTATAAAACTCGTTTTTTTTATTCCAAGGTAAAAAATATACTTTTCCTGCCATAACTTTTAACCTCTTTTATTTAATTATATTTTCTTGTTTGAAAAAATTATAAATTTTATCAGCAACATATTCATGACCTTTCTCATTCCAATGAATATCGTTTTCTATAGTATTTTTATTTTCTAAAACAATATATTTTATATCATTGCTTTTCAAAAATTTTTCAAAATTATCATCGCTATTTGTAAGACCTATATAAAAAGTACAATTTTTGTCTGTTAAAAATTGTTTAAATAAAAGTAATATATCTTCAATTATACCATAATCATTCGTATATATTGGCGGATTTTTAAATATTATAAAGTTTTTTAATATAAAAGTAATAAAATTACTATGTTTTATAAAAAAGTTGTTTTTATAATAAAGCCATGTTTTTGGTACAGGAATTCCGTGTAATTCTAAATTTTCGTTTTTTATAATATAATAAGGTTTATAATATTGTTTAAATACAAAATTAGTATTGTTTTCTATATTATCGTTAGCACAACAATAAACCAACAAAACTATATTTGGTTTTATAATATCAAAATATTTTTTTAGTAATATATATTCTTGGTCTGTTGCATATCCGCTTATTCCGCAATTAAACAATTCATACTCTTTTAATTTATATCTCAATAATTCAATAAAATTTTTATCTTGATTAACACCATATCCCCAACAGAAAGAATCTCCTATAAACATTATTCTTTTTTTATTTTTTTCTATATAGTTGTGTTCTATATCTCTAAATCCTAAATTATTATTAATAACCCGTATACCAATATATGAAATATTCAAGTTAGGTTTTCCGCTCCAACCTAATTCTTCATCATATTTGTAAATAATATTTCTTTCATCAGTATAAGTTTGTTCTATTTTAAATATTCTGCAGAAAGTTTCTATACAACAAAAAACAAAAAGAAATATAATTATTACATAAATTGTTTCTTTCATCTTTTATTATATTTCCTTAATTGTTTTAATGTGAGTTGAATATCTTTAGGTATTTCAGTAACGAAAGTACTTTTTTCTTTATTATCAGGTAAGAGTAATTCAATTTTAGATAAATGCATAGGCATTCTTTTTAATAAAGGTTTTTCTGTTGAAATACCTTTATATCTTTTCTTTAAATTTGAAAGTAAAATCGGCTCTTCACTGCCGTAAATCTTATCTATTGCAAGAGTATTACCTATAGACCAAAAATGAGCTCTTATTTGGTTTTTATGTGTAGTTATTGGGCAAACTTCAACAAAAGCAAAATCTTTAAATTGTTCTATTACTTTATATTTTGTAATAGATTTTATTCCTTTTTCATTTACAATGGTATTTTGATTATTTACTACAAGATTTTTATCTATTGTGCCTTCTTCTTCAAGTATACCGTTTACCAATATGTGATATGTTTTTTTTACTTTATCTTGTTTAAACTGATTACAAATAAACTCATAAGCTTTTTTGTTTTTTGCAAATACTACAATTCCGCTTGCTTCATAATCAAGTGATGTTATCGGAAACAAATCTTGTTTTAACTTTTCTTTTAAAATATTTAATAATGTATTTGTATTTGTTTCTTTATCTTGAAATACAAAAATATTCGGTTCTTTATTTATAATAATAATTTCCGAGTTGTTAAATATTGTTGTTATTTCTTTTTTCATTTTTTTACACCTCTAAATTATTTATGTCTTCTTCAAAAATAAAAATTTTATCATTAAATAATAAACTGTATTTTTGTTTTAATATATCGTAATCTTTTTTTAAATCGATATCTTTGGTAATATGAGGATATCTTTTTAAGAAATTAACAGATGCATAAAACAGGTATTCGAAATTTTTATCTTCATATAATGATATTTTTGATATATCGTTTATATTCTCAACTTTTAGTTTGTGAAAAGAGTCAAGATTTACTTTTGCTTTTTCATGAATTGACAAATCTAAAACACAATCAATTTTTTCTATTTCCAGTTGCTTTGTAGAATTCAAGTAGTTATCTTTGTTTTTATAAAAAGATAATAATAAGTTTCTCAAAGGAATAAAATATTTTTCATGATTCACATTATAATAATGCAAAAATATTAATAATTTGTAAGGGGAGAAGTTATAAGCCGGTGTTAATATACATACATTGTGTTTTTTTGTTAATTCTTTTATAAAAAGAGCCAGTTGTTTATATTCGGATTTTGATCTTTCGTTAAGATGTACACCCTTATATGTAAAAGGAGTATAGTTTATATTAAATATATCGGATTTATAGTCAAAAAAGAATACTATATTATTTGTTAAATTTATAAAATTTCTTTTTTCTATAAAAAAAGATAATAAAATAAACTGATATAGCAGACAGATGGAAATACAAATAAATAGAATTTTTGCCAAGTTTTTATTTGAAAAATAAGAAGAAAAGAAAAAAGATATCGATATCACAATGTATGGTATAAGAGGAACAAAGTAAATCTCTTGTTTATTATGGGGGAGAATAAAGAAAAGAAACATAGAAAATAATATATTTAAAATAATAGGAATAATCTTATTCCTTTCCTCTTTTTTTATAAGAAGAACAGACAGAAGAAAGAGAATATATATTGGTAATGATAATAATTTTGTTGAAATATCAAATGTGATAATTTTAATACTTGTTAATTGAATAATTTCTTTTTCGGCAAAAGGTAATAATATAAGAAATTCAAGTAATCTGTTTTTAAATAAAAAAAGTATTAGTATAAAAATGATGGTAGATATAAACAATATGAAATTAAAAATATTTTGCTTTTTTGTTTTATTTAAGAATATTTTCAAAATAAAAGATAACGGCCAATACAAAATGAAAATAAAAATAGTTTGTCTTATTAAAAAACCTAATGATAGAAAAATTGCTAAAAGTAAACTGTATTTTTTATTGTAAAAATCTTTGTTTTTTATAAATAAATAAATTGATATTACAAGAAAAGGTAATATTTGAAATTCACCTCTTCCGTATATTTTGGATAAGCCGTATATTGCAGGTGTAAAAGAGAACAGAATCATTCCGTAAAAACCGGCATCTCTATTTTTTATCAGAATTAATATTTTATTAATGAAGTATAGAGTTATTATAAAAAAAATAAAATTTTCAACGATAATGATTAAATCAAAATGTTGAAAAGAAAAAAAATAAAAAAGTATTTTATTAATGATAAGAAGGGGTGATGCACTCCAAGAAGAAAAAAAAATTTCACAAAAATGCTCGGATTGCGGACCTCCATTTGGAAAAATCGGAGTGTTTTTTATATAGTAAAAAAGATTTGTTATTAAATATATAAATCCCAGTAATAAAAAAGTAAATTCGTTTTTGTTTTTTACTATTGTATTGAAAATTTTCATTTGTTTATTATTTCTTTTAATTCTTGTTCGTTTAATATTTTTATACCCAATGTAACGGCTTTTTTATATTTGCTACCGGGGTTTTCTCCTACAACAACATAATCCGTTTTTTTACTTACGGAAGAAGTTGTCTTTCCGCCGAGAGACAGTATAATTTTTTCCGCATCTTTTCTTGTAAGAGTAGAAAGTTCTCCGGTTAAAACAAAAGTTTTATTTGCAAGAGGAGTAAAAGAAGAATTGTTTTCCGGTTCGATAACATTTAAACCCAAAGTTTTTAGTTCATCTATCATTTTTAAAGTTTGTTCGTTTTCAAAAAAATCCAAAATGGATTGAACCAAAATAGGGCCTATTTCGTTTATCGATAATAAATCTTCTTTTGTTGCGGAAATTAAATTGTCTATATTATTGAATTTGTCTGCAAGTATTTTTGCCGATTTATCACCTATATGTTTTATGCCTAAAGCAAAAATAAGTTTGCTTAAAGGTTGTTTTTTGCTGTCTATTATTGCTTGTATTAAATTGTTGGCTTTTTTTTCTTTGAATAAATCCAGCAACATTAAATCGTCAAATGTAAGTTTATAAATATCTGCAAAAGTATGAATTTTGTTTAATTTTAATAATTGATCAACAACAACTTCTCCGAAACCGTCTATATTCATGGCATCTCTTGATACAAAATGAATTAATCTTCTTCTAAATTGTGCAGGGCAAGAAGGATTTATGCAATTATAATAAACATCGTCTTCTTCTTTTACTATATGACTTTTACAAGACGGGCAATAGAGAGGGGGAAGAAAATATCCGTCACTGTTTTTTTTGGCAACTTTTATAATTTTCGGTATTACTTCTCCTGCTCTTTCAATGATAACATCGTCGCCGATATTTACATTTAATCTTTCTATTTCATCAAAATTATGTAATGTTGCATTTGAAATTGTAACTCCCGACAATTGTACGGGTGACAATGTCGCTTTAGGTGTTATAACTCCGGTTCTGCCGACTTGCAATTCTATCGACAATAACTTTGTTGTTGCTTGTCTTGCCGGGAATTTATAGGCAATTGCCCATTTTGGGCTTTTATTTGTGTATCCTATAATTTTTTGCAGATTATAATCGTTAACTTTTACAACTGCTCCGTCGATTTCATAGGGAAGATTATCCCTGTTTTCCTGTAAATACATTAGAAAGTCCGTAACTTCTTTTATGTCTTTACATACCTTAATATCTTTCTGTATCGGAAAACCTATTTTTGAACAAAAATTTAAAAAATCCGAATGTTTGTTTAACTCTATTCCTTGAACCTGTCCGAAGGAATGTACATAAAAGCTCAGTTTTCTTTGAGCCGTTACATTTGGATTTTTTTGTCTTAAAGAACCGGCGGCGGCATTTCTCGGATTTGCAAATTTTGTAATACCGTTATCAAGTAAGTTGTTGTTAAGTTGTTGAAAATCTTTTTTGTTTATATAAACTTCGCCTCTTATTTCACACAACATACTGTCATTGTTGTTTAATAATTTGAGAGGAATATTTTTTATTGTTTTTAAATTTTCCGTAATGTCTTCGCCGTATTCTCCGTCTCCTCTTGTTGCTCCGGATACAAAGGAATTGTTTATATAAGTAAGACTTGCACTTAACCCGTCTATTTTCGGTTCGACAATAAATTCTATTTTTTCATCGTCACTTAATACTTTTTTTATTCTTTCGTTCCATGCAAAAACATCTTCCATGGAATAAGAATTATCTAACGATAACATAGGAGTGTTATGTTTTACTTGTTTAAATGTTGATGAAACAACCGCACCGGAAACTCTTTGTGTGGGGGAATCCGATGTTATAAATAAAGGATTTTCGCTTTCTAATTTTTGTAATTGTTTGAAAAGTTTGTCATATTCAAAATCGGATATTTCCGGATTGTCTAAACAATAATATAAATAATCGTGATGACGAATTTTATTTCTTAAATCTTCTATTTGTTGTTCAATAGAATTATTTTGTTCCATAAAATTTATTTGGATTTTCTTTCATTTTTAAGTTTGTCCAATATTCCGTTAACAAACTTACTTGAGTCTTTATTTGAATATGTTTTTGATATTTCAACGGCTTCGTCTATAATAACACTTATCGGAGTGTCCATATACAATATTTCATAAGCGGCAAGTCTCATAATGTTTCTGTCTATTGTTGCCATTCTTGATATATCCCAATTATCGGCATATTTTTCAATTAAAGAATCTATTTCTTTTTTGTTATCGCAGACACCTCTAAAAATTTTAACGGAAAATTCTCTGTAAGGAATTTCTTCCGGTAAAAATTTATCAAAACATCTGAAAATGTCTTTCTCCTGCATAGAACAATTATCAAATGCATACAACATTTGTAATGTACATTCTCTTGCTTGCCTTCTGGTGCCCATAAAAAAGATCCTTTCTTTAATGTATAAATATTATATATTCAACTTAAAAAAGATTTTATAAAAAATAATATCATAGTGTCAAACAACAATGCTTTTGTTTAAATATAAAAAATTGAATAATTGTAAACAAAAATATAAAATATTAGTATAAAAAATATAAAAAAGGAGATTGCAAATGATTGGTTTATTAATTTTTTGTGGTGTAATTTTTGTTATTGTAGTATTTGTTATAGGAGCATATAACAAAGGTATAAAATTAAAAAACTATGTAAAAGAAGCTTTTTCCACAATGGATGTTTATATGAAAAAGAGATGGGATTTAATACCTAATCTTGTAGAGTCGGTTAAAGGTTATGCGGGACACGAAAAAGGCTTGTTGGAAAAAATAACTCAATTAAGAAGTTCAAATTATTCAACAATGACAGATGCACAAAAGCTTGAAACAAATTCCGAATTAACAAATGTTTTATCAAGATTGTTTGCGGTTGCAGAAAATTATCCGGATTTGAAAGCTAATCAAAACTTTATGCAATTGAGTAAAGAGTTGTCTTCAATAGAAGCCGATATCGCAAATTCAAGAAAGTATTATAACGGAACGGTAAGAGAATTAAATACATATCTTGAAGTATTCCCTACAAATATAATCGGTTCAATTTTCGGTATGCAAAAAGAAAAACTGTTTGAAATTGCAGAAAATGAAAGACAAAATGTTAAGGTTAGTTTTTAATGAATAAAAAAAGATTAGTCTTTTTTATTGGAATTATAACCTGTTTGTTGATATGTACCTCAGCTTTTGCGGAAAAATTTTATATAGAAAATTTTAATATCGACTTACAGGTAAATAAAAATAAACAAGTTCATGTTACTGAACAGATTGATGTATATTTTACACAATCTGCTCACGGTATATATCGTGAAATTCCTCATAAAAATGCAACTGTAACAAATATTAAGGTATCAGAAAACAATCATATTACCGAAAGTGCTAACAGTACTAATATCAGAATCGGAAATTCCAATATTTTGGTAAACGGAGCACACAGTTATACTATATCCTATGATTATAACTATTTGGATAACAAAAACGAATTTTATCATAATATTGTAGGAACGGGTTGGGATACTTATATAAAACATGTAAGTTTTTATATAGCAATGCCTGAAACAGTTAATCCGTCGGATGTCGGTTTATCAATAGGAAAGTATGGTACCAGGGGATTTGACGGCGGTGCAGAGTTTAGAGTTAACGGAGTAAATATTTACGGTCGGGTTTACAAAACATTAATCCCGAAAGAAGGTGTAACAATAAGAATTCAAGTGCCGGACGGATATTTTAATAAAAATAAAACAAATACAAGCATATTTATAGCATTGATTTGTTTTTTTACATTTATATCTTTTGCAATATGGTATCAATTCGGTAAAGATGAAAAAGCAATTCCTGTTGTAACTTTTTATCCTCCGGAAGACATGAATACATTAGAAACGGAAATAGCATATAAAGAAAGGGCTTCGACACAAGGTCTTATTGCAATGCTTATTTCTCTTGCTCAAAGAGGATATATTAAAATTTATGAGGAAGCTAAATCTTTCAGCCTTGAAAATGTAAAACCGTATTCCGGTGCCGATATTATGGAAAAGGAATATATGGCAGCTCTTTTTTCCGGTAAAGCAAGAGTTACAAAAACAGATTTAACATATTCTCATACTTTTTATAAATATTGTGAAGATATAATAAAAGAGGCCAATTCAAAACGCAACTATATATATGAAGAAATGTCTGTAAATTGGGGCTTGAGAATAATAATGGCTCTTTGTCTTTTGATTGTATTTGCGATAACTTTTCTTGCTTTTAATAATTTCAGTCTTTATTCAATTGAAAAATATTTTTTCCCTTTAGCTTTTATAATATTTGCTGTGTTGGTAGTAATTATTTCAAATCAAAAAAATTTGTTTTTGTTTATATGGGCTTTGGGTTTTTGCGGAATACCTTTGTTTGCTTTTAGAGGAGAGTTTGCCGGCATATATCCTGGTAATGTTCCTGTAGTTATTGTAGGAGTAATATGTACTGTAATTTGTTCGATATGTTTATATCATTTGAAAAAAAGAAATAAGTTGGCACTAAAAATTTTAGGGGAATTATTGGGTTTTAAAAAATTTATAGAAACTGCGGATAAAAATAAATTAGTACAGCTTGTTGTGGAAGATCCGGAGTATTTTTATAATGTATTACCATATGCTTATATATTTGGAATTTCAGATAAATGGATAAATAAATTTGAAAGTATTATGGTTATGAATCCTTTGTGGTATCAAGGTGACAATTTTAATTACAGAACTTTTCATCGCTTTTCAAAAGCAATGAATTCCGTGTCTGTTCCTTCAACACAAAACGGCGGAATATCAAAATCATCAGGTGGCGGGGGATTCTCAGGCGGCGGTGGAGGCGGCGGAGGCGGCGGAAGCTGGTAATTCTTCCACAAAACAATAGTTTCATTTTATAATAAACTCAGGAAATTTAATGTTTCCTGAGTTTTTTCTGTGTATATATATAAATCATTATTGTTAA
>Ga0256407_10012059_pt1 | contig 11823 bp, 12 predicted proteins | sample RumenRJG_04DNA_FD_193489 | JGI IMG/M metagenome (GOLD analysis project Ga0256407, IMG submission 193489) | Bovine rumen microbial communities from Lethbridge, Alberta, Canada - RJG_04 | ecosystem: Host-associated > Mammals > Digestive system > Stomach > Rumen | place: Canada: Alberta... | reverse complement strand
CGATGGTCTCCTTGATGGTCTCGGTGACGGAGCCCATGGCGACGATGATGTTCTCGGCGTCGGGATCGCCATAATACTCGAACGGACGGTACTGGCGGCCGGTGGCCTCGCTGATCTCGCCCATGTAGCGTGCTACGATGTCGGGAATAGCGTCATAGACCTGGTTGCGGGACTCGACGGCCTGGAAATAGACGTCACCGTTCTGTGCGGTACCCCTTGTCACAGGAGCGTCGGGATTCAGGGCGCGGGCCCTGAAAGCCTCGAGGGACTTGGTGCTGATCATGGAACGGAGCAGGTCCTCGTCGAGAAGCTCGATCTTCTGGATCTCATGCGATGTGCGGAATCCGTCGAAGAAATGGAGGAACGGGAGGCTGCCCTTGATGGCGGCGAGATGTGCTACGGCGGCCATGTCCTGGGCCTCCTGGACGGAGCCGGAAGCTAGCATGGCGAAGCCGGTTTGGCGGCAAGCCATGACATCCTGGTGGTCACCGAAGATGGAGAGGGCGTGCGAAGCCAGGGCACGGGCGGAAACGTGGAACACTGCCGGGAGCATCTCTCCGGCGATCTTGTACATGTTCGGGATCATGAGCAGGAGACCCTGCGAAGCGGTGTAGGTAGTAGTGAGCGCACCGGCCTGGAGCGAACCGTGCACGGCGCCGGCCGCTCCGGCCTCGCTCTGCATCTCGGTTACCTTTACGATCTCTCCCCAGAGGTTTTTCTTGCCTCCTGCCGCCCACTCATCGATGTTCTCGGCCATGGTCGAGGACGGGGTGATAGGGTAGATAGCGGCGTGCTCACTGAACAGGTACGCAATGTTCGACGCTGCCCAGTTGCCGTCACAAGTGACGAATTTCTTTTCTTTAGCCATATTTGATGTTATCGTTTAGTGTTTGTATTTAAATCCAAACGCAAATTCAAACAAAGTTAACACTTTTTAACGAAAAATCCCCTCTTATGAGGGGATAATTGCTATTGTTTTCCTTCGATTGTCACCTCGGCGCCCGCAGCGCCTGAAATCCGCTTCACCAGACCCTGGAGGACGGCGCCCGGACCGAGTTCGACGAAGGTGTCGGCGCCGTCGGCGATCATCGCCTTGACGGACTGTGTCCAGCGGACGGGAGATGTCAGCTGCGCCAGGAGGTTGGCCTTTATCTTCTCAGGATCGGTTTCCGGCATCGCTGTTACGTTCTGGTAAACGGGGCAAACAGGCTCTACGATCGGGGTGACCTCGATGGCCTTGCCGAGCTCGAGACGTGCCGGCTCCATGAGCGGGGAGTGGAACGCCCCGCTCACTGCGAGCGGCAGCGCCCTCTTGGCGCCGGCTTCCTTCAGCCTGGCGCAAGCCTCCGCGACTGCGTCCTTCTCTCCCGAGATAACCACCTGCCCGTCACAGTTGTAGTTGGCGGCTATGACGAGGCCGTCCACCGCTGCGCAGGCTTCCTCGACCGCGGCGTCCGGCAGTCCGATAATGGCCGCCATAGTGCCGGGAACGGCCTCGCAGCATTTCTGCATCTCCGATGCGCGTATGGCAACGAGGCGCAGGGCGTCGTCGAATGACATGGCCCCTGCTGCTGCCAGCGCGGAGAACTCTCCGAGCGAGTGGCCGGCCACCATGTCAGGGCGGAAATCGTCCGTGCAAGCGGCAAGGATAGTGGAATGAAGGAAGATCGCAGGCTGTGTAACCTTCGTGGCCTTGAGGTCTTCGTCTGTCCCTTCGAACATGATGCGCGTGATATCGAATCCGAGTATCTGGTCAGCGCGGTCGAACATCTCCCTTGCGCGGGCGTCCTGCCCGTAAAGTTCCTTCGCCATGCCCGGGAACTGGGCCCCCTGTCCGGGGAAAACATATGCTTTCTTCATAACAGTCTCATTAAGTCCGACAAAAGTAAGAAATAAGCCCGAGATTGTGAAATCGTCGCCAAATATTCTTATATTTGCAGTCCCGTTCGCCCCCATAGTTTAATGGATAGAATTTAGGATTCCGGTTCCTACGATTGGCGTTCGATTCGCCATGGGGGTACGATTGTTTTGGGCCAATGTGTTGATATTAAGCATATTGGTCTCTTTTTATTTGTGTTTTTGCCGGAAATATGCCGATTTAGCTAAAAATCCCCCGGTACCTCACGGCCCGGGGGATTGTTGGAATTGGGATCATAGACTCTGGATTTGAGCCAGATGGCTATGTATTTGCCATAATGTGATACAAATATAATGATTAATTCCGAAATTCCTATGTCACTACAGCCTGGCGGGTTGTTTCCTGGTTGAGGACCATTACCAAGTCACGGCCCTCAGCCTTGAGCTTACCGACCAGCTCAACTCTAATTGCAGATGTGGCATAGCCACCTCCGTTTGTTCCAAATGTCCCATATGAAGATGCTGGGGCAATAGATGAGCTCGCACTATAGTTTCCGTTGGCAATGTTGCTCAAGCCGCTTTTCGCCGCCGTTCCCAAGGCAACGAGGGCGGCGCCGGCTGCGATTGCTCCCCAGCCTCCAAGGGTTTCCAGAGAGGTTTTTATAGCTTCGGTTGCAAGGCCGACTTGGATGGACATCTTACCAACTGATATTGCCATATCTGCGAAAGCGGATATAGCACCGTTGGCAAATCCTTTCCATGCGTTTTCTCCAGTCACAAGGTCTGCGATCAGAGATCCTATGCTTGCAGACATCTCTGCCATTCCTGAACTCAAGGCTGAAGAAAGGTCAAGAATTGCCTCCTTAGTTGCTTCTTTATCCACTTCCGGCCTTACCAGTGCTGTGACTTCCATTGCAGTTGTCGCTTTCCCGGTTAGGCTCCCTGATGATTGTGAGGCTCCGCTTCCGGAGTGCATCTGTGCCCATTTCTCAAGATTTTCCCGAGCATTGGCCATCGCCTCTGCATAGGCTTTAGCATCAGCCAAAGCTTTGGCCCTATCAGCGGCCTCTTGAGAAACAAGTTTTCCAATGGTGCGCTGCTCCCTCTCTATGGCTTTGAGGGTATTTTCTTTCTGGATTAATATATCTGACACGGCCCGATTTGAGGCCAACATCGCATCTTCAGCCGGGATGGAGTCTGAGGCCAAACCGGATATTTTCGCGGCATTTTCCGCTATCTTGGATAACAGGGCGGCTTCCTCGTTGTATCGCTGCTCTATAAGGGCATGAGCTTCAGCCAGAGCATTACTCTTGGCTGCCAAACTTTCAGTATCGTCCTTTGCTATGCGCCGGAGTTCTGTAACCCGTTCCTCGCTCTCCCTCCATGCTACAGATGATCTTTCTATCTGGCGTTGGTATTCATTAATCTCGATTGCCAATCTTTTAGCTTCCTCTCCCTTTGACCTCGCAACCCCCTCAACGGGAGTATTGCCCAACAGAGATGAGGTCAGCAATTCTCCCATTGAGCCAAATTGCTGTTTTCCAGCCAAGACGCTTACAACGTTTGAGGAAAAGTTTGACTTGAATCTACCAAACGCCTCTTTCCACGAGTTCTCAAATTCGGCGACGCCTTTGCCCGTCTCCTCGTTGAAATCATGTAAGACCTGGGAATAGGTTTCCAGATAGGCATTAGTCCCTATATCGAGCCTTGCTCCCTGGACAGTATTCCTAAAGTTCTCTGCCTCTGCAGTCAATAGCTTGAAGGCACTGATTGCAGCTCCGAACCCCAGCCCGGCGATAGCGGTTTTTGTAGCGTCAATGCTCTGAAGGAGTTTCCCAAAAGCTGCTACTCCTGTGTTCCCGGATTCTGAGAGTCGGCGCCCCAGATCCCTGGTAGAGTTTGATAGTTGCTCCAGTTTCTGAGTATTGACGCCAAAGGCATCTGCTATACTTGATGTGACTTCATCGCTTGTCTTGCCGAAGTCCTTGAGATCTTTCTTAGCTTGCTGTGCACCTCTTGTAAGATCTTTGGTATCCGCTTCGAATACCGTCTTGAGATTGAGATTTGCTGACATATTACTTTAAGTTAAAGTCTGTAACTGAATAAATATAGCAATTCCGGAGGTCAGTTTAATGGCTTCCGGCTCTTGGATGTATCGGTTTTCACCTTCTTCAAAAGAACCTCAACGGGATCCTCATCTTTCTCCATGATAACTCCCAACTTCTTCCTGGAAAGGGGATTGAAACCGAAATGGGAACCGATGGCGTTGATATCGTTTAAGTAGTCTCGACATACTTTTACGGCAGGATTGGCGTAGTAGCGCGTGTTGCCCATGCGGTCCACATAGGTCAGTGTGCTTCCAAGCTCCTCAACGGCCTTGAATGCCTCCCAATAACGTGTGCAACAATGGGCATAGAGGATGAGCTCAACAAGATCCACAAACATCAGCGATCCTTGGCTGATGAGTTCCCGGCACCGGGCTCTGTAGATAGCTTTCCCGGCTTTTGTCAGCCTATCATAGCCGAAAACCCCCAGGCATTGGTTGATGTCTGTGATCTCTGGGCCGGTCCGTTTTCTGTCTTTGTTCATAACTATGTTAATTCTCAAACTAATTTGTTACAAAAATCAACGTCCCAGGGCTTCCGGAGGCTGGTTCAAAAGCGCTGCCCTTGGTCCCTCAATTTCGAAAAAATGCCCTTTGCGTTTTCGAAACTGGGGGCGTGGTCTTGAGCGATAACGGCTCGAGAGATTTTGACCCCCTACCCCTCATTGACCATCCCTCCCCATTGATGAGGCCTTCAACTCTGTCCGATCTTCCGAAATACTATCAAGTTGTGCCAATGTCGAACAAATCCGACAGTTCGGCCGGCGTTCGGAGCTGAGCGCCCATTACCTTTCTTCTTCATGGTGCCTGTCTGTTTCGTGGAATTCAGTAAATGTTTCGTTTCCCGTCAATGATATTCGAATGTTTCCTGCCCGGCCATTCCTGTTTTTTCTTACCCACATATATAGACTATGATCATTTAAATCCTTGGTCTGTCTCTCAAGCATCAGCACTATATCTGCGTCTTGCTCGATTGCGCCGCTATCCCTTAGGTCATGCAGTTCCGGTGCTCTTCCATCTGTTTCCGAGTTGCGATTCAGTTGGCAAAGCAACACAATGGGAATATGACATTTTTTCGCCAGCTGCTTAAGCCTTCCAGTTTTTTCCGCAATTGAGACATATAGGGGTTGACGGGTATTCCCTGATTGAATCAGACCAAGGTAGTCTATAAAAGCAATGTCGCAGCGTCCTCGCTGGTGGCTTATCATTATATCTGTGGATAGCTCGTCAATGCTTCGGGCTTCATCATTCAAATAAAGCGGAAGCGTGGATAATTCAGCGTTGCCCTTTTCAATACTCTCCCAATGCGCAGAGCCTTCAGATAGCTGCTTAGGAGTGACAAATCCAGTGGCGAAGAGAAGCCGTTGGCATAATTCCTCACTTGTCATTTCCAAGCTGTAGATAGCTGCCCGAAAGCCGTAATAAGCTGCACTCTTAGCCATTTGCAGCATCACGGCCGTTTTGCCGACACTTGGCCTTGCAGACAATACAATGAGATTTCCTGCGTTGAATCCGGAGAATGATAGATAGTCAAGGGTAGGGAAGCCCGTGGGCACCCGGGGGGATTTGCCTTGCCTACTCTTCATTTGGATTGCTTCAAGACTCTCTGAGAGGCCATTAAGGACATCGGTTATAGTTCTGGTACCGCTGCCGGCCTGAGATTCCTCTATTATGCGGTCCCTTAGCTGATCCTGCATTCCGATTAGGTCCTCAACTCGATAAGAATTGCTACCAGAGCACTCCAGCAACTTGAGCGAAGAGACAAAGATTGTCCGTCTTAGTGAGGCTTCTCGCAATGCGTTACAATGGTCTGTTACCGACATCGGAGTTCCAATTCCATATGACTGGCCTATTATTCTGGCGGCGTTGACATTTCCTATTCTTGCTCCGACAGTCATAAGGTCAATTATCTTTCCCTGAGAGTCCATTTCAACCAGTATTCTCCACAGTGAGGCATACTCCTCGACACTGAACATCTGACCAGAGAGTATGGTTTTTGCCAGCGGAATTTGCTCCGGACTCATAACCAACTCAGCAAGTACTTGGCGCTCTATCTCTCCGTTATCAGGGATAGAGATGGATTCAAAGTTGATGTTCTTTCGTGTGCTCATTTATATAAATCCTCAACTGAAGTTATCAAATCTTCATTACTGCCCGAGTGTGACTGCTTCCATTTCTGGAAAGCCTCTGGAGTAGAGTCGAAAACTACTCCAGTCCATCCCCGTTCTGTGGCCTCCTGGATCAGGTGGATAGCGAATGCCTCTGGGAATTGAGCAAGTTTGTTGAGGCTGAGTTGCAGGGCGTGGTTGCTTTTCTTTTTCCAGTTGGGCTGCTCCCTCAACACTGTCCATGCTCTTATGAATTCCGGAGAGAGGAAGGGAAAGGAAAGGTTATCTTTTTTTACATTCTCATCTTCATGTACATCTCCATATACATAAGGTTTTAATTTGGTTTTGTTTTGGTTTTGTTTTGGTTGTTGTTGGTTTGGTTTTTTCCTCGCGTTCTGGTTCCCGGTCATTGCCGGCCTTGGTCCCTTTGGGGATCCTCCGCGAAGGCCATTAAGCCGGCGCTGGTAGTTGACATCCATACTTGGCCTAATACTTTCCCATATTGCCTCAACAAATTGCCGGAAAGCACTCTCCTTAAAGACGGGAGGCTTTCGGTAAAGACCATACTCGCATATAGCGATAAAGAGTTCCATTTGGTACTCTTTTGGGAGATTCTTTATAGCATTAAAGAATGACTCATAGAATACAAAGGATTCAGGCCTCGGAGCGGCTTGCACTGATGCTACTGTAGTTTGCTGGGGAGTAAATTCAGTGTCCGGGGTTATAGTGGGTGCGCTGCTCAAAGCATCATTTATGAATGACGGTTGGGGAACCTGAGAGCCGCTTGTGCCTGTCTTATCCTCTTCGTGTATTTGACCGGTTATGATTTCCCTTTTCCAGGCTTCTATTTGTCGGATCTGTTCATCTTCGGACATATCTTCAAATTCATTCTGATTGCGTGAAATAAGAGATGCCAGCCGGCGCCGGCCTTCTTGATCGAGTTCTCCCCTGGGGAGAGCTGGACTTCCAGAGTTTAGGATCCTTTCCATTATAGCGTTCCTTCAATTATTCCAATGATTTCAACATCTGTAGAGATATATCTCTCCTGCTCTCCAAAAGAAGGAGGGAGAGGCACTAAATAGCCGATATCATTCCACTGCCTCAACATATGCTCAGTAATACAAAGCTTCGATAATACCTGTTCCCGAGTCATTGTGCAGATACTTTCCAGGTCCTTCCATATGGATAGGATTCTCCTTTGATCTTCCAGCGGCATGTTGAGGACAGTAGTCTGATATCGAAAGATAGAGGTCAACTGAAGTAATGTCCGGATTACTCTAAGTTGCTCCCTTGACATTGATACGAGGTTCATTCTTTAGCCCTCCAATAATCTCTCTATATCTGTGGACCTATATCGAAACTGTCCCCCGAATTCAACCGGTGTCAGATATCCCTTCTTCTTCCAGCGCCATAGGGTTGAGGGCGCGACATTGAGGCGTTGGGTAACTTCTTCACAAGTCAAGAGTGTGACTTCCTTCTTTGTGTTGGCTTCACTCTCCATTGCCCTCCGCGTCTCGGCTATCAGCATCGCATTCGCATTGATCAGATCCTCAGCCCGGACCGTGATAGCCACTCCCGGGCAATTCTTCGCAAGTTCAAGAATGTTGACTTCCATTGTTGTTTGTTATTACTGTTTCGCCCCTCTGTTCCCCCACCGTCTTCAGGGAGTCATTCGGCGCTTGGTCATTATCAAGTTTGACGGCCCTTGCTTTAATGACATTGCAAAACTATTCAATGTTTGCATTATGACTGGACACCAATAGACACCAACGGACACCAATCAAATACTAGTGTCCGTTGGTGTCAAGAGTCAACAATTCAGTATTATTCTAATTTTCCGTTTTTCCTTAACCTCTTATAAGCTTCTCCAAGTTGGGAGACTGTAATAAGGGCATTGTTGAAGTAGAATAATCTATCAGCCTGTTTCCAGTTATGTCTATTCTCAGTTTGGAAACATAGATCGTCCAAAAACTTGCTTACAAGCTCTTCGATAGATCCGTAAGTAATTGAAAACACACCTGGGATAGTGGGGTGATCGAAAACATAACCTCCCTTATATTCTTCACTTCCCTTGACCTTTTGCACAAATTCTTTTTTTCTATCTGTCTTAACCTGGTTTTGATGGATATTCCCTTCTTTTCCGGCCTCTTTTTTCGGTGGAAACGCGGTCTTTACCCTGTCTATGCAATGGTATCCTAAGAGAGCATCTAAACGCTCAAACCACCTCCAAAGGCATTTCCTAAAGGGTCCGTGCGTGCCTAATTCATCCCCTGCGCTTATAGAGAGATTCATCATAGCGGTGTATGCTTTGACCATACTGTCCGCTAATCCCCTGGCCACGGAGTCTTGCCTCCACCCTTCGCGGTTGAAGTATTCGAAGAATTCATGTTCTAAGTCTCCAGCTGCTCGCACTACTTCCGGTTCGGCAGATCTAAGCCTGGAGAGTTGCAGATCCCTCATAGACAACGCCTCGCCTTGCTCTCTCGCTATAATGCTATAACGAATAAAGGCGGCAGCGCCTAACACTTCATCTACCCGGCGTTTAAGGTCCAGGACGCGTGCCTCTATGGTTGTGCCATCCATGTCAGAGAGTTATTTCTGCCTTATCTGTCCCTATCTCCCAGGAGAATCTGATTCGCAGATATTCCATGATAATACGCTCAATGGATTCCAGTTGCTCATTGTGTTCATGATAGAAATTAATTCCCTGTTTTTCACCATACTCTTCTGTGAGAGCGTCCATGAATGCTCCGCAAAACTCCTTATATAAGCTAAGGGCATCGAGAAAGCGGCGAGTTCCTTCGCCAATTGTGTAATTTTTAGTTTTCATGATTGTATGTTTTAGGGGTTATTCCAACATCGTAACCAGTTCCTTTCTCATTTCTTCGTCAATGTCTCTGTACCGGGCAAAGGCCTGAGAGCCTTCCGCGTGACCGGAGAGCTTTCCGATGAGATTAGGATCCTTGACTTGTTTGTAGAGATTCCCGATGAAACAGCGCCGGGCAAGGTGTGAGCTTGCCACTTCATTGAGTGGCCTCTTCTCCTCCTCTCTTGTGGTAGGGTTGAGGATAGTTACCAATCTTGTCAAGCCGGCCTCCTTGAATATCTCTTTAATGGCGTCATTATATTTCTGGTCAGATATGCAGGGGAGAAGTTTTAATCCTGGGATATCCTTATATTTCTCCAGAATAGACCTCGCAACCGAATTCAGGGGGACTCGGACAGTTACCGGCTTCCCCTCCTTGGTTTTCCTGGGTATGTATTCAATGGCTCCGTCAATGACGCTGTGTTTTGTCAGACTCTTGAGATCTGATACTCTGCAACCGACAACACACTGGAAAACAAAGATGTCTCGCTGTGTTTCCAGTCTGGGACAATCGGAGAAATCGTGACAATAGAGTCGGTTCCGTTCCTCGATGGTAATATAATATGGGGTACCATAGATGCAAGCCGGAATCTCATACTGGTTGAAGGGATTGTTAGTTGTGTATCCGTTGGAAACTGCCCAGCGGTGGAAGGTCCTCAACACAATGAGGAAATTATTGATTGTGTTCTGCCCTCTCTCCTGGGGGAGTCTCGATTCGGGAACAGCTTTGAATGCCTTTTCAAATCTTGGGTCGAGGAAGATGGTCTCTTCCTTGCCATTCTCATCCTTGTTGATGGCGTAATATGTATGCTCTTTCCTCAAATAGTCCACATATGCCCTTATCGTGTCCGCATTGACCGATTCAAGAGCCGTGTTGAGGCTCATTCCTCGGAAGATGAAGAATCTCTTGACAGTCCTCAACGCGACCTTGAAATTACGCCTCCTTATTGGTGCCACTTCTGCAAGGTCTATATAATGGCTGAATATATCCAGCAAGCTTTCTGGCTTGTCTCTATCGGGAAACAGATAATCTCGGATTGTGTCGGTGAGCCATGATCCTTGAAGGGGGCGGCTTCCAGCTCCGGCTTCCAGGAAGGCTTGACTGATATTCTCTTTAATGCCTTCAATAGTGGCATTCTGTTCTGAGAGCTCTGCGATCATCGCTCTCGCTTTGTCATCCAATAGCCTATACTTTGGGATAATAAGCCTTTGGGTAGCATTGTCCCAATACTCGCGTGTAATGAAATAGCTGGTCCTGGCCCGAAGGTCAGTGCTCCCATGGAAGAAGCGGACAAGAAGCTCCGATTTGCCTGAGATTTTGTCGGTCTTAGCCGACAGGCGAAGAATGATTGTAGCCATATGTCATGATCCAAAATTCCGAAACAAATATAATGCTTTTTGCCGACTTTTTGCCGACTTAGGGAAAAAATTGCCGACTTTTTGCCGACTTGGATGAAATGTTTTGGAAATGGATGAAAATATATGGAATGAAAAAAGGCTCGTTCTGTGTGCGTGTACCAGTGTTTTTTGTCCCCTTGAGTTTTCGCATGAATTCATGTAAGTGCAAGAGTTCGATTCGCCATGGGGGTACGAAAGAGCCTGCGGTTTCCGCAGGCTTTTTCATTGTCAGCGGGCGCGGCGGAGCATCACCTTCCTTACGATGGAGAGGCCGATCCGGATGGGCAGGGGCCGCAGGGCCTTGTCAGCCTCCTTGAGTTTCTCGCGGATGGGGATTCCCTGCGGGCAGTGCTTCTCGCATTTGCCGCACTGGATGCACTGGGAGGCGAAGGCCGGCTCCTTGGTGAGAGCCACGGTCTGGCCGAACTGGAACCATCCCGCTTTCTTGGACTCAAGATACATAGTGTTGTAACTGAGGAAGTTACCTGGTATGTCAACACCCTTCGGACAAGGCATGCAGTAGCCGCAGCCGGTGCATCCCACCTTCTCCTTCTCACGGAACAGGTGCTTTACTTCGTCGATTAAAGCGAAGTCCTCTTTACCAAAGCTGCCTACGGTGGCATCCGATGCGGTGGCGACATTCTCGCGGACCATCTCAACGGAGTTCATTCCGGACAGCACTACGGTGACCTCGGGCTGGTTGTACAGCCAGCGCAGGCCCCACTGGGCCGGGGTCCAGCCCCGGGCATTGCCTGCGATGGCCTTCCTGGCGCCCTCGGGCAGAAGGTTGACGAGCTTGCCGCCGCGGAGCGGTTCCATTATGACGACGGGGATGCCGCGGGCGGCGGCCGCCTTCAGGCCGGCGACGCCCGCCTGCGAAGTCTCGTCCAGGTAGTTGTACTGTATCTGGCAGAAATCCCAGTCGTAATCTTCCAGTATTTTCAGGAAATTGGCGGTGTTGCCGTGGTAAGAGAATCCTATGTTGCGGATGGCGCCGGACTCCTTCTTGGAGGCGATCCAGTCCTTGATGCCCAGTTCCTTGAGCCTTTCCCACTGGACAATGTCGGTCAGGTGGTGCATCAGATAATAGTCCACCCAGCCGGTCTTCAGCCGTGAGAGTTCCTCATTGAAATACTTGTCTATGGAGTCGAGGCTCCGCACCATGTACTGGGGCAGTTTGGTGGCGATGTTGACCTTGTCACGGATGCCGTTGCGCGCCAGTATCTCTCCCAGGGCGCTTTCGCTGCCGGGATAGATATATGCCGTGTCGTAATAGTTGACTCCGGAACGGTATGCTTCGAGTATTTCCTTCTCAGTCTTGTCGATGTCGATCCCCGCACCCTTGCGGCTGAATCGCATGCAACCGTACCCGAGTATGGACAGCCGGTTGCCGTATTTGTCAGTCCTGTATTGCATGTGGACAGCCGCTGCAATAACCGTTCCTCATTCGCGAGAAAACATTTGGCGGTAAGCAGATTATTCGTATTTTT
>Ga0256407_10012057_pt1 | contig 11825 bp, 5 predicted proteins | sample RumenRJG_04DNA_FD_193489 | JGI IMG/M metagenome (GOLD analysis project Ga0256407, IMG submission 193489) | Bovine rumen microbial communities from Lethbridge, Alberta, Canada - RJG_04 | ecosystem: Host-associated > Mammals > Digestive system > Stomach > Rumen | place: Canada: Alberta | collected... | reverse complement strand
ATATTTAATAAATTAAATAAAAAAAAGTATTTTAAATATTTATTCAATTTTTTTTATTAATATTTTCTATTTTTTTATTTATTTTTTCTATATCATTATCTATTTCTTCAGAATTATTATTATTATTATGTTCAAAAGATTTATTTTTTTTATGATTATTATATTTATTTCTTTCATTATTTGCAATTTTCTTATGTAAATTATCAAAATTTAATTTAGGAACACCACTAATTTTATGATTTTCTTTTTGAGGGTTTTCATCAAGTATAATTGGAGTAAATGAATTATCTAATTTATTATCATAATATTTATTTTCATCTTTATTATCAAAAGAAGAATTTAATTGTTTAATTTCATTTTCTTTTTCTTCTTCTTTTTCAACTTCATTATTCCATTTATCAATTATTCCTTCAACATCAATTCCATTTTTTTGAATTAATTTAATTAACATAATTAATTGTTCTTGAGTATCTTTATATGAATTTAATTTATTTCTCATTTTTGAATTATCTTCGTATAATTCATTTAATTTTGAATCAACTTTTTCATTATCTTCAATTAATTTAACAATTAATTTTTTCTGGTCTGAAATTTTTTTTTCTAATTCCTCTTTTTCTTTTCTTAATTTCTTATAATTTTTATCAAAATCAACTGTTTCATTTTGTGGATCAATACTTGTATTAATTATTTTCTTTTCTGATAAATTTAAAGTATTAATAATATAATTATTAGTATTAATTGATTTAAAAGTTTTACTATTTGAAGTTTTATTCAAATAAGGTTTTAAAGTTTTATATTTTAAAAATTGAGATGAGGTTTGAAAATAATTATTAGCTTGAACATTTTTTTTATTATTATTAAAACTATTATGTTTATTATTTATTGTATTATTATTTGATTCTTGTGGTTTTTTCTTTAATGAAAGTTTATTATTTAAATTTTTTTGTATTGGACTAAAATTTTTTACTAATCCAAAATATTTTGTTAAGGCACTTGGATTAAGAGATGTATGAAAACTTTTTTTATAATTTTTTGTATTATTATTCATTGGATTTGATTGATAACCACTATGAGATGATTTTTGATGTGACATTATTTTCTATTATATTAAATATAATGGGTTATATTATGAAAAATTACTTGGCCTAATTTAAATTTTGGTTTTTCAATTTTGTTCATTTTTTTATTTTATTTAAATTATGAATAATAATGATAATTATAACATTAATAATAATTTATCTTTAATGGATATTGAAAATATGCTTAAAAAAGGTATTTTACCACCAAAAATTGAAAATATAAAAGATTATCCTGAAAATAATAATAATATTTTTCCTAAAATTGAAAATTATTATTCATTAAATAAAAAACCTTGGTTTTCAAAATGATTGGATAAGATATTTAATTATAAAATATTATTTTATGAATTTTTTACTTTTATTCATTAATATAAAAGTTATAAAAAGGAAAACATCTATAAAAAATATTTAAATAACTAAATTTTTAATAAAAATAAATTTAAAGTTTATAATTTGAAATCACCCATTAAAAGGAAAAAAAAATTTTTATATATTTAAATTAATTTAAAAATTGAATAAAAAGAATGCATGCTCATAGACATTGCAAATCTACATCAGATAATCGAACAAAAGATATTAATAATCACGTTAAAAATATTAAACAACACTTTTGTTCATCTTCTAATAAAAAGAATAGAAGTTTTATAATAAAAGAGAAGAAAAAAAAAAGAAAACCAAATATATTGAAAAGGTCATATAAATTAGCTTATAAGGAATTATATAAAAAATACAATTGTTTAAATGATGATTATGAATTAATTTTAGTTGAACATTTTTTAAATAATGCAAATACACATTTAGTAAGTGTGTTTAAAGATTATATGATTATGGATTATAAAGAAGAATTTTTAATAAAATATTATAAATTAAAAGAAAGTAATAAAAGAATTCCAGAATTTCAAATTTATTACAAAAATTATCTCTTATTTTTTTGTAAGCCAATGATAGCTAATTTAAAATTAAATGATTTATTATTAGATCAAGAAGAAAGAAAAGCAGAATTATATTATAAACAAAATTATGCAAATAATTATAATAATTCTGAAATTGGTTTTTTTGATGATAATTCAAAAGTTTCAAAAATTAAATATTCAAATCATACTTTATTTAGTGAATCAATAAGAGAATCAATTGATAAAGCGAAATTAACTACTGAAAATTCAAAAATAATTTCAAATTCAAATAGTACTTTATTATTAACTTATGATTCATTTAAAAATGAAATTGAAAAAATAAATGTATCAAAAAGTAAAAATATATCAAATAATAGTACTTTATGTGATATTATTAATGGTTTCTATAATAAAAGAATATATAAAGTTGTTCAAAAAAATGCAAAAAAAGAATCAGCAAAGAATTTATTAAAGAAAATATCAAAAGAAAAAATAAAAAATTTTCTTCAAAAAGGATGTTTTTCATATTCAAATTTGAATAATTTATTAAAACTAAAACATAAAAAAATAACATCACCAATAATAAATAATTATAAATATAAACCTCAAATAAAAACTTTATCAAGAGAAAAAAATTCAAATTATCAAAAAGCAAATAGTCATTCCAAAGTAAAGACAACATTATCAACAAGTAAATCATTAATTAAAAGTCCAACATCGAAAAGTCGAAATAATAGAAATGGATTATCAAGTATATCAAGAGGAAATACAAATATATCAAATAAAACAAATACAATTTATAAATCTACAATAAGTTTTAATAATTCAAATAGTAAACAAAATATTCATTTATTTAAAACACAAAATGTTGAAAAATTCCTTCATAAATATCATTTATCAAATTCTAATAATGGAAATTATAGTATTTCAAAAAAAAAATATATCTCAGAATTAAGTAATAATAATTATAATAAACCTGTGATAAAAATTCAAAAATGGAAAAAAGATTTACCAAAATTAAGTAAATTAAATAATTATTCAAATAATAAATTAATGAATATGGCATTATCATTGTTATTAGAAAATAATATAACTTTAAAGAAAGGATATTATAATACTAATTCAAATGGGAATAATAATACAACAAATAATAATAATCAAAATATTATAAGCTTAAAAAATTTAAAAGAAACTTTAAATAATAAAATTAAAAATAATGAAAATATTACTTCAAATATTAAAAATAATTTAAAGAAATTTAATAAAAATAGTAGTTCAAGTTTAACTAAAACTAATGATAAAGTAATAACAAGTTATCATACTAAAAGTGTAAAAAATTTTAATTTAATAATAAAATCAAAAAAAGGTTCAGTAACATTACATAAATCAAATAGTAAAAGAAAAGCAAAATAATAATTTTTTTCAAGAATTTTTGTAATATAAATACAAAAAAACATATATATTAATATTATTAATAAAAATAATTATAAAATAAAAATATTTAAAATAAAATCAATTATATTCATTTCTGAAAATAAACAAATAAATAAATGTCAGAAGACGAATTTGAAACTGATAATTTTAATAATTCTCAAAAAAAAATATTATTAACAATTCCCAAACACAATAATACAAGATATATTTATCCTTTAACTCAATTTATTCCAAAAGTAACAATTGAAGATTATCGTTCAAAAAGAGATTTAATGTATCTTTTAACTACTTCATTAAATGAAAATAATTATCCTGAAGATTATACACTTGATGAAAGTGATAATAAAATTGTAGTTTCTTTTGATAATGAAGATGCTGCAATGTGTTTTGCAAAAAAGTTAAATTTAGAAAAAATGAAAAATATAAGTTATAAAGACACAAAAGTAACTTTAACTTTAGTTCCAAATGAAAATTATGTTCAACAAAAACCAATTAAAAAAAAAGGATTACCTTTAGATTCTATTGAAAGATTATTTAGAGGTGAAACTCTTTTTAATAAATCTAATGATAATAATTCTAAAAAATTTAAAAAAATTAGAAAAGTTTATGTTTCGAGAGATTCACCTAATTATCAAAATGATGTTGTAGGTAAAATTTTATTTTTTATTTTATTTTTTTTTATTTAGAATTTGGAATTCCTTATTCGAGATTGGAAAAATTAAGAAAAAAAAATATAAATAAATCTACTGAAATTTTTCCTAGAAATATTAAATTTAGGGAAATTCATAAAGAAAGTTGGGTAAGTCCTACTAATTTTATAGTATAAAAAAAGAAATAAAAAAAGTCTTTCCAAAAAAATTCTATATTTAAATTTTAAAAAATGTAAAAAATTAAAAAAAATTTCCATTTAGATAATTTACTTAATTAACAAATTAACATATTAAAACCTTTTCTATACATTAAACCTTGTAAAAATTAATTTACATAATTTTTTTTCCTTATATTAAACATTTTAAAAAATCAATATTAATAATAAATATATATAAAAAGGAAAATATATATATATCATTTTTATTTCATATTAGAAATTTTCTGCATCATTTCCTTAAATTCTTCAAAAGAAATTTGACAATCACCATCTTTATCAACTTCACTTACTAAATCAATCCATTGTTGATTACTTACAATTTCAAAAGGCATTGTTTCTTTTAATTCATTTATAGTAATATAACCATTACCATCTAAATCAAATAATTTAAATGCTTTAATTAACATATCTTCATTTAATATTTGTTCTTTTTTCATATTTACAGTTAAAAATTCAGAAAAACTAATTGAACCATCATTATTAAAATCAATTTCTTCAAAAATTTCATTTGCCTTTTTAATTGCTTCAACTGAAGGGTACATTGTTTCTAAACATTTTATTAATTCAGGTTTTGATATTTCTCCATCTTTATTTTCATCAATTTTGTCAAATTCATCTTTTAATTTTTGAATTTCCTGATTAATACTAATTTGATTTGTTAAAAAAGCTAAAGTTGCTTTTTGTAAAGTAACTTTAGATTTAAATTTACTTAAATTTCCAATAATATCACTTTTTAATATTTTCTCATCATAATCTTTATTATTACAAGTAGAATTTAACCATTTATTTTCTAATGATTTTTCAGCACTTAATCTTTTATCAGGATTAAATTCTAATAATTGTTTAATAAAATTAATAGCATCATGAGAAACATTTTTAAATTCTGAACTAGGAAAAATTAATTTACAATTTAAAATTTTATTTTTTATTTTTTCCTCATTACTTCCCATAAAAGGAGGATGACCACATAACATAGTATATAAAATAATACCACAAGACCATACATCAGCTTTTTCATTATATTTACTTTTAAAAACTTCTGGTGCTATATAATAAATTGTTCCTAATTCTTGTGTTAAATGTCCATTTTTAAAAGAAACTGAAGTCCCAAAATCAATAATTTTAATAAAAATATCATCTTTATTATTTGATTTTATAAAAACAATATTTTCTGGTTTTAAATCACGATGGACAATTTTTTTTTTATGTAAATGATTAATTGCAGAAATTAATTGTTTGAAAATTATAGCTGCTTTCTTTTCTGAAAAATATTTTTGTTTTTGAATATAATCAAATAAATCACCACCAGAACAATATTCTTCAACCATATAATAATAATTATTATCATAATAACATTCAAATAATTTTATTATATTTGGATGATCTACTGTTTTTAAAACTGCAATTTCATTTGAAAATGATACTGAATCAATATGCTTTCTTTTAATTGCTTTTACTGCTCTTAGAAATGATGTTGTTTTTTGTTTTACTTTATATACACAACCATATGCTCCTTCACCTAATTTTTCTTGTATTTCATATTCACTAAATAAACTTTTTGATTTCATTCTTATAAAATTACTTTTATCTATTTTTAATGATGTTTTTTTTGATTGAGTTGATGATACTTTAAAATTTTGAGTACTTGATACAAATGTTGTTGATTTTTGAGAATTTATATTGTTTAAATCATTATTAATGTTTACTTGACTTGATGCTATTTCTGCTTTTTTACATAAAAAACAATTTGCTGCTCCCATATTATGATTTATTCAAATTATAAAATATTTGGATGATTCAAAATTTGTTAATATTTTTAATAATATATTTATATTTTTATATGTAATTATGGAAAATTTTTCCTTTTTTTATTATTTTAATTTTTATTTTTTTTTTTTGATGTATTCAAAATTATCATTATATTTTAATATTTTTATATAATTTTTGTTTTGAATTTTGTTTAATTTTTACTTAATAATATTTTAAAAATAAACCATTTTATATTTAAACAAAATTTACCTCAAAATATTAAATTGCTTAGATATTTATTTTTCATTAATAATTAAAAAATATCTCAAACAGAACATATCTATTTAAAAAGACATTACCAAAAAAAATTAAAATTTTATTAAAGCATAAAAATAAAAAAAAATTACAAAACCCACATAAAAAAAAATTATATAACCAAAAAATAATAAAAAAAATAAAAAAATTATATGGGAGCAACATTATCAAACGATTCTCGCTCGGATATCCGTAGCGATCAAATAAAACTAAAAGAATTAAACCCATCAGCAATAGCAAAATTAAAGCAAACATTTCAAAAGGGTTCTTCAGTAAGTATAGACAAAAAGCAATTAATGTCAATATTAAATATATCTCAACGTGAAACCGACATTCTTTTCGATTACTTTGACATGGATGGAGATGGTCAAATAGATTCATATGAACTAACATGTGCAATAGCAATGGTTGTTCATTCATCACTTGATTTACGTTCAGAATTCCTTTTCAAATTATATGATTTTGATCAAAATAATTTTTTATCAAGAGATGAAATAATTCATATTGTTCGTGCTATGATAATATCAAAAGGAAGACCTGTTATTGCATCGGATGTTGAAAGTAAAGCTGATGATTTTTTAAGAACTGCTGATTTAGATATGGATAAGAAATTATCATTGAAAGAATTTCAATCCTATGCTGCAAAGAATAGAGATGTTTTTTCTATATTAGATGCTTATTCTCCTTTATTAAGTAATAATCCTATTGGTGCTTCTTCTAGTTCGAAAGGTGGTAAGGAAAAAAAAGGTGATAGAGAAAGGAGAGAAGATAGAATTGATGATGATAATCAATATGATGATAATGGTAATGAAGAAGATGCTGGAGGAGATTTTGATGAGGAAGAAACTGGTGAAGGTGATGAAGGAATTGATCCTGATTTATTAGCTGAATTAAATAAAGATAAAGAAGCTAATTATAGAACTGAAGAAGATGAAGAAAGAAAAAAAGGAGTTGATTATGGAAATGGTTTTGTTGTAGAAGAAGCTGCTGAAGGTGATGAATTCGGTGCTTTAAAACCATGGTTAACTGCAGTTGTTAATACAGTACCTTCAAATTATAAACCTTCTAAATTAGATGGTACAACACCTGATGCTAGTTTAGATTTAGAATTTGTTCATGGATATAGATGTCATGATACAAGAAATAATTTGAGATATACTGCTAATGGTGAATTTGTATATCATACTGCTGCTGTTGGTATTGTTTATAATAAGGAAGAACATAAACAAAAATTTTTAATTGAACATTTTGATGATATTACAGCATTGGCTATTCATCCTAATAAAAAAATAGTTGCTACTGGAGAAATTGGACCTTATCCTTTAATTTCTATTTGGGATACTGAATCAATGGAAGCTTTAGTTAGAATTAGAGAACCATTACAAAAAGGTATTAATCATTTAGCTTTTAGTAGTGATGGTAAATATCTTGTTGGTACAGCTGCAGATGATGATCATAATATTGCAGTTTTTGAATGGGCAAAAGGAAAAGCTGAAGATTTATCACAAATTACTGATCCTCATCTTAGAATGAAAAAAGGACAACCACAATTTAAAGGACCTGTAGTTGGAACTTGTAAAGGAGGTAGAGCTAATATTTTAGGTGTTTGTTTTAATAAAGCTGGTGATACTTTAGCATGTGCTTGTGTTAAAGAAGTTAATATTATTAAAATTACTCCTGGAAAAATGAGAAAAACTAAATGTAGTGGATTAAAAGGTGCAAATTTAACTTCTATTATGTGTTGTGGATTTCTTAAAAATACTTTATTATGTGGTTCTGTTAAAGGTACACTTTTATTATTTGCTGGAACTAATTTCACAAAAGCTCTAAAAGCTCATTCTTCTGCTTTGAATAGTATTTGGATTAGAGAAAATGATTTAGGATTTTTAACAGGAGGAAATGATGGTATTATTTTAACTTGGGATTCAAAATATAAAATTACAAATAGAATAACAATTATTAAACCTGAAGTTCATTCCTTATGTCCTAGAGTAAGAAGTTTATGTGAAGATTCAGATGGAAATATGTTGGTTGGTTTAAGAGGAGGAGAAATTTTAGAAATTCAAAATGGAACACCAAAAGTATATCTTCGTGGTCATTGGGATAAAGAATTATGGGGATTATGTACTCATAAAACAAAAGATCAATATTACACTGTTGGAGAAGATAAATTACTTGGAGTTTGGGATATTCAATCAAAAGAATTAATACAATATTGTGTATTGGAAGAGCCAGCAACTTCAATTGATATATCACCTAATGGTAAAGATTTAGCAATTGGATGTGAAAGTAGTAACTTATATATATATGATGCTGAAACTTTAAAGAAAAAACATACGAAAAAAGAATCAGTCAGAAAAGCAATTGAAGATTTAAAATATTCTCCAGATGGTGATTATCTTGCAGTAGGTGGTATTGATAAAGATACAGATGGTTTCTCACATATTTTTATTTATGATTGTAAGCAACAATATAAAAGATTAAGAAAATTAAAAGGACATACTTCTCGTATAACACATATTGATTGGAGTGAAGATGGTCAATATTTACAATCAAATAGTACATCATATGAACTATTATTCCATTTAGCAGAAACTGGAACTCAAATAACAAATATAAGTTCTCTTCGTGATGTTGATTGGCATACATGGACTTGTGTTCTTGGTTGGCCTGTTCAAGGTATTTGGCCACCATTCGCAGCTGGTGATGATGTAAAAGCATGTGATGTAGATAAGACAAAGAAAGTAATTGTAACTAGTGATGATTATAGTAAAGTTAAATTGTTTAGATATCCCTCACCTGTAGAAAAAGCTGCTTATAATCAATATAATGGTCATTCTTCTCATGTTACTTGTGTTAGATTTACTGCAAATAATAAACATGTTATATCAATTGGTGGTAATGATAAAGCAATTTTCCAATTTAAATTTGCTTTTGATAATGAAAATGATGAAGAAGAAGTAGATGAAGAATATGAAATGGAGGAAAATGAAGATGAATTAGTTGATGATAAAGAAGATTTTGGTGATTATAAAATTGAGGAAAATCCTGAAGGAGATGAAGCTGGAGCAAGTAAAGCATGGATAGGTGAAATGCAAAATTCATCACCAAAAATTAAAATTACTAAAGCAATGGGTAAAGCTCCACCAGAAAATATAAAAAAATTAAATTATGTTTTTGGTTATCGTGCATTTGATTCAAGAAATAATATAAAATATATTGGTGATGGTAGTAAAATTGTATATACAACTGCAGCTTTAGGTATAGTTTTAGATAAAAAAACATTAAAACAAAAATACTTCATTCATCATAATGAAGATATTGTCTCCTTAGCATTACATCCTAATTTACGAACAGTTGCAACAGGTCAAATGGCTGCAAAAGGAGAAGCTAAATTTATTAATTTATTCGTTTGGGATAGTACAACTTTACCAAATGAAACAAATGTCGAATGGAGTGAAAGAGAAAATATTCCAAAAAATGTAAGTAATTTAAAAGGTAGATTACTTAGAGCAATTAGGATTTTGAAATTTTCACCAGATGGTAATAAATTAGTTGGTAATGGAGAAGATGATAATAATTCAATTGCAGTTTTTGATACATCAAATGTTAATAAACCTTCATTTGTTGGTTTAGTTAAAGTTGATAATTCTCGTGTTTTAGATATAGCTTGGATAAATAATGATGAATTTGTAAGTGTTGGTTCCAAACATATTAAATTTTTCAAAATAAATGGAAGGAATATAAATGGAAAAAAAGGTAATTTTGGTAAAATTAAAAAAGAAGCTTTAGTAAGTGTTACATTTGCTTTTGGAAAAGTATTTACAGGAGGATTAAAAGGAAATATTATTAAATGGGAAGGTGGTACTGCAGCAACAAGTACAAATGTTTGTAAAAATGGTCCAGTATATGTTTTGGAATATAATGAAAAATTAAAATTATTATTCAGTGGTGGATTTGATGGTATTATTATTGCATTTGATTCACATAAATTAAATGAAAAATATAGAATTGATATTCAAAAAGTCACTCAAACACCAACTGATTCTGGAATTAGAGCAATTGATTTTAATGATAATGATGAAATGGTTGTTGGAACAAAAGGAGGTGAAATTGTAGAAATATCATTAAATAGTAAACAAATGACTAAATGTTTAATGAAATCTCATTATTTAAATGAATTATGGGCTGTCACTATAAATCCAACTAATAATAATGAATTTGCAACTGGAGGAGGAGATTCTACTCTTCGTATTTGGGATATTAAAAAACATCAACAGAAAGGTTTTGCAATATTCACAGAAGATTTTAGAGCTATTGATTGGTCAAGTGATGGTAAATTTATAGTAATTGGAACAATGCAAGGAACAATATATTATTTCAATGTTAAAACAATGAAACAAAGTTCACCATTTAAATCAATTTTTTATAATGAAAATAAGAAAAAATCAGATAAAGATAAATGGATTCAAGAATTAAAAATTTCTCCAAATAACGAATTTGTAGCATTTGGTTCTCATTGTGGATTAGGTAATACATTTAGTAAAATACAAATACTTCAAGTAACAGGAAATGCAAAAAACCCTTTAAAAGCATTTATAATAATAGATCCAAAAATAACAAGTGCATTAACTCATTTAGATTGGGGAACAGACAATGATAGAATAGTATGTAATTCATTAGCATTTGAATTAAAATATGTTTCATTAGGAGCTAAAAAAGTAATAAGATCATCAAGTTGTGTTTATGAAGATGAAATGTGGTATACATGGACTTGTCTTTTTGGTTTTCCTGTTCAAGGAATTTGGGAACCAGCAACAACTAATTATAGTGTAAATTATACTTGTAGAAGTGGTTCATATAAGGTTCTTGCTACTGGAGATGATTTTAGTAAGGTTAAATTATTTAAATGTCCTTGTGTTGTTGAACATGCCGAATATAAAGCTTATGGAGGACATTCTAGTCATATTCCTAAAATTAGATTTACTCCTAATGATAAATATTTAATTTCTGTTGGAGGAAATGATAAAAGTGTTTTTATTTGGGAAACTGATTTTGGAACAGGAGGAGATGAAGATGAAGAAGAAGAAGAAGAAGAAGTAAAAGATGAACCAGAACCAGAACCTCCTAAAAAGAAGAAAAAAAAAGGAAAACCAAAAGTAATTGAAGAAGAAGAAGAAGTAGAAGATGAACCAGAACCAGAACCTCCTAAAAAGAAGAAAAAGAAAGCAAAACCAAAAGTAATTGAAGAAGAAGAAGAAGTAGAAGATGAACCAGAACCAGAACCTTCTAAAAAGAAGAAAAAGAAAGCAAAACCAAAAGTAATTGAAGAAGAAGAAGAAGTAGAAGATGAACCAGAACCAGAACCTCCTAAAAAGAAGAAAAAAAAAGGAAAAAAACAATCACAAGAAGTTGAAATGGAAGAAGAAGAACCAGAAAATGAAGAAGAAAATAATAGAAAAACAAAAAAAAGTAAAAAAAAATCTC
>Ga0256407_10012056_pt1 | contig 11826 bp, 13 predicted proteins | sample RumenRJG_04DNA_FD_193489 | JGI IMG/M metagenome (GOLD analysis project Ga0256407, IMG submission 193489) | Bovine rumen microbial communities from Lethbridge, Alberta, Canada - RJG_04 | ecosystem: Host-associated > Mammals > Digestive system > Stomach > Rumen | place: Canada: Alberta... | reverse complement strand
TATTTCTTAGATTTAACAGAAAGTCACATTATTATTGCACTTGATTCTGTTGTACAACCTTTTATGAATAGTATAGAAAAGACTAAAGTAAAAACAATCATATCTTTTGGAGTATTTGATTCTGCACCAGAAAGCATGAAAAATCTGATTCCTTCAATAGATTTGAAATCAGAAAAAATAAATATAATTAGCTTTAAAGAATTTTATGAGTTAGGAACAAATCTTGAAGACAGTGAATCAGTAGGAAAAGCAAACGATTGTTGTGCAGTTTTATATAGTGGTGGAACAACTGGAAAACCTAAAGGTGTTATGCTATCAAACATGAACTTAAATGCTCTTGCTTATGGTGGATTCTATGCAAATGATAGCTTAGAGGCAGGAGATTCTATGCTTGCTGTTATGCCAATTTTTCATGGCTTTGGTTTAGGAATATGCATACATACTTCTTTTTGCTTTGCATTGAGAGCAATATTGCAACCAAAACTTGATGTACAAAATTTTGATAAATTGATTATTGATTATAAACCCAATATGATTACTGGTGTTCCAACGATATATGAATTTTTGTTACAAAGTAAAAGACTAGATAATGTAGATTTATCATTTTTAAAATGGGTTTCTTCTGGTGGAGATTCATTATCTACGAGCATGAAACACAAAATTAACGATTTTTTACTAGCAAGAAATAGTAAAGTATTAGTTAAAGAGGGATATGGTCTAACAGAATGTGTTACAGGTACTTGTCTAATGCCTAAAAATATCGATAGAGATGGAAGTATTGGTATTCCATATGCAGATACTACATATAAAATTGTTGAACCTAATACTTTTAATGAATTGAATTATGGTGAAGTTGGAGAAATAGCCATCAATGCACCTACAATTATGTTAGGATATCTAGGAAATGAAGAAGAAACTAAGAAAGCTTTAAGAAAAGATGAAGATGGAAAAGTTTGGTTCTATACAGGCGATTTAGGATATATTGATGAAGAAGGTTTTGTTTATTATAAACAGAGAATGAAAAGAATTATCATTTGCTCTGGTTACAATGTTTATCCTGAACAAATAGAAGAGGCAATTGAAAGTAACCCTAAAGTATTAGTATCAAGTGTTGTAGGAATACCTAATAAAGAAAAAGGCGAAATTCCAGTAGCATTTATTGTAAGAAAAACACCAGAAGATAAAACAGAAGAATTATTAAATGCAATCAAGCAAAGTGTAGAATCAAAAATATCTAAATATGCAATTCCAAGAGATTATGTATTCATGGAAAAATTACCAAAAACAGCTGTAGGTAAAATAGATTATCAAAGTTTAATTAAAGAATATTTAAAAAAATAAGGAGCAATTTATGCAAAAAGTGTTATTAATAAATCCAGAAGAATCAAGAACAATATGGACATTAAGTGGAATAATTGATGATGAGCCACTTGATTTAGAGATGATTTATACTGAATTAAAAAATAACAATATAGACGTAAATATATTTGATGTACAAAGAGATGCACCTAAAAAAATAGAAAATATTTTAGAAGAATTTAAACCGACTATTACATATATTAATGGAGTGCATAAGCAAGTACCATTTATAAAAGAATATAATCATTTAATTAAAGAATTTGATAATAATATAAAAACCATAGTAGGTGGTAATTATGCAGAATATAATTATGAGGATTTATATAGCAGAGATGTAGATTATATAGCTAGGTCATATGATCCGTCTGTAATTACAAATATTGTTAGATATGTACAAGGTGAAAAAATCCATTTAGAAAAATTAAATGGATTATGTTATAAAGATAAAGAAAAGTGGACAAATTCCGATATAAAACCTGTAAATATAGAAGAGTTGCCAATTATTAATAGAGATTTTTTTAATAATTATAAAGAGACTTTTAAATATTTGGATATAAAACCTGTAGCACATATTAGAACAGCTTATTCTTGCTTAAACAAATGTGAATTTTGTTATAGAACTATCTTAAATTGTGGTAAGTATACAGAAAGAACAATAGAGAGTGTTGTAGAAGAAATAAAAAATATTGATTGTGAAAATATCTATATTATTGATGATAACTTCTTAACCAATAGAGAAAGAATATTAAAATTTATTAATTTGATAAAAAGAAATAATATAAATAAAAAATATATAAGTTATGGCAGAGTTGATTTTATCATAAAAAATGAAGATATAATAAAAAGCCTAAAAGAAATTGGTTGGATATACCTTCTTGTTGGAATTGAGGCATCTAATGATAAATATTTAGGAAAATATAATAAATTGATTTCCACTTCTGATAGTGAAAAATGTATAAAAATGCTTGAAGATATTGGAATTAGATGTATGGGTATGATGATAATAGATTTAGATTTTACATCAAAAGATTTTAAAAATATTTATAATTGGATAAAACAAGTAGGATTAAAAAGATTTGCTATGTCTATTTATACTCCTTTACCAGGCAGTAAATCATATAAAAAATATGAAGATAGGATAGTAGTAAAAGACCTAACTAAATTTGATTTTGTCCATGTTGTTGCTAAACCAACTAATATGAGTGTATGGAGATTTTATTTGAATTATTATATCTTAGTTATTAAACTATTCAATTTAGCCAATAAATATGGAACATATGATTATTTAGATATAAATAAATGGAAGAAAGCATATACAAAATTTTTATTTAAGCACTAGGGGGGAATATGTATCAATTTCAATTAGAATTTTGGAATGGATTTAAAAAGCTTTTTTGCTATAACACTGGCTTAAGACATTTATATGAAAGCAAAATTAAGGCATGGAAAAATTATGATAGATTAGCCCAAATTCCAATAAATGATATGAAGGAATTAATAAAAAAAGAAAACATCAAGACTTTAATAATAGATATGGATGGAACATTAAAGCATCGTAAATATGGATTAATAGAAGAAAACAAAACATGGATTCAAAATATCAAGGATTGTGTTAATATTTATATTATATCAAATGCTAATGAGGAATTAACTTCAAAAGTTGCAAATGAACTCAATCTGCCATATATTTGCAAAGCTAAAAAACCATCATCTTATGGATTTAACAAGATATGTGAATTAACTAAAGCTAATAAAGATGAGGTTATTGTAATTGGAGATGCAGTTAGAGCAGATATTATAGGAGCAAATAAAGCAGGAATTAACAAAACGATTTTACTTAAAGATTTAAACATAATAGGATTAGAACATGGTAAAGATGAATTTGATAAGTTTTATTATAATGCTTTTAACTTTATATTGTATTCTTTTTGTGGTTGGATAATTGAAATGATATATCACATATCAAAAGGTATTTATGAAAATAGAGGTTTTTTATTTGGACCATTTTGCATTATATATGGAATTAGTGCTTTAATAATGATATTAATATATCCAAAAATAAAAGTTAAAAACAAAATAGTAAAATCCATTTTATTTTGGATATATGTTTTGGCTATATGTTCTATATTAGAATATTTGACATCATTTTTTACTGAAATGATTTTAGAAATTAGACTATGGGATTATTCTGGATTATCCTTTAATATTGCGGGAAGAGTAAGACTAATTACATCAATAGCTTGGGCTAATTGTAGTATAGTTTTAATATATATAATACAGCCTATAGTTAAAAAACTATTTGAAAAATTAAAAAATAAAAAGCATTTTTATTCAATTATACATATTATTCTATGGGGAATGTGTATAGATTGGATTTGCGCAGTTATACGACATTTATAATTAAAGAATTTACATTATAATACTTGACATTATAGTTATAATTATAAAATAATGTTAAATATATAAAATAAATAAGTGACTTTTGCTAACTTGAGGATGACATTGTCAGCGATTTGTCATCCGAATATAAATATTTAATAGTACTAATAGTACCAATAGTACTATAAATACTAAATTTGAAATTTGCCACAAAAATTGAGAATACTAATAGTAATAATAATACTATAAATACTAATAATACTAGTATTCCCTGAACATGTGGAAGTGGGAAGAAGTATAAAAATTGCTGTAGAAAAAACGCTTAAAACTATTGAAAAATAGAGCTTTTTAAAATCAAGAAAAACAATAAATTTGTCCACAGTGGACAAAAGGCCACAATTTGACCACGTAATATAATTTTGTGGTCAAAAGGATATAGAAAGCTAGTAATATCAGTTAAAACTATTTCGTGGACAAATAGATGGATATTGTTATATAGATGTCAGCATTCGTAAATGCTGGCATTTTTCCGTTCACTAAAAAAGTGAAGGGAGATATTATTATGGTAAACGTAAGAAAACGTGGAAAGGTATATGAATACCGATTTGAAATTGCAACAGTAGATGGAACTAGAAAATGGATATCTAAATCTGGATATTCAACAAAGTCTGAAGCTTTTAAGGAGGGAGCAAAAGCATATAATGATTTTCATTATAATGGAAAAAAAGTTCAATTTAAAGAAAATATGTCCTATGCAGATTTTTTAGATTATTGGATTGATACATATGCTAATTTTAATTTGCGTTATTCAACTACAATATCTTATATAAATATAATAAAAAATCATGTAAAACCAAAATTAGGATTTTATAAGCTATGTCAATTAGATACTAGAATAAGGTATCCAGAAATTAGATAGAAAAATATTAAATTCTTTAATAGAACGAATAGAAGTATCTGAAAAATATTTAGATAAAGACGGCAAGAAAACTCATAACCCGAAGATCGTAAGTTCGAGTCTTACCCCCGCAACCAAACTTTAGTCACTAGAACCATAACGGTTTTAGTGATTTTTTTATATTCTTAAGCAGTTTACAATAACCCTAAAATTAAGCATTATTATGTTGATTTGGGAAAAAGTTGGGAAAGATAATCTCCTCAAACTACTTAAATTCTAATAAAAAATCATTAAAATTTTATACTACTATTTTAAAAAATTATAAAAGGCAATGGGAAATCTAAAATTATATTTAGTTGCCTTTTATTTTTATATCGTGAAAACTGTAACGGCTTTTTAGCCTTATGTGAAAATTAGAAAAAAGTTCAAATTAAGACCTTGTTGGCAGTAGTAAGTTTTCTAGTGCATATCCAGCTTTTCTGTTATGAGATAGTAGTGGATGTACATAAAAGTCAAGTGTTGTACTTATTTGTGCATGACCTAATCTTGCAGAAATAACAGCTATATCAATATTTTGTGCAACTAGTAAACTTGCATTAGTGTGTCTTAATCCGTGAAAATTAATTACAGGTAAGCCAATTTGTGCAACAAATTTTACAAACCATTTGCTGATTGTTGATGGATGCATAGGCTTACCATCAACTTGTACAAACAACCTATCTGAATCGGTCCATAATTCGCCGTAAAACGATTTTTGATCCTCATACCATAACTTATATTCCTCAAGCAAGGAAATTATAAATTCGGGTATTGCGATCTCTCTTATAGAACTTTCTGTTTTAGGTACTTTTGTAAAAACCCCTAAATCAGCTAAATACTGACTAGAACGATTTATACAGATTATTCCGTTTTTAAAATCAATGTCTTGCCATTCAAGTCCCATCAATTCACCTAAACGAACACCAGTAAAAACTGTTAAGATGATTGCAACTTTATATTTAGTATCTTCTATAGATAATTGCTCTAAATTTTCTAACAAGATTTTAGTTTGCTCATCATCATAAGATTTTCTTTTTGGTTTTCTTGCTTTAGGTGGTTGTACACGTTCTGCAGGATTTGTAACTATTAATTGCCAATAAACTGCTTTGTGTAACATTGCTCTTAATAATCTGTGATGTTCTAAAATAGTTTTACCAGATAAGGGTTTCTTAGTTTTTGCACCATTGTTACCTTGTTTTCTAACTAATTGAGTATCTTTTTCAAGTAAATCATAGAATTTCATAATGTCAGTTGGTTTGATCTTGTTAATGTAAAAACGTCCGAAGTAGGGTAGAAGTCTTGTTTCTAACATTCTACAATATCGTTTATATGTCGATGGAGCTAGTTCTTTTGAACCATAATCTCTTTTCCATATTACAACGAATTCAGAAAATCTCAAGGCTTTACCATCTATAACTAAACCATTTTGTACTTCGGTAACGAATTTTGCAAGTTCTACTTCAGCTTCTTTCTTTGTTCCATGTACAGTCTTTCTATGTATTAATGGTTTCCCATGTAAGTCATATCCTTCAGATACTATTAGCCTGTAACTATTTTTACCTCTTTTTTCTATACTCCCAGCCATTACTCTTTTCACCTCCTTTCGAGCATACCTATGGGTGGGAGGAGTATATATATTATATTTCTTTTTCTCCTAAATCTTCAGAAAATCTTAATAAATATCCATCTGGATCTTGTATTAAGAATTCTTTATTTCCTAATAATTTATTATCTTGTCTATACCAATTTTCTTCAATATCAAAAGTTATTTTATAATCTAAATTTTTAAAGTTATTATATATTTCATCTAGATTTTCTACTTCTAGTTGAAAATTTATCCCATTTCCAAAAGGATAGGAAAGTGGAGCAACATCCCATTTATCATTATCAGCAATTTCTTGTAACATAAATTGAATTTCACTTAAACTTATAAATGCAAATTTATTTTCAGGTCTGTCATATTCTACTTTAAAATCAGCAGTTTTATAAAATTTTAGGCTATTTTCTAAATTAGTAACAGACAATTCAGGAATATTTTTATTAAATTCTAAATAGTTTGAACTCCTTAATATTTCACTTTTGAAATATTGTTCTTGAAATTCTGTTAGAACTCTTATTTCATTATTGGAAAAAGATTTATTTTCAGGAGCAATAATTAATTTATCATCATTATCATTTAATCTATGTATTATTGCAATGCATTTGCCTTTAAAAGTCTCTATTGGCTCATGTATTCCAAGCACATAACAATCTAATTCTTCTCCATCACCACTTATTGTATTGGGGATATATCCATAATTTACGGGATAAATAAAACCATGTTTAGGATGCTTACTTCCTAAAGGTCTGTCAATTTTTACTTCGAGTATTTTATCTAAATAATTGATATTATTCATGTATATATTTCACCTTCTTTCTTGTATTTGATTTAGTATTTTCCAAGTTCTGTTCCATTTTTTAAGAATACTTTAATTTGTGTTATTATGTGAGGAATGTTATAATTTCCTCCGAATTTATTATTGTTTAACAATTCGTCATTAAGTTCTACCCATTCTAATTTATTTTTCTCTTCAACTAAATTCACATCATGTTTTAGAATACCGTAATAGACTTGGAGGTTGTTTTCATATTTAAAATAATTTAAGTCCATAAAATGGTCTAACTCAATATCGTTTTTACTTATTCCTGTTTCTTCAGATAATTCCCTATATGCTGCTTCGTCATTGGTTTCACCTTCTTCAACTTTGCCACCAACAAAGTTATATTTTCCTTTGTAAGGTTCTTTGGCTCTTATGCAAAAAAGTCCTTTACTTAAATCGTTATTAAACACAACTATTAAATTTAATTTTCTCATATTCTGCTCCTTAGCTTACTTTATTAAAGATATTTTTATTCCTAAAACACCATACTGTTGCTCTTCTTCAGGACTATAGTATTGATACATTGATGTAGTTTTTCTTTTAATTTCATCTTCATTATCAATTAATTTTCTAAATAAAGTTTCAAATTTATCTTCTCTATATAAATCTAATACATCTACAAGGATAGTTTCTTGTAAATCAGGTAATTTTGCAAATTCTATTTGATCACCTATTTTTATTTTACTTCTCTTTTCATCATATAATCTAAATTCTACAGTTTTTGTTCCATTTTTAATTCTTTCAAATGGACTTTCTTGTAATTTCATTTTATGTAGCATATTTTTCACCTTCCTTTAACCAATTTAATAATATTTCAAATTCTTCATAGTGATTTTTAAAAAATTTATTTTTATTCATTAAAGAGTTTATTTCATCTATTGAAAGCCAACAAACAGATTCAACTTCTTCTTTTTGTAAAGATAAATTTTGAATATTAGGTATATCCATTTTAATATAATAATCATCCCAAAAGACTTTTTCTGAGTCAGACCTTCCAGAATAATACAATTTTAAATCTTTAGGGTTTATATCTAAACCAATCTCTTCTTTTACTTCACTTATAATTCCTTGAATGCTATTTTCGCCTGATTTTGGATGACCACCAGTAGTAGCATATTTGCCATTTTTTATTTCACTTCTTTTTTGAATTAAGAATTTTCCTTCACTATTTTGTATAAATACTAGAACGACAATTATGTAGTTATTTTCTGGAATAGATTCTCCTTTGAAAATAGTTTTACCTGTTAAGTTTCTATTAATATCATATAAATCTCTTTTTTCCATAGGCTATATCCTCCTAGTAAGATTTTTTTGTTTTTTCAATCCATTCTTTAAATTCTTCTTGTGTTTTTGTACCAGATTTTATATCTTGTTTAAATTGATTAGCTTCAGCTTTCCATTTTTCATATTTTTCTAAATACATTGGGATATCTGGATTTCTATTTGCTAACATCTTTTTTGCTGATAAAGTTTTTCTATATAAAGCATTTATTTCATCTTTTCTTAATTTTTCATTATAAGCAATATTGGCTCCAATTTCTTTGCATGTTTTTTTATCTTTAAAAATTCTATTACAGTAAATAGATGAATTTCTATTTTCTGGAACAAAGTATTTTCCACAATTCTTGCATATTTTTATTGGTATATTATTTTCTATAAAATACAAAACACTGAAATAATATGCACTTAAAAGAGAATTGAAGGAATAAAAATAATTTTTAATATGAAAATTATGATTTTTTTTGCATTCATTTTTAAGATATTTTGCTAAAGACTCGGGAGAACTGAAATAAGATTCCTTTATAGAGTTGTTATATTCTGTAAAATTAATGTTTTGGTTAAAACTTACATCAGTTAAAAAGTCAGATAGTTTAATATCTTCATCTTCTTTATAATAATTATGAAATATATAATATCTTTGAGAAGGAGATAATCCATTCAAATAACTTTCTTCAATAATATTATAAGAAAAGTTTATTAAATCTCTTAATACCTTATGTAAGAATATATATAAATTCATAACTTCTTCAATTCCAAAATCTATTCTTGAATCAAAGTAGTCAATATCAATACTTTCATCGTATTTGTTTGTACGAGGATCATTATAAAATAAATTAAAATCTTCATGAAAATTTTTTCCTAATGGATTATTTAAAGAAGCTATTCCATATCTAAATATTAATTTTTTTATATATATTTTATCAATTGAATTAGTATTTAGAAAATCAAATAGAAAGTTTCCAATAGTTCCTTTAAATACACGCATATCTTGAACATAACGATTTTCAATGTTGTAAATATTGTTTTCTGAAAGATAAGAATAATATTCTTTTTGCGTTTTAAATTTATCGCTATTTAATACAGGTTCAAAATTATGTGTTGCATTTGGTCTATAAACGAAAGACTCAATTCTAAAATAATTAGTACTTATATATTCATATTTATCTGTAAAGTCAAGTAAGAAATATGGAAATATCAATATTTTCACCTCGTTAACAATTTTAAATGCTAAAGTTGAAAAATAAAGTGATATCAAAAAAACTTTAAAAATCTTGAATTTTTACAAGTTAGCAATTATAATTCAACCAGAACATCGTTAACGATAATATACAACATTATGAAACAAATGTCAATAATTATTTTAAAAAAGGAGGTGAGGACGGTGGAACTACAAAAAGTACAAAGAACAACACTAACAATGAAAGAAGCAGCAGAGTATTTGGGAATATCATATTGGTTAATTAATCAATTAGTGAGACAAAAACAAATACCATGTTCTAAAGTTGGTGGTAAGTATTTATTTAGAGTACAAGTCTTAGACGAATATCTAAATAAAAAAGAGCAAGATTCAGTTAATTTTTAACCGATAAGTTAGGAGGGGAGGTGACATGTATGATATCCAGTGGTTCAAAGTTGAATCAAATATCTTTTCTAATAGAAAGATACAAATTATTCTTAAACTTCCATATGGTGACACATACTTTAGAGTATGGATACAGTTAATTGCCTTAGCAGTTGAATGTAATAATGAAGGAAGACTAGAAATTGGAGAAAATAATCCAATGACAATTCAAAATTTTTCAAAGATTATGGGAAAATCTTATAAAAAAATAGAAAAAATTTTGAATAAATTTGTAGAATTAGAAATGCTTATAAAAGAAGGGGAAACATTTCTAATTAAGAATTGGAATGTTTATCAAAGTATTGATAAATGTGAAAAAATTAGAGAACAAGGTCGAGAACGACAAAGAAAACATCGTGAAAAGTTAAAGAGTGAAAGTGAAAAAAGTAACGTTACTGTAACGTTAGGTAACGCAGAAGAAGAGAAAAAAATAGAAGAGATAACAAAAGAAGAAAGTAAAGAAGAGAATAGAAGAAAGGAGGACAAAAATGGTTTCAGAGAATACAGTTTTAACTAAAGTTATCAACAGAAAATTTAAAAAATGTGGATTCTGCAATAAAGAATTAAAGCCAATTGGATTTGATTATCTTTATGAAAATGTTTCACCAGATTGTATCGAATACGAAAGATGTGATTGTGAAAAATCTAAAAAGTACTGGGCTAAAAAGGATAAAGAAGACTATTTGAAGATGAAAAGAGAACATTATAGAAAGATAATAAATCAATTATATAAAGATAGTTATATGAAGAAAAATTATCAGAATATGAACTTTGAAAACTTTAATAAGGAATTAGTAAATGATATTGCGTTAAAGATTATTGAAGATTATACAGAAAAATGTATTGCAAAAAAGCAAACCAATGGACTGATAATAACAGGCACATCAGGAGTTGGAAAAACACATTTAGCTGCAGCAATTGCTAATAAACTTATTGAAAAAGGACAAATAGTTCTTATTGGAAGGCTCACAACTTTGTTAGATAAAATAAAAGAAACATTTGCAGATAATACCATATCTGAGAATGAATTAATAGAATTATATTCTAATATTGACATGATAATAATTGATGATCTTGGAACAGAACGAGTTAGTAAATGGGCATTAGAAAAACTTTATACAATAATTGAAAATCGCAATGAGAATAGATTACCAATAGTTATTACTACTAGATTTGATAAGAATGTTTTGTCTAAAAGATTCAAAGAAGGACAAGATGAAGAACTTGCTGATGCGGTTATTAATAAACTATATCAGATGTGTTATGGAGTAACACTTATAAATGAAAAAAGAGTTAGTAAAAGTCGCTAAACTAAAAATACTAACCCAATTAATTGTAAATATATTTTAATATAAAATGAAAAAAATGTAAAGAGAAAGGAAGTAAAAAAGATGAAAGATTATAAAAAAGTGGTTGAAATACCAGTAGAAAAAATAAAAATAATAAGTAAAGATGTTAGATTACTAGATGATGAAATGATGAAAAGTTATCAATTATCATTGCAAAAAAGAGAGAGAATAATTCCATTTATAGTTACTAAAATAGGAGATGATTATATATTAGATAATTGTTTTAATAGATTCACTGCAATGAAATTATCAGGGTATAAAACATTACCATGTAGAGTAATAAGTGAACGTGAAAGAGAAAGAAGGATAAAATTTAAAAGAAGATTTTATGCTCGATATGTAATTTAAAAATGTATTAAAAGTGCCTGGATTAAGTAAATAATTCAGGTACTTTTTGCTCTATTATGATGAAGTAATAAGAACATAATGAGGTACAAAAATAGGGTGTTTTTTGAATTAGCAAGCAATGAATTTCTTCAG